>Ga0181517_10003045_pt1 | contig 16322 bp, 10 predicted proteins | sample PEATcosm2014_Bin_31_FD_119748 | JGI IMG/M metagenome (GOLD analysis project Ga0181517, IMG submission 119748) | Peatland microbial communities from MTU Mesocosm Facility, Houghton, MI, USA - PEATcosm2014_Bin01_30_metaG | ecosystem: Environmental > Terrestrial > Soil > Wetlands > Peat | place... | reverse complement strand
TTCGCTGGTGGACTGGGAGGCCACCAAGAAAATCGCGGGTGACGAAGCGGCACGCAAGGCCGCACTGATCGCCAAAGTACATGCGGCGGAAGTGGCCCGGCGCGCGGACGCCATGGACGTGGATGCCAGCATCGAAATCGCGCCGAAAGTATTTCTGCCGCCCGGCGACGGCCTTTTCGAATTCGACGGCAAAGCCGTCTATCCGCTGTCGCAGGCCGAAGCGGACATGAAATTCAGCAAGACGCAAATGCTGAAACAAGTACTCATCCCTGTGCCCATCGTTCCCACGCGCCACACGATTTCGCTGCGGGGTACGCGCGCGAAATTCCGGCTGAAAAGCACGCAGACGGAGTTCTACATGCGCACGGCCGATGGCCGCGAGCCGCAACTGGACCTGATCCGCGCCAAAGTGAAAGGCGATAAACGCGACCTGGAAAATCTGGATGAACTTTTTAAAGAACAGGCGGCCACCGGAAAAATTTCGATCCCCATCCAGCGCTGGGAAATCGCGCATGGCGTGTACCGCTTCACGCTGGGCGCGAGCCTGGAACCCGGTGAATACGCGATGGCGGAAGTGGTGCAGGGCGGAGCGACCAGCCTGTATTTCTGGGATTTTGGCGTCGACGGAAATGCCGCCACGCCGCCCGCGGGCAACAAGGCAAAGTAGCAGGGACAGTACAAAAGCACGCCGGCCCAGCTGCTATTTGACTCCGGCGGGTTGCGGCTGCAACAGTTCGGTGAGCAGAGTGGCCAGCGCCGCGATGTGGAACGGCTTTTGCAGCACCGACGCGCCCTTCTCCGTGAAATGAGCCATGGTTGCGGAATCCAACAGCGCGCCGCTCATGAAAACGAATTTGGGTGCGGGCGCGCCCGCTTGCGGCTGAACCCGCTGGAAGAACTCTTCGCCATTCAATCCCGGAAGATTGAAATCGCAAATTACAAAATCGTAGCTGTGCGCGGCGAGATGCGGCAGCGCCTCCTCCGAGCTGGAAGCGCCCTCCACGGTCATGCCACGCGCCGAAAGTCCTTCTTGCACGATTTCGCGGATGCTTTCTTCGTCATCCACCACATACACCGAATGCCCGCGCAGAGCTCCCGAACCGGCCGGAGCGGCGACCGCCGGCCGCACCGCGAGCGCGGGTGCCGGCGCGCTGATTTCTTCCACGAACTCCGGCAGCCAGACGCGAAATTCCGAGCCTTTCCCCGGCGTCGACTGCACTTCGATAGTTCCACCGTGCTCTTTCACAATGGCCGTGCAAATCGCCAGGCCCAGGCCGGTGCCGCCGCCGGGACGCTTGGTGGTGAAAAAGGGGTCGAATATTTTCCCGATGTTTTCCGGAGAGATGCCGGGGCCATCGTCCGCGAATACGAATGCGATCCTGCCGTCGGCGTGTTCGATGGAAATTCGCAGCGTGCCGTGTTCGCCGTGGCTGGTAATGGCCTGCTCCGCGTTGACGATCAGATTCACGAAAACTTGATTCAAGAGCTTGGGATCAGCTTCGAGCGCCAGCCCCGCCGGAGGCGGCGCAAGCTCGATCGAAATGTTTTTCTGCGAGAGCGAAGCGCGCTGCTGATCGATCGCCGCTTGCAGCGCTTCCCCCGGCCGCATTTTCTTGCGCGCCAGCGCCGAGGGCCGCGCGTACGCCAGCAGATTCTGCACGATCACGGCGGCGCGCCGCGCCTGTTTCAATATGATTTCCGTCTGGCGGCGCGTGGCGTCGTCCGGCGCGCGTTCGCGCAATAAATCGCTGACGCCCAGAATCGCGGTGAGCGGGTTATTCAGCTCGTGCGCCACCCCGGACATCATTTCGCCCATGGCGGCGAGTTTCTCTTTCTGCAGATTCTGCTTTTCCGCAACCTTGGCGTCGGTGACGTCGCGCGCCGAGGCCACCACGCCATTGATTTTGCCCGTGGCGTCGTAGAGCGGGCTGGCACTGGCGCGCAGGGAGCGCCAGGTTCCGTCGGCATGCCTGGTGCGGTATTCAAACTGCGCGTTGGCGACGCGCCCGCTGGTGAGCTTTTCAAAGACCTCGCGCACTTGCGGCACTTCGCTACGGTGCATTTGTTCGCTAAGCAGCTTGCCCACCAGCTCCTGCGCCGGATGCCCCAGAATATCCTCCACGCGCGGGCTGACGAAGGTAAAGCGGCCCTCGAAATCCATCACCGCGATCATGTCCGGAAAGCTGGCTACCAGGCGGCGCACGAACTCCTGTTCCTGATGCAGGCGCGCTTCGATTTCGATGCGCTCGGTGACGTCCACCAGTGTGCCCTGCATGCGGATGGTGCGACCAAAAGTGTCGCGAATAGCGAATCCGGATGCCAGACAGTGAATCTGGCTTCCGTCTTTGCGGCGGAAGATCGCGTCCACATCCTGCACCGCGCCTTGATAGATCACCTGGTGTACCAGTGCGTCGCGTTGCGCGGGGTCGGCGTAAATGTCGCGGAAATTGACTTTCTTCAGTTCTTCTTTGTTCTCATATCCCAACATGCGCAACAGCGCGGGATTCGCATCGAGCAGGGTGCCTTCAGGAGTGGTGAAGAAAATTCCCTCGCGCAACGATTCGAACAGTTCCGTAAATCGAAGTTCGGATTCGTGCTGCGAAGTAACGTCGCGGACCCAGCCGCATACCGACGTCACCTGTGCGACGTCCGTCAGCGCCTGCAGCCAGCAATCGTAGAAGCGGCGGCGCGGATCGCTTTTTAATTGGATCGAGATGCGGCCGGCCCAGTGCCCCTTTAGCAGAAAGGCGTCGCGGCTGCGCGTGGCCTCCGCCATGGTGGGCATCGCCACAAATTCATCGAGGCGGTGACCTATCAGATCTTGAAATGAAGCGCCGAGAATCTCCACGAAGCGGCGGTTGGCTACGCGGATTTCGCCCTCGAGCGAAATCGTAAAGACGGCATGGTCCAGGCTGTCAATCAGCTCACGGTAATTCAGCTGCGATCGCGAAATCACCTCGACGAGCTTCTGGAACTGCGCCTCGGTCGAGGCCGACACGGCGCCCTGTACCGGCGCCACTTCCGGCGCCGGCCGTGGCGCGCCTGTTGACGCCCGTGGTCGCGGTTGGGCTGGGATTCGTTTGGACATGCGGATACGTGAGCGCCTTCTCCGCAGAGAAGGCCATAACATCTCGTTCGTCACCTCAATTTTACTGAGTACACGCGCCACAGAGGAAAAGAAAGCGGCGGCGTATGCCAAGTTGCATAACAGGCCCAAAGGACAGGGTGACCGGATGAAATCCTCGCACTAAGCAAAAAAAAGAGGCGCTGCGATTTTTCGCAGCGCCTCTTTGCTTCCCTCGGCCCGGAAAGCCCGCAAACCGCAGGCAGGCTCTCAGGGTTGAATTGTAAATTGCCTCTAGCTTTCGGCTACAGCGTCGGTATCCTTGCGCAGGAAATCCAGCGCCGCCGCTTCTTCGGGAGTAAGCTCCGGCTCCATGGACTCTGGCTCTTCCTTCGGGATTTCGGTAAGGAGCTGAATGTTGCGGTAGCGCTCCAAACCGGTTCCCGCGGGAATCAACCGGCCCATGATCACGTTTTCCTTCAAGCCGCGCAGGTAATCCACCTTCCCGGAAATCGCCGCTTCGGTAAGAACGCGGGTGGTCTCCTGGAAGCTGGCCGCGGAGATGAACGAATCCGTGGACAGCGACGCCTTGGTGATGCCGAGGAGCAAAGGACGCCCGGTAGCCGGCCGCCCGCCATCGCGGATCACACGATCGTTCTCTTCGCGGAAGCGGAACTTGTCCACCTGCTCCTCGAGAAGGAACGTCGTATCGCCCACGTCCTCGACCTTCACCCAGCGCATCATCTGCCGCACGATGCACTCAATGTGCTTGTCGTTGATGTTCACGCCCTGCAACCGGTAAACCTCTTGAATCGAATTAACCAGGTATGCCTGCGTGTACTTTTAACCGAGGACGGCGAGAATGTCGTGCGGGTTCAGCGGACCGTCAATCAACGGTTCGCCGGCCGCAACGTGTTCGCCTTCCTGCACGTTGATGTGCACGCCGCGCGAGATCGAATATTCCTTAATGGTCTGCGCGACGCCCTTGCCGTCTTCGCTTTCGACGTAAATCTTCCGCTGGCCCTTGACGATTTCGCCGTACTTCACCACGCCGTCGATTTCGCTGATGACCGCGGGGTCCTTCGGCTTGCGCGTTTCGAACAGTTCCACGACGCGCGGCAAACCGCCGGTGATGTCCTTGGTCTTGGTCGTCTCGCGCGGGATCTTCGCGAGAACGTCTCCGGGCTGCACCTCGTCGCCATCCACGACCATCAAGTGAGCGCGTGAAGGCATCAGGTACTTCTTGGTGCGGCCCTGCGCTCCGCGGATCAAGATCGTCGGCTGGTGTTTTTCATCACCCGGCGGCAGCGTTACGACCAGCTGCGACAACCCGGTGACTTCGTCCACCTGCTCTTCGATCGTGATGCCCGCTTGCAAGTCCTTGAACTGCACCGAGCCCGCGGTTTCCGTGAGGATCGAGAACGTGTAGGGATCCCACTCGACCATCGTCTGGCCCAGCGTGACCGGCTGCCCGTCTTCAACCTTCAAGCGCGCGCCATAGACCACATGGTGACGCTCTTTCTCACGGCCCTTTTCGTCAACGACGGCGATCAAGCCGGACCGATTCATGGAAACGATCTGCTTGCCGCGGCCTTCGACCACCTTCAGGTCAATGAACTTCACGAAGCCGTTGTTGCGCGCTTCCACCTTGGACTGTTCGGTGACGCGTGTAGCCGTGCCGCCGATGTGGAACGTGCGCATGGTCAACTGCGTGCCCGGCTCGCCGATGGACTGAGCCGCGATCACACCGATGGCCTCGCCCATTTCCACGAAGCGTCCGGTAGCCAGGTTGCGGCCGTAGCAACGTCCGCAAACTCCGCGCCGTGATTCGCAGGTCAACACCGAGCGAATCTTCACGCGCTCGATGCCGGCTGCTTGAATCGAGTTCGCCAGTTCTTCGGTGATTTCCTGGTTGATCTCGACGATCACGTTGCCTTCGTAGTCCTTGATCTTCTCGAGTGATACGCGGCCCACCACGCGGTCGCGCAACGGCTCGACTTCGACGCCCGCTTCCAAAATCGGCTCGACGTAAATGCCGTCCGCCGTGCCGCAGTCGAACTCATTGATGATCACGTCTTGCGCCACGTCCACCAGCCGCCGCGTCAGGTAGCCCGAATCGGCCGTCTTCAGCGCCGTATCGGCCAGACCCTTACGCGCGCCGTGCGTTGAAATGAAGTACTGCAGCACGGTCAACCCTTCGCGGAAGTTGGAAGTGATCGGCGTCTCGATGACTTCGCCCGAGGGCTTGGCCATCAATCCGCGCATGCCGGAAAGCTGGCGGATCTGCTGTTTCGATCCGCGCGCTCCGGAGTCAGCCATCACGTACACCGGGTTGATCACGCCCTGCTTGTCTTGCTCTTCCAGGGCCTTGAACATTTCGTCCGCCACTTTTTCCGTGACGTCCGACCAGATGGCGATCACCTTGTTGTAGCGTTCGCCGTTGGTGATGGCGCCGTCCAGATATTGCTGCTGGACTTTCACCACCTCATGCTCGGCTGTATCCACCAGCTTGAATTTCACGCTGGGGATGACCATGTCGCTGATGCCGATGGAAACGCCGGACTTCGTCGCGTACAAGAAGCCGAGCTCCTTCAGCTTGTCGAGCGCCAGCACGGTCTTTTCCAAGCCGAAGCGCAGGTAGCAATATTGCACCAGCGCCTGCACGCCCTTCTTCTTGAGCAAGCCGTTGATGAAGGGCATGTCCGTTGGCAGGTGATCGTTGAAGATCACGCGGCCGACGGTGGTGTGCAGGAACTGCTTCGTCAGGTTGATCGGCTCGGTGTGCGAGACGTCCTGATCGTCATACGCATTCGTCAGGTCGATCAATTCACCGGTGTAACGCATGCGAATCGGCGTCAGCAATTCCACTTCGTTCGCTTCCAGCGCCATCACGACTTCTTCCGGCGAGCCGAACGCGCGCCCTTCGCCCTTGGCCTGCGGCTTGGACTTGGTCATGTAATAGATGCCCAGGACCATGTCCTGCGTGGGCACTGCCAGCGGATAGCCGTTGGCCGGCGAAAGAATGTTGTGCGAGCTGAGCATCAACACCGACGCCTCCACCTGCGCTTCCGGCGACAGCGGAATATGCACCGCCATCTGGTCGCCGTCGAAGTCCGCGTTGAACGCGGTGCAAACCAGCGGGTGAATGCGGATGGCCTTGCCTTCCACCAACACTGGCTCGAACGCCTGAATGCCCAGGCGGTGCAGCGTAGGAGCGCGGTTCAGCAGTACGGGATGTTCGCGAATCACATCTTCCAGAATGTCCCACACCACCGGTTCCTGCGCTTCCACCAATTCCTTGGCCTGCTTGATGGTGGTGCAGTGTCCCGCGGCTTCCAGCTTGTGATAGATGAACGGCTTGAAAAGTTCCAGCGCCATCTTCTTCGGCAGACCGCACTGGTGCAGCTTCAGTTCGGGGCCGACGACGATGACCGAACGTCCCGAGTAGTCCACGCGCTTGCCGAGCAAGTTCTGGCGGAAACGCCCTTGCTTGCCCTTCAGCGTGTCAGAAAGCGACTTCAGCGGGCGATTGTTCGTGCCGCGCAGCACACGTCCGCGGCGGCCGTTGTCAAACAGCGCATCCACCGCTTCCTGCAGCATGCGCTTTTCGTTGCGCACGATCACGTCCGGCGCGTGCAATTCCATCAGCTTCTTCAACCGGTTGTTGCGGTTGATCACGCGGCGATACAGATCGTTCAGGTCGGAAGTCGCGAAACGTCCGCCATCCAGAGGCACCAGCGGACGCAGCTCGGGCGGCAGAACCGGAATCACATCCAGAATCATCCATTCCGGCTTGTTGCCGCTCTTGCGGAACGCTTCCAGCACCTTCAGCCGCTTGGCGAACTTGATCCGCTTCTGCAGGCTGGGGTCAATCTTCATCTTTTCGCGCAATTCTTCCGACAGCTTGTCCACTTCCACGCGGCGCAGCAATTCCTTGATGGCTTCGGCGCCCATCCCGTAGGTGAACTTTCCGGGATATTCCTTCTGCAACTCGCGCAGCTTGTCTTCGGGAATGATGTCCTTCTGCTTCAGTCCCAGCACTTCGCCCGGATCGATGCAGACGAACGTCTCGAAGTACAGAATGTGCTCCAGGTCGCGCATGGTGATGTCCAGCAGGTAGCCGATGCGGCTGGGCAGACCCTTGAAGAACCACACGTGCGAGCAAGGCGAAGCCAGTTCGATGTGGCCCAGGCGCTCGCGGCGCACTTTGCTGAGCGTGACTTCCACGCCGCACTTGTCGCAGATCACTCCGCGATGCTTCATGCGCTTGTACTTGCCGCACAAGCATTCCCAGTCCGTGACGGGGCCGAAAATCTTGGCGCAGAACAATCCGTCGCGTTCGGGTTTGAAAGTGCGGTAATTGATGGTTTCCGGCTTGGTCACTTCACCGTGCGACCAGGAACGGATTTTTTCAGGACTCGCCAGGCTGATGCGAATGGAATCAAAATCCGCTATCTGGCTGGCGCGATCATACGGGCTCGATCGATACAAGGGCGATCCTCCTGTCCCGCAGAGCGGGACCCCAATTCAGTAAAACAAAGACAGTTGCCAAGAATCTTGCGTTCCGCGGAAATTCTCCGCGGAACGATTGCCTGCAGTTAGTCCGCCGCTTCCGCTTTTTCCAGCTGCGGTTTTTGCCGCTTCATCAATTCGATGTCCAGGCACAGGGACTGCAACTCGCGCACCAAGACGTTGAAGGATTCCGGCACGCCAGGCTCGATGCCCGGCTCGCCCTTCACAATGGCCTCGTAAATTTTCGCGCGGCCATATACGTCGTCGGACTTCGCGGTGAGCAGTTCCTGGAGAATGTGCGCGGCGCCGTACGCTTCTAGCGCCCACACTTCCATTTCTCCGAAACGCTGTCCGCCGAATTGCGCCTTGCCGCCCAGCGGCTGCTGCGTGATGAGTGAATACGGCCCGATGGAGCGAGCGTGAATCTTGTCGTCCACCAAGTGCGAGAGCTTGAGCATGTAGATGTAGCCCACGGTCACTTGCTGCGCGAACAGGTCGCCGGTCATGCCGTCGTAGAGCGAAATCTTTCCGCTTTCCGGCAGCTCGGTGAATTGCAGCAAGTGGCGGATGTCGCCTTCGCGCGCGCCGTCGAAAACTGGCGTTGCGAACGGCACACCGTCGCGGAAGCTATGCGCCAGGTCCAGGATCTCGTCGTCGTCCAGTCCGGTGATGGTCTTCCACACCGCCGTGGGACCAAACGCATCCTTGAACCATTTGCGCACGCCCTCCGCGCGCGTTTCCTTGTCGAGCAGCTTCCCGATTTTCTCGCCCAGCTCTTTCGAAGCCCAGCCCAGATGCGTTTCGAGAATCTGTCCGACGTTCATACGTGAAGGAACGCCCAGCGGGTTCAGCACGATTTCCACCGGCGTGCCATCCGGCATGTAGGGCATGTCTTCCTTCGGAACGATGCGCGCGATCACGCCTTTGTTACCGTGGCGTCCGGCCATCTTGTCTCCGACGGAGAGCTTGCGCTTCATGGCGATGTAGCACTTCACCAGCTTGATCACGCCCGGAGGTAGCTCGTCGCCCTTCTTCAGCTTGCCGATGCGCTCGTCGGTGATTTTGCGCAGCACATCGATTTGCCGCGAGGTCATTTCCTCGACCTCGTCGATCTTCTCGATGAGCAGCGGGTCCTTGTCGTTCAGCCGCAGGCGCTTCAAGTTGCGCGTGGAAATCTTTTCCAGAATGTCACGCGTCAACTCGCTGCCCTTGGTCAGCAAACGCTTATTGGTGCGCTCGTCGTGCAGATCGGCGGTCAAAGTCTGTCCGCCCAGCAAGTCGTTCAAGCGCTTCAAGCGTTCGTCGGTGAGAATGCGGATTTCATCGGCCAGGTTCTTTTCGAGCTTCGCTACCTGCGCAGCTTCGATGGCCTTGTGGCGTTCGTCCTTCTCCGCGCCCTTGCGGCAGAAGATCTTCACGTCCACGATGGTGCCTTCGATGCCCGGCGGGCAATAAAGTGAAGCGTCGCGCACGTCCCCGGCTTTTTCACCGAAAATCGCGCGCAGCAGCTTTTCTTCCGGCGTCAGCGTGGTTTCGCCCTTCGGCGTTACTTTGCCTACCAGAATGTCGCCCGGCTTCACTGTCGCGCCGATGCGGATTACGCCGCTCTCGTCCAGATTGCGCAGGAAGCTCTCGTTGATGTTGGGAATGTCGCGAGTAATTTCCTCGGGACCCAGCTTCGTATCGCGCGCCTCGATTTCATACTCTTCGATGTGAATCGAAGTGTAGTAATCCTCCTCGACCAGCTTTTCGCTGACGAGAATCGCGTCCTCGAAGTTGTACCCGCGCCAGGGCACAAAGGCCACCAGCACGTTGCGGCCGAGCGCGAGCTCGCCGCGATCCGTGCAAGGACCGTCTGCCAGCACTTGACCTTGCTTCACGCGGTCGCCCGCGCGAACAAGAGGCTTCTGGCTGATGCAGGTGTTCTGGTTCGAGCGCTTAAACTTCGTGAGCAGGTAAATGTCCGACCCGACTTCGCGGCTCAGTACGCCGGACTGATCGGATTCCACGCGCACGATCACGCGTTCGGAGTCCACCTGGTCCACGATGCCATCGCGTTTGCACACGATGACGGCGCCAGAATCGCGAGCCGTGACGCGTTCCATACCCGTGCCCACCAGCGGAGCGTCGCCACGAATCAGCGGCACTGCCTGGCGCTGCATGTTCGAGCCCATCAACGCGCGGTTCGCGTCGTCGTTCTCGAGGAACGGAATCAAGCTGGCTGCGACCGATACCAGCTGCTTCGGCGAGACGTCGATGTAATCAACTTCCTCGCGGCTCTTCAGCACGAAGTTGCCGGCCTGGCGGCAGTTCACCAGTTCCGTGGTGATGCGCTCTTTTTCATCGAGCGAGGCGTTGGCCTGCGCTACAACGTAGCGGTCCTCTTCCCAGGCCGAAAGATAGAAGCAATGCGCCGCCCAAACCACGCGCCGCCGCTTCAACTCTTCGTTGGCATCCTCGACTTTTTCCTTCTCGACGATTTCCCCGGCTTTGAATTCGCTGTCGCCGGAATTCACGATCTGCACGAAGTCAATCACGCGCCCATTCTTCACCTTGCGATACGGCGATTCGATGAAGCCGAACTCGTTGATCCGCGCATAAGACGAAAGCGAACTGATCAAGCCGATGTTCGGGCCTTCCGGAGTTTCAATCGGGCAGATGCGGCCGTAGTGCGTCGGGTGCACGTCACGGACTTCGAATCCCGCGCGTTCACGCGACAAACCACCTGGTCCCAAAGCCGAAAGACGCCGCTTGTGCGTGATTTCGCTCAAGGGGTTGGTCTGGTCCATGAACTGCGAAAGCTGCGAACTGCCGAAGAATTCGCGAATCGCGGCCATAACTGGCTTGGCGTTCACCAAATCGTGCGGCATCGCGGTCGACATTTCCTGGTACACGGACATCTTTTCCTTGATCGCGCGCTCCATGCGGACCAGGCCAATGCGGAACTGGTTTTCCAGGAGTTCGCCCACCGCGCGGACGCGGCGATTGCCCAAGTGGTCGATGTCGTCCACCGAGCCGACGTTCTTGCGCAGCTTCAGCAAATACTTGATCGCCGCAACGAAGTCCGAAGGATCGAGGGTGCGCTTTTCCAGCGGAGTTTCCAGGCCCAGCTTGATGTTGAACTTCAGCCGGCCCACTTTGCTGAAATCGTACTTGCGTGCGTCGAAAAACATTCCGTTGAAGAGCGCCGTCGCGGTTTCCAGCGTCGGAGGATCGCCCGGGCGCAGCTTGCGGTAAATTTCGATCAGCGCTTCCTTCGGCGAACGGATGGAGTCCTTTTCCAGCGTGCGCGTGACGATGATGCCGGTATCGTCGCGGTCCGGGAAGCACACGTCCACTTCGGTGATTCCAGCTTCGGCGATGGAAGCCCACATTTCCGCGGTCAGCGGCTTGTTGGCCTCGAGCAGCACTTCGCCAGTCTGGCGGTTCACCAGTTCGCTTACGGTGACGGCGGTTTCCAGGTCAGCCACGCCGATTTCGGCCTGCGTGACGCGCGCCTTCACCAGTTCCTTGTACAGAGGCTCGGTGATGCGCTTGTGCGCGCCCACCAGAGTCTCGCCGGACTTCGGGTGCTTGATTTCCTTCGTCAGCTTGCGGTCGATCAAGCCTTCCGAAGCGTTCCAGTACAGCTCGCCGTCGCGCAGCGAAATCCGCTCCACTTGGTAGAACGTGCGCAGGATGTCTTCGTTCGACTTCAATCCCAGCGCTCGCAGGAAAATCGAGCCGAGGAATTTGCGCTTGCGGTCAATGCGCACGTACAGGATGTTCTTGGTGTCGTACTCAAACTCCACCCACGATCCGCGGTAAGGAATAATCTTGCCGAGGAAGTAGCTGCGATTGTTTGAGGTCTCAAAGAACACGCCCGGCGAACGGTGCAACTGGCTGACGATGACGCGCTCCGTTCCGTTGATGATGAAGGTACCGTTCTCGGTCATCAGCGGAATATCGCCAAAGAAGACTTCCTGCTCCTTAATATCGCGAATGGACTTCGCACCTGTGTCCGGATCCTTGTCGTAAATCGTCAGGCGGATCGTCACCTTCAGCGGCGCGGAGTACGTCATGCCCCGTTCCTGGCACTCGTTCACGTCGTACTTCAGCTGCAGAGTGACGGGATCGCCGCACTTGTTGCAGAAAGTCGGCGTGTTCTTGTTGAACGTGCCGCACTTCGCGCAGAGCACGTCGCCGGTCTTGTAAGGATTCGTTACGACCGAAGCTCCGCAATTGCGGCAGGTGGCGCGCAAGTGGTGCAGCCCGCGCAGATGGCCGCACTTGCACTCCCAGTTTCCGATCGCGTAGTCCACGAAATCCAGCTGCGAGAGGCCGCGAAAATCCTGAATCGGAAACACCGAGGCGAAGACCGACTGCAGGCCGGAATCTTCGCGCTCGCTCGGCAGCAAATCCATCTGCAAAAACCGTTGATAGGACTTCTTCTGCACGTCAATCAGGTTCGGAATCTGCACCGTGGTCTTGATTTTTGCGAAGTCCAGGCGTGCTCGTTCCCGATTGGCGCGATTACCGTTGCGATTGCTCATGGACCATCCTTAAATATGAATTCATGCCGGAAATGACGATGCGGATAGACACCCGCCCCGTCAGTCCGGGAAGGACGTATTGTGAAGTGCCAGGATCCTCAGGAGTGCGCGCGTACGCGAATTCCTTCGCGGCCCGTCCGCAATGGTTTCGCGGGCCGCACTGCCAGGCGTTACTTGACTTCGACTTTCGCGCCGGCGTCTTCGAATTTCTTCTTGATGGTGGCCGCTTCTTCTTTGTTGACGCCCTCTTTCACCGTCTTGGGAGCGCCATCCACCAGGTCCTTGGCTTCTTTCAAGCCCAGGCTGGTGACTTCGCGGACCGCCTTAATCACGTTGATCTTGTTGGCGCCCACTTCGGTGAGAACGACGGCAAATTCCGTCTTCTCTTCCGCCGCTGGCGCGCCTGCGCCACCGCCGCCGGCTACCATTACGGGCGCTGCCGCTGCCGCCGATACTCCGAAGGCTTCTTCCATCTTCTTTACCAGGTCAGAAGCTTCGAGCAGCGTGAGACCCTTGATTTCTTCCAGAATTGTTTCCACTTTGCTGGCCATTGCTGTTTCCTATCCTCCTCCGAATTGAAAAACCGTTGCTAGAATTACGGTGCTGCTGAATTGCCCAGAAAACTTTACGACTGAACCGCTTCGGGCGCCGCTGCTGGCGCACTGCCGCCGCCCGCAAACTTGTTGGCCTTCACTGCTTCGCTCGTCACCACCGCCAGATTCCGCGGCAGCGCTGCCAGCGCCGTGGCTAGGCGTTGCGCCGGAGCATTCAGCAGGAACATCACCTTGCTGATGAGTTCTTCCTTGCTCGGCAGGTCCGCAAGCTGCTTGATTTCCTGAATGGAGATGACGCGCCCTTCCACCCAGCCGGCGCGGAACTGAAATGCCGGAACATCTTTCGCCACCTTCGTGAGAATCTTCGCCAGCGCCACCGGATCCGTCTTGGTGTAGGCGATCGAATTCGTGCCCTTCAGGTTCTTCAGCAAACCTTCGGGAGGCGTGCCTTCTCCAGCACGCTCTGCAACCGTGTTCTTCACCACTTGGTATTTTCCACCGGCGGCTTCCACGCTGCGGCGCAGCTGCGTATCCTGCTCCACCGTAATTCCCTGGAACGTCGAGAGAATCACCGTCGAGACGGTCGCCAGCTGCTTCTTCAGGTCTTCCGCCTGCGTGACTTTTTCGGACTTCTTCTTCATGCCCAAATCTCCCTGTCGCTCGTTCTGCTTACGCTGCTGCCGCTACCGCCGTGTCCGCTTCCGCTTCCTCAATCAGAATTCCCGGGCCCATCGTCGAGGTGAGCGTGATTTTCTTGATGAACTTGCCCTTGGCCGCCGCGGGCTTGGCCTTGATGATCGCCGCCAGCAGCGCATGCGCGTTGTCCGCCAAATTCTTCGCGGTAAAGCTGATCTTGCCCACCGGGGAGTGAATCAGCCCGGTTTTATCGAGGCGAAATTCCACTTTACCGGCCTTGATTTCCTTGATCGCCTTCGCCACATCGGTAGTAACCGTGCCGGTCTTCGGATTTGGCATCAAGCCGCGCGGCCCCAGCACTTTTCCCAGCTTGCCGGCGGAACGCATCATGTCCGGAGTAGCGATCACCGCTTCGTAATCCGTCCAGCCGCCTTGAATCTTTTCCACCATGTCTTCGCCGCCGACAAAATCCGCGCCCGCTTCTTCCGCCTCGCGAACTTTATCGCCGCCGGCGATCACCACCACGCGCTTGGATTTTCCCAGGCCGTGCGGCAGCACCACGGTGCCGCGCACCATCTGGTCGGACTGCTTGGAGTCCACGCCCAGGTTCAAGACCAGCTCGACCGTTTCATCGAACTTCACGTAGTGAACTTTGCGCAGCAGCTCAGCCGCTTCTTCCAGCTTGTATGGACGCGCCTCGACCTGTTTGCGCGCCCGATCGATATTTTTCCCGCCGACTTTTGCCGAACGACCCATCGTTTTTCTCTCCTGCGCAGTTAGGAATTACTTGCGTCCGTTCTCTATTCGGACTCCTGCGCGTGCTGCAAAACTAATCGCTGACTTCCACGCCCATGTTGCGCGCCGTTCCCCGAATCGACTTCACGGCGGACGCAAGGCTCATGGTGTTCAGGTCCGGCAGCTTCAGCTTGGCGATATCTTCCACCTGCTTCGCCGTCAGCTTACCCACCTTGTTGCGGTTTGGCTCGGGCGAGCCTTTCACGATTCCCGCCGCGCGCTTGATCAGCTCGGAGGCCGGCGGCGTCTTCATGATAAACGTGAACGTGCGGTCGCTGTAGATCGTCACCAGCACCGGAATGATCATGCCATCCGGCTCTTTGGCCGTCTTGGCGTTGAACTGCTTGCAGAAATCCATGATGTTCACGCCGTGCGGACCCAGCGCGGTGCCCACGGGCGGCGCCGGTGTGGCCTTCATGGCGGGCAATTGCAGTTTTACGGTAGCCTGTACTTTCTTTGCCATTTGTTCCCCGTTTTAGTTCAGTGCGCGGCGCGCTCGATGGCGCGGCCCACGCTTTGCCGCTTTACGCTACTTTTTCCACCTGCGCGAAATCCAGTTCCACCGGCGTCGAGCGCCCGAAAATCGTCACCGAAACCTTCAGCGTCGACCGATCCGAATTCACTTCTTCCACCACGCCCGTAAAATTCGCGAACGGCCCTTCGCCGATGCGCACCTTCTCGCCGCGATCGAACGACAATTTCGGCTTGGGCTTCTCCGCCGTAGTCGTCGCCCGGTTCAAAATGTTCTGTACTTCTTCTTCGGTCAGCGGCGAGGGCGTCTGCCCCGACCCAACGAACCCAGTAACGCGCGGCGTCGAGCGCACCACGTGCCAGGTGTAATCGTCCATATCCATTTCCACCAGCACGTAGCCCGGATAGCACATCCGCGGTGAAATCACTTTCTTCCCGCCGCGTACTTCCACCACCGATTCCGTCGGGATAATGATCTGCCCGATTTTGTCGGTCAGCCCGAATGCCGCCACGCGGCCTTCCAGGCTTTCCTTCACTTTCTTCTCGAAGCCCGAGTAGGTGTGGACGATGTACCACTGCTTCGTCGAGGGGATCGCCCCCGCGGCGGCGGCTTCGTCGTGTCCTTCCGGCATTTCCGGTGCTGCGTTCAGTTCGCTCACTTCGTTGCCTTCGTTGCTCGCGTTCGGTTCTTCAGAATTTCTTGGCATATGCCATCAACCAGCCGATGATTTTCGTGAATATCGAATCCGTGAAAAAGAAATACACGCCGAAAAACGCCACCGTCACAGTCACCACGATCGTCGTGGAAATCACGTCCGCGCGCGACGGCCAGTTCACTTGCCGCATTTCCACGCGCACATCATGCAGAAACGAGCGGAAACGCTTCGGATAGCCGCCCAGCTTCTGCACCGGCTCCAAAAGCGCAAACCCGCTTACGCGATGGGATTCTTCGTCTCGATTGGTGCGTATCGCGTCGGCCATTTCACTCCGTATCTGCGTCCGTTAACTCTGCAACCGTGCAACTCTGCTGCATTCCCTGCCCGCTTCATCTCCAACAAACTGGCAGGGGAGGAGGGATTCGAACCCCCACTCTCGGTTTTGGAGACCGATGGTCTACCGTTAAACCTACTCCCCTTTACCCTGAGAACCCGCCAGTGGCGGGTTCGAAGGGTTTACCCTATCCGCCGTAGGCTGTTTCTCGTTTACCAACCGCAACTTCTTAGCGCGGCTCCAACCCTTAATCTCTTTCTCCCGACAAGGCGCCACTTCCGACGATCCGCAGCGCTGGAACCAAACTAATTCGACCGGTCGACGCTGAGCCGTAAACCTCGGTCCAACGCTTCAATTGTGCCGCTGCACTCGTTCTTCCACGTCAGTTGCGATTCCAACCTAGAACGACCAATCCGCGCATCGCACCATGTAAGAAAACCAATTCCCGGCAATCTCTTCGGCCACAAAAACCTCGCCGAATCCGGAGGACTATTTTACTTCCTTATGCCCCGTATGCTTTCTGCACGTATTGCAGAATTTAGACGTTTCCAAGCGTTCCGTATGCTTGCGGCGGTTCTTAGTCGTCGTGTAGTTCCGGTTTTTACAATCGTTGCACTGCAGTGTAATGATTTCTCTCATAGTCGTTTACTCGATGATCTCGGCAACCGCTCCGGCGCCCACGGTGTGCCCGCCTTCGCGAATCGCGAAGCGCAAGCCCTTCTCCAAGGCTACCGGTGTTATCAAAGTGATCTCGCAGGAAATGTTGTC
>Ga0181517_10003043_pt1 | contig 16324 bp, 13 predicted proteins | sample PEATcosm2014_Bin_31_FD_119748 | JGI IMG/M metagenome (GOLD analysis project Ga0181517, IMG submission 119748) | Peatland microbial communities from MTU Mesocosm Facility, Houghton, MI, USA - PEATcosm2014_Bin01_30_metaG | ecosystem: Environmental > Terrestrial > Soil > Wetlands > Peat | place... | reverse complement strand
GCCCATGTTCCAGACGGGGTGACCGGTGGAACCTCGGGGCCTCACTCCCAGCCGGGCTTGTCACACAACAAGCGGTAGCACAGGAGCAGAAAGCGACACTCGCGGAACCTTTTCATAATACCCAAGTGGGCGGAAAAGTGCAAGCGGGCGAATTTGCTATTCCTGACAGGCCTTCCAATCGAACTTCGCCGGCACACTCGAAGCGGGTGGTGCGCCGACCGCTGTTCGCTAGAATGAACATGTGTGCTTCCTGCTCTACGCCGGAACGACGAAGCCAATTCCCCGGAATGAATGGAGGGAAGGCGCTGTCACTCTGCCTGTCGAGTCGCTGGCTGAGCACGACGCCCCTATCAGGGCCCACTTCGGCAACCCCGAAGTCCAATACATTGGTTCCACTTCCGGTTGTGGGTGTGATTTCCCTCATCTGCTGATGCAAAACGGAGGGTGGCCGTTTCTCAAAGACCCTCGGCGGGGTGCGGAGCGCGACGCCAGTGATCACCACAATATGGAGGCATTAGTCGCCCTCCTGCGAACGACCGGAGAGGAAACGGTCGAACTCTACGGCGTTTGGGATGGCAACTTCGCGAACACGCCGCGGGCGCGCGAGGACGTGTCCCTTGAGAATCTCCTTGTTGCGGATTTCCATTTCAAGGAGGGAGGCTTTTATAGGGTCAGCCTGGAAAGCGAACTGAGCGCCGCTTAGAACCAACGCAAGAGAGCTTCGCCGTCCGACGGCAAATGTGGCGCACGCACTTCTGCGTGCCGCGTCGGTACTCTTGCCGACGCCCGGTGCCTCGAAAGCGTTGTGGTCGGCCGAACGCGACAGCGGCAGCCTACGTCTCGAGCTCAAACAGCATTCGCGAAGGTCCCGACTGCCGAACTACGCTCGGTAGCGTCCCGCGCCGGACCGGATCGTGAAGAGGGACCGGGACTGTTATCGTCGTGGCATCCAAACGCTTTTGCATGCTGCCTCGCTGGCGGACCGCTTCGAACCCGTTTTGTTCCAGAACCCGGCAGATCTCCGAGCCCGAAAGAACTCGAAGCTTACCCAACCGGCACCTCGACCTGGGTCACAAACACTTCGTTGTGAAAGCGGCGCGCGACCTCGGAAGGAGCGGCCGTTTCGAAGAACAGCGTGAGCGCTTCGATGAGGTTGGTTCGCGCTTCTTCAATCGATGCGCCCTCACTCGCAATGTCGAGCTCCGGGCACAACGCCACAAAACCATCGTCCTCGCGTTCGATGATCGCGGTTAGACGCTGCGCTGGCTTCATGATCCGAGTCTATACCAGTTCCAGCGGCGAACCTTAGTGGCTGACCACCGCCGTCAGCGGCGTATTCCGCGACGAACCGCCTACGAAGATCTTGTACTCGCCCGGCAGCAGGCTCCAATCGTCCTTTTGTTCATCGAAGATCGAGAGGAATTTCGGATCGAGCGGCAACGTGACGGTCTTCGACGCGCCGGGAGCCAGCTCGACTTTGTCCCACGCCACCAGCCGCTTCGGCGGCTCGTTGGCGGCAGCCGGCAGCCCGGCGTAGACCTCGACGATCTCAGCGCCCGCGCGCTTGCCCGTGTTCCGCACCACAAACGATACGCTGTCGATGGCCGCCTTGAGTCCCGAGTACCCGAAGCTCGTATAGCTGAGGCCGTGGCCGAACGCGAACAGCGGCTGCTTGCCTTCGGCATCGAACCATTTGTAGCCAACCTTCAGACCCTCGGTGTAGTCGATATCGAAATCGGGCATGCGGCCGCGTGGACCGCGGCCCCCGCCGGCGGGAATCAGATCGATGCCGGGAACCTGCGGATGCGGCAGATCGGTGTCGGTTTTCGCGAAGGTGACGGGCAGTTTACCGGATGGGTTGACGTCGCCGAAAAGAATGTCGGCCGCCGCTTGCCCGCCGCGTATGCCCGGATACCAGATCTCGAGCGCGGCGTTGACCCGTTCGATCCAGGGCATGGCGACCGCGCCGCCGGTTTCGAGCACCACGATGGTGTGCGGATTGGCGGCAGCCACCGCGCTCACCACATCGTCCTGTTTATCGGGCAGCGTCAGAGTGGGCACATCGCGGCCTTCGCTGGTGGGCTGGTTAACGAAGACAATGGCGATTTCCGAAGTCTTGGCCAGCGCCGCGGCGGCTACCGGGTCGGCGCCATCGTTGAATTCCACCTTGGCCTTGGGCGCTTTGGCTTTAATGGCCGCCAGCGGCGACGAAGGAAACCAGACCGGCGACCCGCCGAAGCGGCCTCGCTCGGCGCCCGGCGCATCCACTTGCGCGGAACCGCCGCCGGAGAGCACACCCGAATCGGCATGCGATCCGATGACCGCGATCGATTTGACCGTCGCGGCATTCAACGGCAGCTGGCCGTGGTCATTCTTCAGCAGCACCGAAGCCTGCTCGGCGATCTGTTGCGCGAGATCGGCTCCGGCGAAAGGATCCACCACACGGCCGCGCGGCGGGTCATCCACGATCCCGGCCGCGAATTCGGTGCGCAAAATTCGATGCACCATGTCGTCGAGCCGCGCCATGGGAACCTCGCCCTTCGTCACGGCCTCCTTCAGCGGGTCGCCGAAAAACCGGTACCCCGGCTCCTCGTTGTCGAGACCGGCCAGCGCAGCCTTGGCGGCCGAGTGCGTCCCGCCCCAATCGGACAGCACGAAGCCCTTGAACCCCCAGGCTTTCTTCAGCACGCTGTCGAGCAGGTAGCTGTTCTCGCACGCCCAGTCGCCATTCAACTTGTTGTAGGAGCACATCACCATGCCGGGCTGCCCTTCGGTTACGGCGATCTCGAAGGCCAACAGGTCGGTTTCGCGCATGGCGCGCTTGCCGAGCTTGACGTTGCCGATAGCGCGTCCCGTCTCCTGGTCGTTGAATGCGTAATGCTTCACGTCGCCGATGACGCTCTGGCTCTGCACCCCGCGGATAAGCTGAGCCACCATCTTCCCGGCCAGCACGGGGTCCTCGCCCTGGTATTCGAAATTGCGCCCGTTGCGCGGCTCGCGCGTGATGTCCACGCCGCCGCCCAGGGTGACGTTATACTGCTGATCGCGCAGCTCGCGGCCGATCAGCTTGCCGTATGCAAAGGCCAGTTTCGGATCCCAGGTGGCGGCCTCGCCGATGGTAGACGGCAGCAGCGTGGAGTAGCGTCCGCGGTCCGCGGCGCCCCGCACCCCCACCGCCGAATCGGCCAATTGCAGGTCCGGAAGTCCCAGCCTGGGTATCCCCGAGATCATTCCGGCGCCCCCGTTGGAGCGCGGAGTGGCCGGCGCGAAACCGCCCTGGCCATGGACGAGCAGGATCTTCTCGTCGAGCGTCATCTCCGCCAGAACCAGGTCGGCCCGTTTGTCCGGCGACAGGCTCTTGTCCATCCACGGACCATGCACCGTCTGCGGCGGCTGCGGCATCTGTGCCCACGCCGGCAAGAAAGCCAGTGCCGCCAAAACTCCAGCCATAGCGGCCGCCATCGCCAGTTTCCTGCCTCTTATATAGTGATTCACGATTTGCCTGCCCTCCCTTTGACCTGGCGTGCGACGCAACGAGGCGCTGCGAGGATTTGCTGCACGCAGTTTGATTTTAACTCGATGTAGTTCACTTGTTAGAAATGGCTGCCGCCCCTGATGTGCGGTACTATTTGAAGACCGGAACCAATCGCGTTGAAGGAGCATGACCATGAAGAAACTCTTTGCGCTCGTCCTGATCGTGGCCGCCGCGTTCGCCGCCGAGGGCTACCACGTTCTCAATAAGATCAAAATCGGCGGGACCGAACGCTGGGATTACGTCACGGCCGATGGTGCCAATCACCGGCTTTATGTCTCCCACGGCAACAGCATCGCGATTGTGGATACCGATACCGGCGGCGTGGTGGGCACCGTCCCCGATCTGCATGGCGTGCACGGCATCGCGGTCGCCGCCGAATTCAACAAGGGGTTCATCAGCAACGGCCAATCCAGCACCGTGACGGTGTTCGATCTCACGACCTTCGCCAAGACCGCGGAAATCCCTGCGGGACAAAACCCCGACGCCATCTGCTATGAGCCGAAGACGCAGCGGGTGTTCACCTTCAACGGCCGCTCCGGCGATTCCACCGCCATCGACGCCAAGTCCAACGCCGTGCTGGCAACCTTACCTCTGGGCGGCAAACCTGAGTTCTGCGCCGCCGCCGGCGACGGGAAGATCTACGACAACCTGGAGGACAAGTCGGAACTGGTGGAGATCGATGCCGCCAAACCCGCGGTCACCCGCACCGCCAAGCTGGACCCGTGCGACGGGCCTTCCGGCCTGGCCCTCGATGCCAAGGACGGCGTGCTGTTTTCCGTCTGCGGCAACAAGATGATGGCGGTGACCGATATCCAGCAGATGAAAGTGATCGCCACACCCGAAATCGGCCAGGGGCCGGATGCGGCAGGCTACGATCCCGGCACCGGCCTGGCCTTCAGTTCCAACGGCCGCGATGGTACGCTGACGCTGGTCAAACTCGTCGCCGGCAAATGGCAGCCCGTCGACACCGTCACCACCGAACTTGGCGCCCGCACCATGGCCGTGGACACCAAGACCCACAAGGTCTACCTGCTCACCGCCGAATTCGGCCCGATGCCCGAAGCCAAAGCCGGCCAGCGAGTCCGCCCGCCCGTTCTACCGGATACATTCCACGTGCTGGTAGTCGGCAAGTAGTTCTTGTTAGTGCCGAAGGTGGTGGGCTGTTTCTCCTCATGGGTTACATCCAAACCGCGTTGCAGTACTCCGAGTGGGCGCTGGAGTCCATCCTTCTTCCCCCGTTCCGCTTCTCGCTCCCGCTCGTGGTGGTCAGCCTCATTTGGGCGGGGCCGAGGCAGCGACCGTTTCATACGCGGCGCTGGAAACCATACCATTGGTTGGCTCTTACTCACCTGCTATTCTTCGCAGCTGCCATTGTTGTAGGAGTGCTGTGCCAAAACCCGATCACCAATCCCGGCGTCCCCCACCACGCTGGCCGATCTGCCAGTCTGTGCCTGGACGCGCTTTCTTATGGCTCATTTGCGTCGTGTGCGTTTTGGGTTTGGCGCATGAAGGGGTTTCGCTGGTATGCCGGTAGCTTGATGGCGCTGATGGAACTGCCGACGTTTGGCGCCCTATTTGTCGCCGGCATGTCGGTAGCGGGCCATTGGCTGTAACAACTCGGTTCTGCCACTGGCCGCAATTTCGAGCGGCCAACTACCGCATCCGCTGCGGCGGCCGCAGCAGCCGGCGCGGCAGCTTCGATAGATAGGTCAGCCGCTCCACCATCGGCAACAGACGGCGCACCGTGTGGCCGTGCAGAATCAGGCTGCCTACCACCAGCGCGGGATGCGGGATGGTAGTGCAGCAGCGCGAACAAACATCCACCTCGCCGCCGCGGCCGGCGACGTGCAACCGCCGCATGCGCTCCATCTCCGCCGAGTTCCAGATCTGCACCAACGATTGGTCGGCCAGGTTGCCCAGCGGCGCGCCATCCAGCATGTAGCTCTGGCAGCACGGATACACATCGCCGTTCTGCTTGACATACATCGGGCCGCGCCACAGGTAGTGGCAGGGGTGCTTCCAGTCTTCCGCGGCGTGGCCGGCGTCGGGGCGCATCAGGTTGGTTTCGTCTTCCTTGATGCGCACCTGGTCCACGCCGGGAAGGGCGCTCCAGAACTCGAGGAAATCGCCGACCTCTCCGGCGTTGCCTTCCATGCACACCATCTGCACCACCACTTGGAGCTTGCTCCGCCGCTCGCGCTTCATGCGCGCGAAACGCACGAAATTGTCACGCACCTTCTCGAACTTGGCGCCCTTGCGGTAGAACTCGAAGGTCTCTTTCTTGGCGCCGTCGAAGCTGAGCGTGATCTCGTCGAGCGGCGAATCGAGCACGCGCCCCGCCAGGCGCTCGTCGAGAAACGTGCCGTTGGTCGAAAGCAGGGTGGCGATGCTGTGTCGATGGCAGAACTCGATACGGTCGAAGATACGCGGATCCATGAACGGCTCGCCGAGGCCGATCAGCATCATGTGCTCGGCCGAATCGGCGGATTCGCGGACCAGCCGCTCGAAGACCGCGTCCGCCATATCGGCTTTGGGCTGCGCGTGGGTCTCGCGCGGGCACATCGGGCAATAGAGATTGCATTTGGCGGTGGTCTCGACGACGTATTCGACCGGCAGCGCGCCGAGCGTCGTCCGCCGCCGCAGATAGCCCCACAGAAGCTTCGCCCTGTTCCACGCCCGCATGAGCCTTTATTGTATCCGTGGCGCAGGCTGTCCAGCCTGGTGTGTCGCTAGAGTCATCTCGACATTGGACACAATTCTTTCCTGGCCCCTGTTTCAGCGAACGGTATTGAACCTAGCCGCGATGCGGGCGTGCCAAGCACTACACTGGAATCTGGTGCGATGAAGATCGTAGTCACGGGCGCTTCGGGTCTGATCGGGCGGCGGCTCATGAAGTTGCTGGCCGGCCGCGGCCATCGGCTGCACGTGCTCAGCCGTCACGCAGGCACCAATCTGCCGGCGGGAGTCGGGCTTACCGTGTGGAACCCGCTCGGTCCGGCGCCGGAGGTCCCTCTGCGCGATGCCGACGCGGTGTTGCACCTGGCCGGAGAACCGGTCGCGCAGCGTTGGACCGCCGCGGCCAAACAGCGCATCTACGACAGCCGTGTGGTGGGTACGCGCCACCTGGTCGCGGCGCTGGCCAACTGCTCGCCGCGTCCGGGGGTGCTGGTGTGCGCTTCCGCCATCGGCTACTACGGCTCGCGCGGCGATGAGATCCTCAGCGAGGATTCCACCCCCGGCACTGGTTTTCTGGCGGACGTTTGCGTTGCGTGGGAGCGGGAAGCCGTGAAGGCCGAGGCTTTGGGCATGCGGGTGACGCGCCTTCGCATCGGGCTGGTTCTCGATCCGCGCGGCGGCGGGCTGAAGGCGATGTTGGCCCCATTTCGCGCTGGGCTAGGCGGCCCGATCGGCGGCGGCCGGCAATGGATGGCCTGGATTCATGCGAGCGACCTGGCCGAGATGTTCCGCTTCGCGCTGGAGAACCCAGCGCCGCCGGTGCTGAACGGCGTTGCCCGCGGCGCCGTGACGAACGCCGAGTTCACGCGCGCACTGGCCGCGCAGCTCCATCGTCCGGCCTTCCTTCCCGTGCCGAAACTGGCTCTGCGGCTCCTGTTCGGCGAAATGGCCGACGTCCTGCTGGCCAGCCAGCGCGTCGCCCCAGCCGCCGCCGAAGCGGCCGGATTCCAATTCCAGCATCCGCAACTGGCGGAAGCGCTGGGGGATCTGCTGCGTTAGCCCGGAGGGCGTTAGAAAATAGCCCACGGCGCAAGCCGTGTGGAAACGGATTGCTTTTCCCCAGCCCCGGAACGGGGCGGAACAGCGATGGCCGACACGTCTTGCGCCCCGTTTCGGGGCTGCGCTGTGCACCGCCCTTTCCCGACGGCTTACGCCGTGGGCTATGATCTTTCGCTCCTCCGGAGCTTGGCTCGCACGCAGCGTCGGAACGAAACGTCCGCTTCTTCGTTGCGCGATCATGTTATGTAGACCGGCGGCGCGATTCGGATCATCAGCGCGCGGCTGGCAACCCGTCGTGAGCGAAGCAACTATGGAGAGATCACTCAGTGAGCGTGATGTCACCAAGCAGGCGGATGGCGACGAGATTCTTCCGGAGTATGACTTCAGTCGGGCCTCGCGCAACAAGTACGCATCGCGATACGCCGCGGGAAGCGCTGTGATCGTGCTGGAGCCCGATGTGGCTGCCGCGTTACCAAATCCGGCAGAAGCCAACGAGGCCTTGCCCGCTCCGGCAGGGATCATCCAAAGGCATCACTCCCGCCAACACCCCCCACCGCGGCTTCTGAACGACGCCTCATCGGTCCAAACGGCTATATAGATGATCACCTATCTCCGCGAAAGCGTGTAGTTCACATCAATGCGAGTCACTACATAACAGGGTTTGCCGTTCAATCTGGTCGGCCTGTATTCCCACTGGCGAACGGCTTCCAAACTGGCAGGAATCAATTCGGCCGGTCCAGCGTCCGGGTGCAGGTACAGGATCTTGCCTTCCAGACCGATCAACGCAGTCAGTTGTACTGTCCCTTGTATTCCACGGTGACGCGCATCGGACGGGTAGGCGGGCGCAATCTTGTTGATTAGGTTCGCCTGCTGCACACTTCCCCCCACGCGGATCGTGGCAGGCGGGCGCTCACCGCGCGCAGGGAGTGTTGTCGGCGCGGTCAGAAGCGGTCGAGTCGGGCGCCAAGGGCCTGGCTTTGGCCAGCAGAGCGTTGCCAAGCGGCGTGTAATCCCAGTCCAACTTCCCGTCCGCCCACAACGTAGCCCCGTCCCGCAACAACCGGACCGCCGCGGCGACCAACAAGTCCTTCTCCGTTGCTTCCTCCAATACGCGCCGTGCCTTCACTGCGAAGGGTCGCGCCCGGAAGGCGGCATCAGATCCCGCCGGGTCGTTGTTCAGATACGATTCGCCCGTGATACCCAGAACGGCAGCAGCATATAGGCGGCCTAATCCGGATTCGTCCTTCCCTTCGATCAGCATCTGTTCGGCTTGTTCCGGGGCGCAATACTGAATCGCATTGACGGCCGAACGCCGGATCTCTGCGTCCCCGGGGTTCACTTTGATCTGTTCCAGCCACGCTTCGCCTGCACGTTTGAAGGCGTCAGGATCGGCGAGATCGTCCCCTTGGCAATTCAGGCGGTAAACGCCCGTGGCAACCTGGAATAGCCCCAGACCATCCTTCGGGTCGTTCTCGATAAGCCAGAGAATGTGCTTCGCACGCGCCGCCTTTGCCAAAGACAGACCCGCGCCGGAATGGGGCGCTGCGTAGTATGAGAGCAATTGAATGCGAGTTTCTTCGTCATCCGGCTCCCGTGTAACGCTGGCCTCAAGCCTCGCGGCGTCTTCTGCCGAGAGAGAGCTGCCCTTCTTGAGCAGGTCGAAAGTGCTTTTTGCATCACGAGGGAATGCATGCAAGCACAATGTGAGCATGACAGCGCCTGCGATACCTTGGCAGGTCTTCATAGAGTGCCCAGTGTACCCGATTGCGGCGCCCCGCTTGTCCCTCCGCCCAACTGCGCGATACTGAATTTTGTGACTTTTGAGGCGGTAGCGGAAAACTTGCGGGAGTCGTTCCGCATCATCGCGGCCAGCCGGGATGTGGGCGAGGTGCGCGAACTGCCCGGAGTCAGCATCGCGTCGGCGGGGGTCGCGTTTCAGATGTTCAACGCGGCGTTTCTGTCCCGGCCGGTGGAGACCGAAGCCGAGCTGGCGCGGTGCATCCTCTTGCCCTCGCTGCAATTCAACACGCGCGGCCTGGAGTGGTCGTTTTGGGTTTGCGAGGACTGGCTGGCCCCCAAGGCGCATCGCCGCCTGCGGCAGGTGTTTGAACGATACGGCCTGCGCCGCACCGTCGAGTTGCCGGGCATGGTGACCGAAAAGATCCGGCCGCCGACACGGCAATTGCCGGAGATCGAAGTCCGGCGCGTGCGCGACTCCCGCACCGGTGACGATTTCCGCGGCATCGGCTCGGTCTGTTTCCACGTACCCATCGTCTGGTTCAACGAAGTGTTCGATCACGAATCCGTGTGGGAGCGTTTCGCGGGGTACGTCGGCTACGTGGACGGTGTGCCGGTTGCGACCGCGGCCACCGTCGCCTGCGGCGACACCATCGGGGTCTACAACGTGGCTACGCTGCCCGATCACCAACACCGCGGCTATGGCGAGGCGGTGATGCGCCACGCGCTCGCCGAAGCCGAACGTGAGCGGCCGGCGCGGCCGGTGGTGCTGCAATCCACCGAAGCCGGCCTGCGGCTCTATGAACGGATGGGCTTTCGCACGGTGGCGCGATTCAGCGTCTACGCCAGTTGAAGGCCGCCGGAGGCGATCAGCGCTTCGAGCGCGGCCAGGTCCCGGTATAGCGGCCGGTCGGAAACGAGCGGCGGCGACGCGGCGCGGATGCGCTCCCGCACCTGCTCCAGCACGGGGCTGGTTTGGAGCGGCGCCAGCAGGTCCAGCGCGCGCGCCGCGCACAGCGCTTCGATGGCCAGCACGTAGCGGGCGTCGCGCACCACCCGCTGCAATTTCACCGCGGACGTCATCCCCATCGAAACGAAATCTTCCTTGTTGCCGCTGGTGGTGATGGAGCCTGTCGAAGCGGGGTTCGCCAGCACGCGGATTTCGGCGACCAGGCTGGCGGCGGTGACCTGCGCCATCATCAACCCGGATTCCAGGCCGGGGTGGCCGGCGAGGAACGCGGGCAGCCCTTCGTTGAGCGCGGGATTCACCAGCCGGTCGACGCGGCGCTCGGAGATGCCCGCCAGCGCCGCCAGCGCGATCGCCAGAAAATCGAGCTGGAGCGCCACCGGCTCGCCGTGAAAATTGCCGCCGGAGAGAATTTCGTCGTCGAACACCAGCGGATTGTCAGTGGCCGAATTCACTTCGATCGCGAAAACGCGCCGCGCTTCGGTCAGCGCGTCCAGCACCGCGCCGTGAACCTGCGGGACGGCGCGCAGCGAATAAGCGTCCTGCACGCGGCCGCATCCTCGATGCGATTCGCGGATTTCGCTGCCTTCGAAGAAGCGCACCAGCCGCGCCGCGCTGAGCAGTTGGCCGGCTTGCGGTCGCGCCTGGTGGATGCGCACGTCGAAGGCCCGCGGCGTGCCGCGTTGCGCGTCGAGCGTCAGCGCCGCCACCACGTCCGCGGTGTTGGCCAGCGTTTCCGCGGCCTCCAGTTCCAGGCAGCCGACCGCCAGCATGGCTTGCGTACCGTTGATCAGGCTGATGCCTTCCTTGGGATGCAGCTCGACCGGTTCAATGCTGGCGCGCCGCAGCGCTTCGCCACCATCAAAGACCGCGCCCTCGAATTCGGCTTCGCCCTCGCCGATCAACACCAGGGCCACATGCGCCAATGGCGCCAAGTCGCCCGACGCGCCCACGCTGCCCTGCGCAGGCACCACAGGGGTGACACCGCGGCCCAGCATCTCGCACAGACGCTCGGCAATCAGCGGGCGAATGCCGGAAAACCCTTTCGCTAAGACGTTGGCGCGGATCAGCATCATGGCGCGCACCACTTCGCGTGCCAGCGGTTCGCCCACGCCGGCCGCGTGCGAGCGCACCACGTTGCGCTGCAACTGGTCGAGCTGTTCGCGCGGGATGCGCACGCCGGCCAGTAGGCCGACGCCGGTGTTCACCGCATAGATCGGGTCGTCGCCGGCGGCCAGGCGGTCGACCACGGCCCGGGAGCGTTCCATGGCGGCGCGCGCTTCGGCTGCGAGAGCCACGTCCGCCGTGCGCGCCCGCGCCGTGGCGCAGGTTTCGGCGATAGTCAGCGAGTTTCCGTCGAGAAAGAGAGGCATTGATGTATTGTTCAGGTCGGGACCTTTCACTGGAGTCTCCGCATACGAGCGTTCCGCGGCGCATTGGAGCGCTCTGCGACGCCTCGCCAACCCAACCTTGCTGTCTTGTATCAGGGCACGGCTTCAGCCGTGCCGCATAATGCGGGCATCCAAGGGCTTTAGCCCCTGCCGCTTTCCTTCATGTCAAGTATGCAGGACCAGGGGCTAAAGCCCGATTCTCTACTGCGGCTCGGCGGCACGGCTGAAGCCGTGCCCTGATACACAGCTCATCATATCCCCACGCGCTCGGGAGTGCAGAAACCAGATGCGCGCGGGTGGCCTGCCCGCCGCGACACTCGCGTACCCGGATCAGCTACAACGCAAATTGGCCAATAACAACGTACACGCAGAAAGCCGCCTCCAATGCGATCGCGGAGAGCAGCACATAGCTTGTCCACCTCTTGGCTCGGCGCAAACCGATCGCAGAAATCGCCAAGAAGGCCAAAGCCGCCGCGAATATGAGAACTACTCCAGTGATTCTCGGGTCGCCCTGAAGAGCGTCGCCTTGGGCGAGAACCCCCAGCCACCCGAAAGCCGTGAGGAGCGTTCCCGCGACGTAGGCTCCATATAAAAGGAACTTGGACAATGCGGCAATACCCGACTATAGGTTACAACGAGGACGCGCAGTTCAGGCTTAACGCTTCTGGCTGCCGGCAATCAGACCTTCGATATTGGTCAACTCGGTCGGATAGTTGCCGGTGTAGCAGGCGTAGCAGTATTCGTGTTTCTCATCGTCGTCCACCGCCTTGCGCAGCGACGCGATGGAGAGATACCCCAGCGAGTCGGCCTCCACGAAGCGGCGGATCTCTTCCACGCTGTGGCTGGAACCGATCAGCTCGGAGCGGTTCGGCGTGTCCACGCCATAGAAGCACGGCGATATCGTCGGCGGGCAGGAAATGCGCAGGTGAACTTCGCGCGCGCCGGCCTGGCGCACCATGCGCACGATCTTGCGGCTGGTGGTGCCGCGCACGATGGAATCGTCCACCAGCACCACGCGCTGGTCCTTGAGCAGATGGCGCACCGGGTTGAGTTTCAACTTGACGCCGAAATCGCGGATGGCCTGCGATGGTTCGATGAACGTACGCCCGACATAGTGATTGCGGATGAGCGCCTGGCGGAACGGCAGCCCCGATTCGGCCGAGTAGCCGATGGCCGCGGCCACGCCCGAATCCGGCACAGGCACCACCAGGTCGGCATCCGCCGGGCATTCCCGCGCCAGCCGCCGCCCCAGGTTCTCCCGCGATTCTTCCACCGAACGCCCGAACACGATCGAATCCGGCCGCGAGAAGTAAACGTGCTCGAACACACACTGCGCGCGCTGCTGCTCCGGCGCATAGCGCTCGCGCGTCATCCCTTCCGGGCCGACCTCGACCATTTCGCCCGGTTCCACGTCGTGCAGGTAGACCGCGCCGATCAGGTCGAAGGCACAGGTCTCGGAGGCGAACACGTAGCATTTGCGGCCGCCGGAAACTTCCATTTCGCCCACTGCCAGCGGGCGGAAGCCGTGCGGGTCGCGCGCCACCAGAATGCGGTCCTGAGCCAGCAGCACCAGCGAGAAAGCGCCGTCCACTTGAAGCAGCGCTTCGCGCAGCGCGCCGGCCAGGGTGCGCTCGGAAGAGTGCGCCACCAGGTGCAGCACCAGCTCGGTGTCGCTGGAGGCCTGGAACACCGAACCCAGCCGGCCGAGTTCCTCGCGCAGCTCCGCCGTGTTGGTGATGTTGCCGTTGTGGGCCACCGCCAGCCGCCCCTTGTTGCAGGAAACCGAAAACGGTTGCGCGTTCAGCAGCACCGTGTCGCCGGCCGTGGAGTAGCGCGTGTGGCCGATGGCCAGCTCGCCCGGCAGCGTGGCCAGCACCGGTTTGGTGAAGATATCCGCCACGTGCCCCATTTCTTTGCGCGTGTAGATGCGGTTGCCGTCTGAGGTGCAGATGCCGGCCGATTCCTGCCCCCGGTGCTGCAATGCGTACAGCCCTAGATAGGCCATCTTGGCGGCTTCGGGGTGGCCATAGATGGCGATCACACCACATTCTTCGTGAAATTTATCGGGCATGCGAATGGAGCGGCTCCGCCGGAAGCGGCCGCCGCGGCCTGACCCCTTCAAACTGTCGGCTCTGTCGATATCCTTATTGTAGAGCAGCCCGGCCCATTTTCGATGCCTCATTTTTCGCTACGCGCGCCGCCATAACGGGTATAATCTCAGTCATAAGGGAGGATCAATGGCTAAAGATAAGAGCCCCAAGAAGGAAGTCAAGAAGCCGAAGAAGAAGAAATAATCCGGCGCGGGGTTGGCCCGCCAAGCAAACCGCGGGCGCCCCTGGCCGCGCCTTTCAAGAGGCGTTCCAGGCGCGTCCGCGGACTTCAGAGGAGCCGTCGATGCGCAGCAACTGGGTAGAGAAACGCAAGAACGACAAAATCCGCACGCAACTGTATTATGCCCGGCAGGGGATCGTCACCGAAGAGATGCACTATATCGCGGGCCGCGAGAGCCTGCCGCCCGAGCTGGTGCGCTCCGAGGTTGCCCGCGGGCGCCTGATTATTCCCGCCAACATCCACCACCCCAACCTGGAGCCGATGGCGATCGGGATCGCCTCCAAGTGCAAGATCAACGCCAATATCGGCAACTCGTCGGTGGTTTCGGACGTGGAGGGCGAGCTGGAAAAGCTGCGCTACTCGGTGAAATACGGGGCCGATACGGTGATGGACCTTTCCACCGGCGGCGACATCCCGGCCATTCGCAAAGCCATCATCGGCGCCTCGCCGGTGCCGATCGGCACGGTGCCGATTTACGAAGCGCTGTCGCGCGTGCGCCGGGTGGAAGACCTCAGCGCGCGGGTGATGCTGGACGTGATCGAGGAACAGGCCGAGCAGGGCGTGGACTACATGACCATCCATGCCGGCGTGCTGGTGCAACACATTCCGCTCACCACGCGGAGGGTCACCGGCATCGTCAGCCGCGGCGGCTCCATCCTGGCCGAGTGGATGGTCAAAAACCACAAGCAGAATTTCCTGTACGAGTGCTTCGACGACATCTGCCGGATTTTTCAAAAGCACGACGTCAGCTTTTCGCTCGGCGACGGGCTGCGCCCCGGCAGCGTGGCCGATGCGAGCGACGAGGCGCAGTTCGCGGAACTGCAGACGCTGGGCGAGCTGACCAAGAAGGCCTGGGAGTTCGACGTGCAGGTGATGATCGAGGGGCCCGGTCACATCCCTATGGATCAGATCGAGCTACAGGTGCAGAAGGAAAACGAGCTCTGCTACGAAGCGCCTTTCTACACGCTGGGCCCGCTGGTCACCGACATCGCGCCTGGCTACGACCACATCACGTCGGCCATCGGCGCGGCCATGATCGGCTGGTACGGGGCCTCCATGCTGTGCTACGTTACGCCCAAAGAGCACCTGGGCCTGCCCAACCGGGAAGACGTCAAGGCCGGCATCATCGCGTACAAGATCGCCGCCCACGCCGCCGATATCGCGCGCAAGCGGCCGGGCGTGCGCGATCGCGACGATGAGCTTTCCCGCGCCCGCTACCGCTTCGACTGGAACCGCCAGTTCGAGCTTTCGCTCGACCCGGAAACCGCCCGCGCCATGCACGACGAAACGCTGCCCGAGGAGGGCTTCAAGGACGCGCATTTCTGCTCCATGTGCGGGCCCAAGTTCTGTTCGATGAATATCTCGGCCAAGGTGGAATCCTTCACCGCGGAAGACGCCGATGCGGTGCTGAACGGCGTACCCGGGGAGAGCCTGGTCCGGATCGCCGGCGAAGATTAGGCTTCCGGCTGTATTGCCGATCAACCGGGCGCGATTTCGCTGTTCTTTGGAACTTTTCGCCCCTCCCCTGCAATCCTCTATTGAGCGGAGGTTTCGACGCAGATGAGAAAAGCAATTGTAATCGCCCTGGTGGCTGGAAGCGCCCTGTTGGCCCAGGGGCCGCGTGGCGGCCGGATGGGGTTTGGCGGAGCCGGATTTGGGATGGCGGGAGCGGGGAGCCTGCTCCACGGCGCCACGGTGACCGGCGCGCCGTTTTCGGCCGTCGAGGTGACCACTCGCCAGCAAACGCTGGCCAACGGTAACGTCATCCAGCAGCAGGAACAAACCAACCTGTTTCGCGACGGCCAGGGACGGGTACGCGAAGAGATGACGTGGAATGCACCGAACGGCACGGGCAGCCGCACCATGGTGACCATTTCCGATCCGGTGGCCCAGGTGGTGCGGAGACTGAATCCGCAGAGCAAAACCGTTTCCGAGATGCCGATGCGGCAACCCCCGGCCGGCGGCGCGAGCGCACGAATGGCTGGCCGCCAGCGCCCTGGCGCGGGTTCTGCCAACGTGGTGAAGGAAGACTTGGGTACGCAGACGATGAACGGTGTGGCGGCTGCCGGAACGCGGGTTACGCGCACCATTCCGGCCGGCGCGATGGGCAACGCCGAGGCGATTCAGATCGTGCGGGAAACCTGGGTTTCCAGCGATCTCAAAGTGCCTGTAATGGTGAAAACCAGCGATCCGCGCTTTGGCACCACGGTGACGCAGCTCACCAACGTCACCCGCTCCGAGCCGGATGCCACGCTGTTCCAGACTCCGGCGGGTTACACCTCGAGCCAGGGTCACGGCATGCGCATGGGCGCTCCGCTGGCGCAATAAGCATCGTTCGAAAAGACATTTCTCCTAGCAAGCAATAGGGTTGCGGCCCGGCAAGTCCCGCCGGGCCGCTTTTTTTGTGCCTGCCGCGCCACGCTGCCGGGCTGATGACCTGCGCCGGCCGGACCGCCTCCTCCACTCTCACTTCGGTTTCGCTCCCGTAGCCAGGATGCTCTCGAAATACGGGGCTTCCGTCTCACGATGCACAATGGCGGTTTCCACGTGGCGGAAGCCGGCGTGTTTGAGGAAGCGCTCGAGCTCGAGTTCGGTAAATCCGAGCCACAAATCGGCATACATTTCGCG
>Ga0181517_10003036_pt1 | contig 16348 bp, 12 predicted proteins | sample PEATcosm2014_Bin_31_FD_119748 | JGI IMG/M metagenome (GOLD analysis project Ga0181517, IMG submission 119748) | Peatland microbial communities from MTU Mesocosm Facility, Houghton, MI, USA - PEATcosm2014_Bin01_30_metaG | ecosystem: Environmental > Terrestrial > Soil > Wetlands > Peat | place... | reverse complement strand
TTCTTCGGGGGAATAGTGGGTCAAGTGTTCCTCCTCTTCGTGAAGCATTCGCACCTGGGCGGCGGCAGCAGCGGCGGCACTTGCGGTCATTGCGGCACCGGTCGGGCATCCAGAGCCGCGGCGACAACAGGCACGAACGCAATGTCCGCAATCCTGTGATGTGCGATAGATCCGACGTGGATATCGGCGATCAGTCGCGTGCCGTCCCAGGTGTTCCATTGGATCAGGCGCTGGCGATCGCCGGTGACGGCGGCGATGCGGCCGGGGGCGGCGGCCAGGACGCGCAGGCCGCGGTAGGGGCTGACGTATTGCGTCACCAGCGAATCGTCGAACCCGACGCAGAAGACCGGGCCGTCTTCCGTGGCCAAGAGCAGGCGCGAAGAGTCCAGCCACGGCAATCTGGCGGCGGCGGTGATGGCGCCGCAGCGATGCTGCATGGCGGCGGCCGGGGCGAGCGTCTGACGATCGAGCCGGCGAATCTGGCCGTCGGAGCTGACTAATGCCAGCCAATTCTCCGCGGGAACCAGCCCCAGAATCGGCGAGGCCGACGGCCCGTTCGTGGAATCTATGTCGGTCTTGGTCATCTGGCCGTTGGCGTCGATGGTGCACACATGGCTGCCGGCCGTGAAGATGATGCGGTCGCCGCTGGTGTGCAGACGGCGGGGGGCTTGCGATTCGGTCATGTCGGACATGACGGCGGCGGGCGATTGGTGCCTATTGAGATCCCACGCGACCAAGCCGGCTTGCCAGTGGCTGGCCCAAAGCCGCCCGGCGGCGATTTGAGCGCTGTTGAATCCCATCGGCGAATTCAATCCCGGCATGTCGAACGGGATGGGCGGTGCGGCGGTGCCCGGTTCGATGATCCAGACGCCGCGGCTGGCGCCGGCCAGAAGGACGTGTCGCGCGTCGATCATCGCGGGCGTCACGCTGCGCAGCGGGCCAAGGGTTTCCGGAAGATTGATCGCCGGATTGGCCGGCGTGGCTCCATCAATGAAATGCCACAAACCCGCCCCGGCGACCAGCCAGAGCGATGACGGCCGAGCGGCCGATTCGGCCGCCAGCAGTGCGGCCAGCATGTCCGATTGATCGGTTTCGGAAAACCGCGCCAGAATCTCGCCCGGCGTCAGGCCCGATGACGATTGCCGCAGCGATTGGAATTCCTTGAACAACTCCGCCGAGCGGCGCAATTGGCCGATCTGCCTGGCCGATCGTTCATCCGCCCGGCGCGCCTCCAAAGCGGCGGCCTGTTCCTGCCGAAGCGTCGGGCTGTCGATTTCCAGGGCAATCGGCGGCTGAATCTCCAGCCCTGCGCCAAACGCCACCGCGCGGGCGGCCTGCGTGAGCCGATCGAGCAACACCGGCCGGGTCGCGTCTGCCAGCGCCACTTCAGCCTTCATTTCCGCAACGCTCTTGGCGGCGGCGGACCGAAGTGCCGGCGCGAAAAGGCCAACCACATCGCGCGATGTCGCCGTGCTCCGATCGCGAAGCAGCGATTCTTCCAGCATGGCCCGCTCGGTGGGGGAATCCAGCGGCCGTACCGAGGCGTCGAAGGTCAGGCGCACCGCATGCCCGTCGCTGGTAAACAGGCCGTCCCATTCCCATCGCAGACGCATAGGCTCAAAGCGAATCTCAATTCCGGCCGCACCGCGCCGGGCCAGTTCTATATCTTGCAGCAACATATCGGGCTCCCTCGCTGAAAAGTATTCTATCGAGTCTTGGGCCGGGGGCGAGTCGAAATCGGCAATAAGGTTATAATCCGCGCCATGGCATCTGACCGGCGGGGCAACATACGGCTGTGGGTGATCCTCATCTTGCTCGCGGCGGCCGGCATTTGGGCGTATCGGCACAGTTTTGCCGGGCCGTTCATTTTCGACGATCTGAACACCATCGTCGAGAATCAGAATCTGTCCAATATGGATTCGCTGGCCGCCATGATGGAGGCCCCGCCGAATCGATCCACCAGCGGCCGGCCGCTGGTCCAGTTGACCATCGCCATCGACTACGCGATCGGTGGTCTGAATCACGTCGGTGTGTATCACGCGACCAACCTGCTGATTCACATCCTCTGCGGACTGGCGCTATGGGGCGTACTGCGGCGGACGATGCGGCGCGTACCGAAACTTGCGACGCGCGCCGACGCGCTGGCCGCGATGGCGGCGCTCATCTGGATCGTGCATCCGATCCAGACCGCCGCGGTGACGTACATCGTTCAGCGCGGCGAATGCCTGGCCAGCCTGATGATGCTGCTGACGCTCTATGCGTTCATCCGGTCGATCGACTCGCCCCGGCCGTTGTTGTGGCATATCGCGGCGGTGGCGGCGTGTGCGGCTGCAATGGCGTGCAAGGAAATCGCCGTCGCCACGCCGGTTCTGGTTCTGGCGTACGACCGGGCGTTCGTCAGCGGCGGCTGGCGCCAGACCATCAGGGAGCGATGGTCGTTCTACGTGGGACTGGCGGCCACGTGGATGGTGCTGATCGCCCTGATGTCCAGCGGGCCACGATCGGATTCGGCCGGGTTCGGCATTCCTGTGTATTGGCTCGATTACGCCCGCACGCAATTCGCGGTGATCGCCCATTACATCCGCCTGGTGTTCTGGCCCCGGCCGCTGGTGCTGGATTATGAATGGCCGGTGGCGCAATCGTGGAGCGAAGTGCCCATCGGCCCGGCCATGGTGACCAGCGCCGTGGTGGCGGCGACATTGGCGGGGGTATGGCTCTGGCCGCGATGGAGCGTGCTCGGTTTGTGGTTCCTTGGAATTCTCGCCCCGACATCGAGCGTGGTGCCGCTGCTGGACGCGGCGTTCGAGCATCGGATGTATCTGCCCAGCGCGGCGATCATTGTCGCGGTCGTGGTTGGTTTGGCGTTTGCGGGCGATGCGATTCGCCGCTTTCTCCCTCACCCTGAGCACAGGGAGAGCAGGAATGCGGGGATGCCCGAAAGTTGGGGCGCGGCCCGATCTCTCCGCATCGGCTGGGTGGCGACGGCAATAGTGGCGGCCGCGCTGGCACAGGCGACCAATGTTCGCAATTTCGACTACCGAAGCAGCCTGTCGATCTGGCGGGACACGGTCCAAAAGCGGCCGGAGAACCCGCGAGCCCATTTCAATCTGTCCCGGGCGATGGAAAATGCCGGAGACTATGCCGGCGCGATCGAGCAGTTGCGCGTGGCCGTCGATCTCGACCGTCAGTATTTCGCGGCGGTCCAGCGGCTGGGGATGTTGCTCGCCATGCATGACACCCCGCAGGCCGCGATCGACTATTACGCGAAGCAACTGGTGCTGCACCCCGAGTGGGACGGCGGATGGTTCGACCTGGGGATGCTCCACCGCCGCATGGGCAACCTGCCCGAGGCTCGCATTGATTTTGCGAAGGTGATCCAGCTTGCACCCGGCACGCCGCAGGCCAATGCGGCTGGGCAATACATGGCGGAAATCGACAAGTTCAATCACCCCTGAGGCGGCGATGAAACTGTCGAATCGAGCAGGACCATCAGCTCGATCAGATCGCTGGTGCTTTTCCAGGGTACCGCCGCGAACAATCGCTCGGCTCGATGGCTGATCCAAACCGATCGGATTTGGGCGGCATTGGCGGCCGCGATGTCGTGCAGGCCGTCGCCGATCATCCATGCGGCCTGCCGGTCAACTCCCAGCCGATCACACGCTATCAGCAGCGGCCGGGGATCGGGCTTGATCGGGCCGTCCTCGCGCGCGATTACGCAATCCAACCGCAATCCGTGCCGGGTCAGGACGGTCGCGACGCTCTGGCGGCTGTTTCGCGTGATCAGGGCCGTCCCGATATGTTGCTCCCGCGCCCAGTCGAGAATCTCGATCGCGCCGTCGTTGAGCGTCGATTGCCGCGCGGCCGTCTCTTCGTGCTGCTCCAAAATCGCCGTCGCCTGGCTGCGGCGAGGCTCGTTCATCTCCGCGATCGATTCCAGAATCGGCCGACCCGGTGCGATGCCGATATCGGCGCGAATGCGCGCAAAATCCAGCAGTGGGCGGGTCAATGTGCCGTCCATGTCGAACAGCAGCGCCCGCGGCCGGATCAGTTGTTCCGATTCGTTCATGACCTGTTCCGATTTCCACATCACAAAAAACTTACGCGATCGGCCACTTGGTCCGCCCGTCGCTGGCCAATGCGGCTAGAATACCCGATAAGGCCCCATATGCCGCGCACCGCCGAATACGAACTCATCGCCCGCTTCCGCCGATGGCCGGTAATTCACTTTTGTACGATCCTCTCCGCTCTGGTTCTTTTGTGGCCTTGCCGCTGCCGGGCCGCCGAGTGGTTCGACACCCATTGGACATACCGCCGGGCGTTGGATGTCAACTGGGATTCGCTTCACCCCAGCGGCGACAACCTGGCGATGGCCGAAGTTTTCACGGCCGGGCATCTTGCCAGCGACGGGAGCGACCTTCGCGTGACCACCGCCGACGGCACGCTGGTGCCGTCGAGCGTTTTGCAGGTCGGCCCGGGCGACAAGGTGCGCTTCGTCTTCGCACTGACCAAGTCGACGCGGAATTTTTATGTTTATTTCGGCAATGCCGATCCGGCCCCGCCGCCGGCCTCCCTGCCGCCGATTGCCTGGCACTGCGGGATCCGCATGGAAATGCGCGCCATGCCCGCCGGCGCCCAGCCCAATCCGGCGCGGCTGGACAATGACTTTGTGGCCGCCAAAACCGTGATCGGCGCGACGATGATCGACCAGCCGTTCATCGGCGTCAATCCGTTCGGCGAGCAGACCCAGACGATCGTTCAATACCGCGGTTCGCTGTTTGCCCCGGTGGATGGCGCTTATGAGTTCGCCGGCGCGGCGGCGCAGCGCGGGGCGTTGTACATCGATGGGCAGCTTCTCCTGAACATCCTGAGCGCGCCGGGCGATGTGCGCTACAACGCGACGACGACGCTCAAGCGCGGGCCGCACGATTTCACGGTCTATGAGGCCGCCCTGAACACCGAGCCGCGCCTGTCCATCGGCTGGAAACCGCCCACCGTCCAGAAAGTCGACGTGATCGATCGCAGCAGCTTTGGCGTGCTGGCCCACGGCATCCCCGGCAAGCTGGAACAGCTCCACCAGAATCTGACGGCCGATTTCGCCCTGGAATATCTGGGTGAATGCTTCTTCGCCAATTACTATACTCATCACTACCGGTTCGTCGCCGCGCTGTCGCCGGGCACGCCGGGGGCGGCGAAGGTCGACTGGAGTTTCGGCGATGGACAGGTCGGGACCGACAGCTCCATCGAGCACGTCTACCTTGAACCCGGCATGTACGCCGTCCGCGTCACCACGCATTACGGCACCGCCTCGGACACGCAGACCACCGCCATTTTCGTCAGCCGTGATTTCCCCAACCTCGACAAGCCGCTGACGGACGTCATCGGCGTGCAATCGCGAATCGCCGCCGATTACGACCTGTCCAAACTGGCGCCGCGGCTGCTGCCGATCGATGCGCTGTTGCAACTGCGGGCGGCGCGGCGGCCGGCAATGCTCGCCGCCGTCAAGGCCATGCTCGCCCTGCACGCCCAGAGCAATCCGGGCGTGACCTACGACGTCGCGCAGCAGGTGATGGCGTCGCTGCTGGAAAACAACGAGGCGGCGACGGTGCGCGATCTGTGGGCGTCGGTGCCCGGCGATTCGCCGCTGAAACCGCGAGCGGCTGTCGCCGAGGCCGGGATTCGATTGTGGTGGCTGGCGGATGTCGATGGGGCGGTCAAGGCGCTGGCTCCGCTGGCTGGCGGCAACAACCCCGACGTGAAGCGCGTGTACGCCCAGGCGCTGATACTGTCCGGCAAGCCCGATCAGGGCCGCGCCCTGCTGGGGCAGCTTCCTTCCGCCTGGGGGCCACAGCAGCGCCCGGCCCGCAGCGGAGCGGCCGCGCGCACGGTGGAATACGATGTCACCGCCAAGGATGCCGAAACCGGCCAGCACGATTGGGAAACCTGGGCGACCAGCGATCCGGCCAGTTTCCTGGAAGGTTACAGCGTTCTGCTGCAAACCAAACTCATGGAGCTGCGCAAGGCGCCCGCCGCGGCCGCGCAAATAGCGGCCGATTTTGCCAACGCCGTCCCGGCCTCGCCGTATGCCCCGCAGCTTCTCGACAGCGCCTCCAAGCTGCTGCAGCGATCCGATCCCACGCGGAGTGCCCAACTTCGCGCCACGCTGAAATCACGGTATCCGGAAGATCCCTTGAGCCAGTAGGGATGACGGGGTGACGGGGTGACCGGGTGACAGGGTGACAATTGCGTGCTTGCGCCACCACCAATATTAAAGCATGTTCAGAGACACCCATTTCACCTTGTCACCCTGTCACCCTGTCACCCTGTCATTCTCTCTCCTTGACACTCGCGCACACGCACACGGATAATTCACCCACCCGATGCCCGACCAGAGTGTTTCCAACCTCGATCCCGCCGAACTGCAACCGCGAATCGATCGCGCCGTTGAATTGCTCACCGGCGGCGGCATCGTCGTGATCCCGACGGAAACCGTGTATGGAGCGGCCGGGTTGCTCAATATCGAATCCGCTCGTCGTCGCCTGGACGTTATCCGCGGCGAGGGTTCGCAACGGCCGTTTACCATCCATATCGCCAGGACACAGGACGCCGAGCCGTACGTGGGGAAGGCTTCGGCCCTGGCGCGGCGGCTCATGCGCAAACTCTGGCCCGGGCCGGTTGGGCTGCTCATCAATGTGCCAGCCGGGCAGCGAGAGAAAGTCTGTCAATCGCTGTCGATTCCGCCGGCCGATCTGTTCGAGGAGCACGGCATCACCCTTCGCTGCCCCGATCATCGCGTGGCGACGAGCATACTCGCCAAAGTCTCCGGCCCGGTGGCGCTGACCCGGCCTGCATCGGCTGATCCGTCGAGTGTCCTTTCGGAATTGGCCGGCAGCGTCGATCTGCTGGTGGACGCCGGCCCGCCGCGGTTTGCCCGGCCCAGCACGCTGGTGCGCGTGGACGAGAATTCGTGGTCGATCGTGCGCACCGGCGTCTACGATCAGCGCATCATCGAGCGCATGGTGCGAACGACCATTCTGTTCGTGTGCAGCGGCAACACCTGCCGCAGCCCCATGGCCGCCGCCATTGCGCGCAAGCTGCTGGCGGATCGGCTCGGCGCTCACGAAATGGAACTTGAGAGCAAGGGGATCACGGTCACGTCGGCCGGCAGCTTCGCTTTTCCCGGCGCCCGGGCCACCGAGCACGCCGTCGAGGCCGTCAAGGCGATGGGCGGCGATCTGTCCGGCCATCGCAGCCGCACGCTGTCGGTTGAGTTGATTCATCAGGCCGATTTCGTATATGTCATGTCCCGCGGGCATTATCGCGCGGTGACGGGGCTGGTTCCGTCGGCCGCCGAAAAAGTCGAGATGCTCGATCCCGACGGCGATATTGAAGACCCGATCGGCGGCGAAGCCGAGTTATATTCCGCGCTGGCGCGGAAGATGCGTGTGTTGATAGAGGCCCGCTTCAGCAAGCGGGTCTATGCGGAGGTTCATCCGTGAGAATAGCGGTTGCCTGCGATCATCGGGGCTACGACGCCAAGCGCAAAGTGGTTCCGTTGCTGCGCAAGCAGGGCTACGACGTGAACGACCTGGGCTGCGAAAGCACCGCCAGCGTGGATTATCCCGATTTTGCCGTTCTGGTGGCCCGCGGCGTGGCCGCCGGCCAATACGACCTGGGCATCCTGCTCGACGGCAGCGGCATCGGCATGTCGGTGGCCGCCAACAAAGTCCGCGGCGTCCGCGCCGGCCTGGTCCACGACGAAGTCACCGCCCGCCGGGCCAGAGAGCACAACCATTGCAACATCCTCTGCATGGGCACCGATCTTCTCAGCGAAGACCAGATCCGCCAGATCATCGAAATTTTCCTGACCACCACTTTCGAACCCGGCCGGCATAAGAGGCGGGTGGAGAAGGTGTGCGAGATTGAAAGGCAGGAATATGGGGAGAAACCTGGCGCGGGATCGAAGAATCCCCCGGCGGCGTCGGGCGGGTGAACGCTGGTCTGGTGCGGGCCTTGGGTTATTGACGGATGCCGGATTCGTAAGCGACTTCCGACTCTTGAGGTGATCTCGGATAGAATGCGGGTGGCGGTATCATGGAATTGCACGAACTCATCAACGCCGATGACCCGGCAATGCCGATCGTTCGTGAGTGGATTTCGCGCGCTGTGCGCCCGGTCGAAATACTTGTGCCATCGTCGTCGCGGGACAACGTGCTGGTTCAGATGCAGGTAACGACGCGCTCTCCGATGGGAGCCGTGGCATACGAAACGGGCGGCATCCTGATCGATCGGGGCTGGCTTCGCGTCCTCGGCTCCGGGCACCCGCGTTTGACACGTACATTGCCCGGATGGAACATGAATCGTGGGGTAGGCTTTTACCTGGTTGCCGACGACGCGGTCGGCGGGTTCTTTGCAATCAATGGGGGAGCGTTGGGAGGCGACTTGAAGAATCTCTATTATTTCGCCTCCGACACCCTGCGATGGGAGCCGCTCAATTTTGGCTACTCCGCATCCCTGGAATGGGCTTGCACCGGGAAATACGACGTATTCTGCCATGCTCTTCGATGGCCCGGTTGGGAAGTGGACGTTGCCGCCGTTCAGGGTGACCGGTGTTTGATAACTTGGCCGCCGCTCTGGACCAAAGAAGGGCACGGTCCGTCAGCGCACAGAGCCAATGTTCCCGTCGAGGAAGCGTGGGGTGTTCAGATGGACTTTGCCCGGCAACTCAAGACGGGCGGCGGCAACGGCTAGAACGTCGGGTTGATCAGACCGATCAGGAGTCGTTGGCGGGTTGCAGTAGGGTCATGTACGACAAGAGCCGCGACGGAATATTCCTCTTGACTACTATTACATATCTGGTATATTCTCCGCACGTGGCAAGTCGAGTTCACCGATGAATTCGAGAAATGGTGGAACTCGCTGACGGAAAGCGAGCAAGACGCCATCGACCGTTCGGTGGGATTGCTCGAGCGAGTTGGCCCGTTTTTGTCACGGCCGCACGCGGACACCGTCAACGGCTCGCGACACTCGAATATGAAGGAGCTTCGCACGCAGCATGCGGGGCGCCCGATTCGCACCTTGTTCGCCTTCGATCCCCGCCGGACGGCGATCCTTCTCATCGGCGGCGACAAGACAGGCGACGCACGATCTTATGATCGAATGGTGCCAATCGCGGACGATCTTTACGACGAATATCTGGCCGATCTTCGAAAGGAAGGGCTGATCTGATGGCGCGCAATTTCAATGAGCTTCGCGGTCGGATGTCCGCCGAGCGGCGGGCGAGGAATGAGTTGGCTATGCGCGAAGAGCTTACGGACATGTTGCTCAAGGAAGTGCGCCGGCTGGCGGGGTTGACGCAGGAGCAGGTGGCCGAGTCGATGGGGATAACGCAATCTGCCCTTTCACGGCTGGAGGGGCAGGATGACATGTACGTCAGCACGCTGCAACGGATTGTCGAGTCGCTGGGCGGCCGGCTGGAGATTATCGCGGATTTGCCCAACGGGCAGCGGGTGTCGGTCAGCCAGTTTCGGCGCACCGTGTAAGCGCTGATGCCGTGTGCCGCGCCTGACAATTTCCACTATGATGCGGCCATTGTTACTCAATGTTTCGACTTGCGTCGCCGCATCGCGGCAAGCTGCGCCTTGACCTCCGCGAACGGGATGCCAGGCTCGCCAGTATCTGCGGCCTTTGCCTCGCGAAAAATGCGCAAGAGGCCCGCGTCTTCGATCAACTCCGAAAGGCGGGCGAATTCATCCTCCGGAACAACGATAAATCGCTTGCCCTTCGGATTTGTCCAGATCTCCGATTTCAGCTTCAGCATCAGAGCCTCCAATTCAGCCGTACGCCTCCGAACGATGCACGATCCGGTGGATCACAAGGACACTTTGCGGTCACCCGATCGGCAATTCCGCGCTGGGCGTCGTATCAACCAGCCACCAGAGGACGAAGGTGCTGGTGAGGCGGCCCAGGAGCATGGCGGCGGCCAGGGAGAACATGGAGCCGGCGCTGGCGGCCATTTCGTGGTGGGACAGGCCGACGTTGCTGACGGCGCTGACGGCGTCGAAGAGGAGCTGATCGCCGGGCATGCGCGGGTCGGTGCGCAGGGTCAGGATCACCGTGACGAAGACGATGCCGGCGTACATGGCCAGCCAGGTGGCGGCGATGGCGGTGGAACGGCCGATGGCCCGGCCGGACAGGGCGCCGCGGATGCCGCCGACCAGTTCGGCGATGGTGGTGATTTTCAGGCCGCCGGAGGTTCCGCCGGGCATGCCGCCGGCCGCCATGAGCAGAAGCAGGCCCCATTGCATGGTGTGGCGGATGCCGTCGACGGCGACGATGGGCATGCCAAGCGTGCGCGATTCGATGCACAAGACCGAACTGTCGATCAGGCGGGCGCGAATCGCATCAACGGTCCACTGATCGAATGGCAGATCGGCCAGTTGAAGGACCATGAGAAACGCGACGCCGATGAGATAGGCGACGGCGGCCAGGCGGATGGCGGTGAGCGAATACGCCGAGAGCGGCCGGCGTGTGGCGATGCCGTAGAACAGATCGATCAACACCGGCAGGCCGATGCCGCCGAGCATCGACCAGGGCAGGAGGATGAGATGCGTTTGCCACGCATTGGCGCTGGGGAGGGCACCGATGGAGCATCCGGAATTTCCAAAGGCGGCGGCGGCCTGGAAGGCCGCCTGCCATGGAGTACGGTCCTGACCCCACAGAAACCACATCCCCAGAAAAACGGCGACGACTTCGGCAATGACGGCGGCGCCCATGATCAGCCGCCATGAATACGGCCGGCGGGCAACGCGCGACACTGCCAGGCCCGCGACGAACATGCTGATCAGCGATCCGGCGATGGTCAGACAGAAGATCGCCAATTGGCCGGGCAGCTTAAGATCGGCGACGTGGACAGCTTCGGAGAATCCCGTGAGCGTGACGGCGTTGACGGCCATGAACATGGCGCGATCGGCGGGCAGACGGCCGCCGCCCACGCGGGCGGAGTCGGACCAGAGCACGCGAAATCCGACAAGGATCAGGGCGATATAAAGCGGCGCCAGCCAGTTGGCCGGCCAGGCCGGCGGCGTGGGAACGGCGGTGGAATCGGCCAGCTTTGCAGCATCAATGCCGTCGTCGAGAGGAATCACCGCGCGCGGTTTGCCGGACGATGAGTCGCCGGTGCGTTCTTTTCGCCATGACCCGCCGCCCATGGATTTGTCCCGTCCTGTGCCGTCGCCCGTGCAACGGATTTGCCCGGCCGCGGTTCAACCGCCGCGACGATCAATGCGGCTTCTTGGAATAGACCTGCTCCGGATCGAAAAGCCGCTTGGCGTTGATCTTCCAGTCGGCCGCGCCGTCGGCGTAGTCGCGGAAGAAGCAACTGTAATAGCCTTCGTGGCAGGCGGCGCCGATCTGCTCGACCTTGATGAGCACGACGTCCTTGTCGCAATCGGTGGAAATTCCCTTGACGATCTGAAAATGCCCGCTGGATTCGCCCTTGAGCGCCAGCCGGCCGCGGCTGCGGCTGTAGCTATGCACCTTGCCGGTTTCGATGGTTTTCTCCAGCGCCGCCCGGTTCATCCAGAACAGAACCAGCACCTGGCCCGTGGCCGCATCCTGGATAATCGCCGGAATCAGCCCGTCCGCCTGATACTTCAAAGAATCCAACAACGCGTTCATGGCGACACTTTTCGACAAAGCCGGGCCGTTTGTCAATGTGGCGGCGGCAAATGGAAATTTGAAATTTGAGATTTGAGAGAGGCAGATTGAGCGGTGCCAGTCATGAGTGAACAAGCCTTTGGCGCAATTCTCCGGCGACGAGGTTCATCACACTGGCCCAATCGCCGGCGGCCCGCTGGCGAAAAAGTCGCATCGTCGGATACCACGGACTATCCGAGCGATCCAGCAGCCAGCGCCAATCGGGACAGAAGGGCAGGAGCGTCCAGACCGGCTTTGCCAAGGCGCCGGCCAGATGAACGATCGCGGTATCGACGGAAATGACCAGGTCCAGATGGGCGACCAGTGCGGCCGTGTCGGCGAAATCGTGCAGGTCGGCCGTGTGATTGACGAGTTCCATACCCGGCGGCGGCGCGGCGGCCTGTTGCGACGCCGGGCCTTTCTGCAGGCTGAGGAACAGGATTCCCGGCACGCTCGCCAGTGGCGCCAGCACGGCCAGTGCAACGGACCGGTTGCGGTCGTTCCAATGTTCTGTCCGGCCGGCCCACGCCAGGCCGACCTTCAACCGTGGATCCGCGCCCAGTCTGGCTGACCACGCCGCGACTCGGGTCGGGTCGGGCGCAAGATAAGGGACTGTGGCTGGAATCGACCGAAGTGTTGTCCCGAAAATCCCTGGCAGGCTGGCCAGCGAGCAATGCGCATCGAACGCCGGAAGCGGATTGCCCTGTTGAACCGCCTCGGCAATGCCTGGAGCGCCGCGAAGCAGCCAGAGCAATTCCGCAGGGCACTCCACGACAACGCGACGGCATCTTTCCGCCACCATCGGCACATACCGTATGAATTGGATGGTGTCACCCAGACCTTGTTCGCATGTCAGAAGAATCGCCTGTCCCGCCGCAGGCGAGCCCGTCCACGCCGGCTGTACAAATTCCCGCCGCACCGGACATCCCGGACATCCCCATCGCCATTCGTATTGCATCCAGCCTTCGGAGAAGTCGCCCAGTCTCAGCAGGACGTTGGCCAGGTTGTGGTGGGCACTACCGATCGAGGGATTGATGGCTATGGCCGCACGGAAGCACGCGATGGCCTGATCCCACCGGCACTGGTCGGCCAGAAGCGCGCCGAGATTGTTGTGGGCTTCGGCGTACCGCGGGTGCAGGGCCAGGGCACGCTGAAAACAGTCGATCGCATGCTCAATCTGGCCCTTGCCCATCCAGGCATTGGCGAGATTGTTGTACGCCTGGACATAGTCCGGCCGCAGCGCCAGCGCCCGCTGGTAACAGGCGATGGCCTGGTCGAGCTCTCCCTGGGCCTTGAGGAGTGTGCCCAGGTGAAAGTGATAGCCGTGATTGTCCGGCGATGCGGCGAGGGCTTGCCGCACAAAATTGGTCGCCAGGTCGAGACGCCCGGACCGGCCGGCGATGGCGCCGAGCAGATTCAGGGCATCTGCATGTTGGGTCCGAACTGAGAGTATGAGCCGACAAACCGATTCGGCCTCGGCGAGCCGTCCGGCCGTGTAGTGCTCGTTGGCGAGGTTGATTGCCTGCTCGACCGTGATGCTTGGCATAGTGGCAACCTAACAGCCTGTGGCAAAAGTCGCGCGGGCCGATCTTGCGTCTTTGCCCTTGGCTCTTCGTTGTCGAAACTCAGCGTATTTCATTGCAATACTCTTCGTTTCTCCGCCTCGATCCAAGGGCAAATCCGCGGCGCTGGGCCTCGCGGGACTTTTGCCACAGGCTGCTAACGCGAGAATTTCGCCAATTCAGCGGCCAGGAGTTGCACGACGCTGGTCCAATCGCCGATGGCGGGTTGGCGGAAGAGGCGCATCGTGGGATACCACGGACTGTCGCAGCGATCCAGCAACCAGCGCCAATCGGGACAGAACGGCAGGAGTGTCCAGACGGGTTTGGCCAAGGCACCGGCCAGATGAACGATCGCGGTATCGACGGAAATGACCAGATCCAGATTGGCGACCAGTGCGGCCGTGTCGGCGAAATCGTGCAGGTCGGCAGTGCAATCGAGCAACTGTATTTGCGGCGGCTGCGGAACAGCCTGCTGCGACGCCGGGCTTTTTTGCAGGCTGACGAACATTGTTCCGGGCACGTTCGCCAGCGGCGCCAGCGTGGCAAGAGGCACCGACCGGTTGCGGTCGTTCTTGTGGGCGGGGTTTCCCGACCAGACCAGTCCAATCCTGCGACGCCGGTCATTCGCGAGCCTCGCTGCCCACGCGGCGGCGCGGGCCGGGTCGGGGCTCAAGTATGGAACGCGGTTGGGGATCGAGTCGAGAGTTGTTGCGAATAGGCCGGGCAATCGCAGGAGCGGGCAATGAACATCGAATGGTGGCGGGGGCGACGTTTGTGGAATCAACTGGCTCAAACCCGTGACTCCGTCAAGCAACGGCATCAATTCCGCGGGACATTGCAGGAGAACCCGTTTGCAGCGATCCGCCACCAGTGGGGCGTAGCGGATGAACTGAATCGTATCGCCGAAGCCCTGATCGGTGGTCAGCAGAATCGTGTCGTCCCGGTGAAATGCGCCATCCCACATCGGCCGCGAAAGCTGGCCCCGCGGCTGCAAAGCCTGAGATTTCCATCGCCATTCGTATTGGCTCCAGCCCTCCTCCAGTCGGCCGGCGGCGAGCAGGGCGTGTGCCAGCTTGACGTGAACATCGACCGAATCGGGGCTGAGTTCCAAAGCCCGCTGGTAACAGGCGATGGCCTTATCGAGCTGGCACTTGTCCCGCCAGGCGATGCCGAGATTGACATGAGCCTGCACGAGGCCGGGCTTGAGTGACAGCGACCGCTCGTAGCTGGCGATGGCGTTATCGAGTTGTCCCTTGTCGCTCAACGTGTTGGCGAGATTCAGGTGGGCCTCGGCCAGATCGGGAGCAAGAGCCAGCGCTCGCCAATAGCAATCCACGGCCTTGTCGAGTTCGCCCTTGGTTCTCCATGCGTTGCCGAGGTTGTTGTGCGCCTCGGCAGAGTTGCTTTCAACAGAGACGGCCTGCTTAAAGCAAGTGATGGCCGAGTCAATTTGTCCGGCCTGATACAGCGAGATACCGACGCTGGTGTGAGTCCGCGGCCGATGTTCCAGACTCCATCGCCGCAATTCGTCGGCCACTTGGTTCATGACGCTGGTCCAATCGCCGATGGCTCCTTGGCGATAGAGTCGCATGGTCGGATACCAGGGGCTGTCGGATCGATTGAGGAACCATCGCCAATCCGCGACGAACGGCAGGAGTGTCCAACAGGGCTTGGCCATGGCGCCGGCCAAATGGGCAATAGCGCTGTCGATGGAAATCACCAGGTCCAGATTTGCGATGAGTGCGGCCGTGTCGGCGAAATCGTGCAGTTCGGTGCTGTGATCGACGACGTCCATGCCCTCGGGCGCAGACCTGGCCTGTTGAGCCGGCGGGCCGATCTGGAGGCTGTGGAACGCGATGCCGGGAATCGCGGCCAGCGGAGCGAAAGCGGATAAGGGAGCGGGCCGGTTGTCCTTGCGAGGGGCGGCGCTGCCCGACCAGAGCAGGCCGATCTTGAACCGCCCGTCGGGAGGGAGTTTTGCGGACCAGTCGGCGACGCGGGCCGGTTCAGGCTCGATATAAGGAACGCGTGCGGGGATCGAATCGAGTGTGGTGGCGAAAATTCCCGGCAGGCTGGCGACGGCGGTGTGGGCGTCAAAAGGCGGCAGGGGATCGCCCAGCACAAAGGACTCGGCGATGCCCTGCACGCCTCGAAGCAGCAAATGAAGTTCCTTGCGGCAGCCCAGCACGACGCGCCGGCAGCGAGCGGCCAGCAGGGGCGCGTAGCGGATAAACTGGATCGAATCGCCGTAGCCCTGCTCGGTGGTCAGGAGAATGGTCTTCCCGCTATAGTCCGAGCCGTCCCAGCGCGGCTGCGCGAACGCCCGTTGGGCGCGGAAGTCGGCAGATCGCCATCGCCATTCCCATTCGCTCCAGCCCTGGGCAAAGTTGCCCGTCGCGAGCAGAACCTGGGCCAGGTTCAGATGGGCATCGTCCAGATCGGGGCCGTATTCCAAAGCCCGGCGGTAGCAGGCGGCGGCGTCGTCCAGTTGTCTCAGTTTCACGTGGGCATTGCCAAGATTGATGTGGGCTTTGGCGTGATGGGGGCGCAGAAAAACTGCACTGCGATAGCTCGCCACGGCCTGATTGAGCTGGTCCATGTCCAATAGAACGTTGCCGAGGTTGTAGTGAGCATCGGCGTCATCGGGCCTCAGTGCGATGGCTTTGTGGTAGCAGGCGATCGCCTTATCGGGCCGGTCCTTGAGGTTCCAAGCGACACCGAGGTTGGAGTGGGCTTCGGCCAGATCGGGTTTGAGAGCCAGCGCCCGCTCGTAACACTCGATGGCTTGGTCAACCTGTCCTTTGTCCATCAAGGTATTGCCCAGATTGCAATGCCCTTGAGCATAGTCCGGGGCGATTGCCACCGCTTGCCGGAAACTGGCGATGGCTTGGTCGGTTTGCCCGCTCTTGTGCAACGCGATGCCGAGGTCGCTGTGGGCTTGCGGGTATTGCGGCTTGATGGCGATGGCATGCTCGTAACAGGCGATCGCCTGATCGAGCCGGCCGGTCTGTGAGGCCAGGACGCCCAGGAAATAGACCGCCTCGGCGTGATCCGGCCGGACCGAAAGAATCTGCCGGCAGATCGACTCGGCC
>Ga0181517_10003035_pt1 | contig 16359 bp, 11 predicted proteins | sample PEATcosm2014_Bin_31_FD_119748 | JGI IMG/M metagenome (GOLD analysis project Ga0181517, IMG submission 119748) | Peatland microbial communities from MTU Mesocosm Facility, Houghton, MI, USA - PEATcosm2014_Bin01_30_metaG | ecosystem: Environmental > Terrestrial > Soil > Wetlands > Peat | place... | reverse complement strand
GGGGTGCAACACGCATGCGCTCGTCTCCTGATTATAGAGACGCTGCGTTGTGGTTATCGGTTACTACTTCCGCCGCACTACACTAGCTGTGTTGGGCGGGTCGTTGTCGCGGTAATTGATCGCGGCGGACCCCAGTTGATAATCTGAACTTACGCGAGATACCCGCCGTCTATGTTCAGGCTCGTTCCCGTCACCAGAGCCGCTTCCTGACTGGTTAGATAAGCCACAAGACCGGCAACTTCATCATCCGTGCCAAATCTCCTTATAGGCATCATATTCCTGACAGCCTCAGAATGCGGGCCGTCCGCAGGGTTCATATCTGTTGCGGTTGGCCCAGGCTGAACATTATTGACAGTTATGCCGCGTGCCGCCAAATCCAAAGCCAAACCACGAACCAACCCAGCGACCGCCGATTTGGTCATCGAGTATACACTTGACCCTGGGAACGATGTCCGCTGCGCCACCACGCTGCCGATCGTGACGATGCGCCCGCCCTGGGACATGTGACGTGCGGCAGCTTGAATCCCGACAAATACAGCGCGAACGTTAACCGCCAGCATCTGGTCCAGTTCCTCCAATGAGACCTGATCGACGGTACCCATTTTCAGGATACCCGCGCTGTTTACGAAGATGTCGAGCCGCCCCAGGATCTTCACGGTCTCGTCGACGGCGCCCTGCACCGCCACGGCATCGGCGCTGTCCGCGCGGATCGCCCTCGCTTTACCGCCGGCGGCCTCAACGAAGCGAACTAACTGCTCCGCCTTCTCGCGCGATGTCGAATACGTGAATGCGACAGCCGCTCCTTCTTTGGCGAGTCTCCTCACAATGCCCGCGCCAATGCCGCGCGATCCCCCAGTAACCAATGCGACCTTGCCCGAGAGCAGCGCCGAATCAACACACATCGTCTCTCCTTTTGCTGACGTGATGATTGAACGCGAAATGCGACCGATCCACGGCGAGGGCGGATTGCATGGACACTCGCTTGAGAATCTTTTCTGGTTGAGATCTCACGGAATGTATGTGGAGAGCGTCCAGTCCTGAGCCTTGTGCGGCGTATGGCAAGCAAAGCAAGCCGTCTTGGCGTGAGCTGTGTCGGGGACCTGTGGTTTGGAGGGATTGCCTCCCGCCCACACTTGGAATCCCCATCCACCAGTCGACGCATACTTCTTCGCATCTTTCACCATCACCGTCACGAATTTCTTGCCGCCTTCGATAGCGCGCTGAACCCTGACTGTGAGGAGAAGAACGCGCGCACCCAAAGCTCGCGCAGTGGAATGAACTGGTCAGGGACAGTGGGACGATAACACGTAGGTGTTCGGCGTGTCTGTTAGAAAGCGCCCACATTTCACCCCGCGAGTGTCTTTTGAACCTCTGCGTGGATCAGAATGAAAGCGATCACACGTCTTCTCCGCGCGTTTGTCGAGGTTCTTTTGTCTGGTCGTCGACCTATTCCCGTCAGCACCTCCAGTAGGAAGCCTCCAGGGCCCAATGGGACGGAAGGACAAATGCGAGCTAATAGCTGTAGTTACTTAGATGCGAGCTCACTCAGGCCGCCAAGCGCCCACCGAGGCGCCGCACGCGCTGCAGGAGCCGTCTATCTCCGCCAAGGTTCGGTAGGTGTGACCCGGAGGACACTGAAACATAAGGCGCGCGTACAGTTACACCGCTGTGCTATGATCCCTCCTAACCGATGTGCAATCGTTATGTCGTGTTTCTAATGTTATGCTTCGGCCTGGCGGCCGCCTCCGCTCAGCCACGCTCCTTGGTATTACATGCGGCCCGTCTGGTGGACGTGGAGAGCGGTAAGACGCTGGCTCCCGGAGAAGTCCTGGTGGAAGGTGAGCGCATCGTCGAGGTAGGAGCTGCGGTGAGGCACCCGCAGGGCGCAGAGACGATCGACCTGGGGAATCGCACGCTGCTACCCGGCTTGATCGATTCTCACGTGCACCTCTTCTTACATCCTGGCGCCGAGGATATGCAGACAGTGGAAGAATCCGTTCCCCAGCGCACCATTCTGGCGCTCGTGGCCGCGCGCGACGATCTGATGGCCGGCTTCACCGCCGAGCGCGACATGGGCACCGAGGGCGCCGGTTCTGCCGATACGGCCGTGCGCAACGCCATCGACCGCGGCCTGTATCCCGGCCCGCGCTTGCGGATCAGCGGAAACGCCGTCGATATCCTGGGAGGCCACGAGGACGCCAACCGTTTCAATCCGGCCGCGCACGTGCCTTCCAACGCTACGCGCGCCAACAACGTCCTGGAGCTGATCGAGGTGATCCGGCGGCAGTTTCAGGAGGGCGCGGATTTCATCAAGATTTACGAGACTGGCCGCGATTCGCTGACCGGCGATCGCTTCGCCGCTCCGTATCAGTACACCGAGGCCGAGTTAGCGGCGGCCGTGGCGGAAGCCGCGCGCGTAGGCAAGCGCGTGGCCGTGCACGCTACCGGCGAACCCGGAACGCTGTACGCCGCGCGCGCCGGGGTGGTCTCGATCGATCACGGCTATCAGCTCAGCGACGAGACCATGCGGCTGATGCTCCAGAAGGGAATCTTCGCCGTGCCGACATTTGCCATTTCCGAGTACTTCGCCGAACATGCCGCGTCCCCGGCCGAGGGCGATCGCGAGCGGCGCCTCCTTGAGTATCATGCGCGCGAGTTTCGCAAGCAGCTTGCGGCGGGCGTGCCGGTAGCGGCCGGGTCGGACGTGGGCCCGTTTCCGCACGGCACGCAGGCGCGCGAGTTCATCCTGATGGTGAAATACGGGATGACACCGCTCGAGGCTCTGCGGGCCGGCACGGTGAACGGCGCCAAACTGCTCGGCTGGGAGGGGCAGCTCGGCGCGCTGAAAGCCGGATACCTGGCGGATGCGATCGCGGTGGAGGGCGACCCGCTCCAGGATATCGGGGCGCTCGAGAAAGTCACGTTCGTCATGAAGGGCGGAGTGGTGTACCGGCACTGAGGAATCTTATGCGGAGTTCAAGGATGGTTCCTGTTTGCGTGCTGCTGGCCGCCGCGGCGATCGGCTTGCGCGCCGCGACGCCCGCCGAAATCGAGCGCAAGATCGACGCGCTGGTGGCCGGCATGACGCTCGAAGAGAAGCTCGGGCAGATGTCGCAGGCCGCTTTTCCGGAGCACCTGACGGACCAGCTCAGAACGGAAATTCGCCAGGGCCGCTGGGGATCGTTCCTCAACGGCGGCACGCTCGAGGAGAAGGCCGAGGCGCAGCGCATCGCAACCCGGGAAAGCCGCGCGAAGATCCCCATAGTTTTCGGGCAGGACGTAATCCACGGCTACCGCACGGTGTTCCCGATTCCCCTGGGCCAGTCGGCGAGTTGGGACCCCGAGTTGGTCCGCCAGGCCGCGCGCATCGCCGCCCGCGAAGCCGCCGCGGATGGCATTCAATGGACGTTCGCGCCCATGATGGATATCGCCCGCGACCCGCGTTGGGGCCGCATCGCCGAATCCCTGGGCGAAGATCCGTATCTGGCGGGCCTGCTGGCGGCCGCCATGGTGCGCGGCTTTCAGGGCGACTCGTTGGAGGCCGCCGATTCCGTGGCGGCCTGCGCCAAACACTACGTGGGCTACGGCGCCGCCGAGGCGGGCCGCGATTACAACACCACCTGGATTCCCGAAGTGCTGCTGCGCAACGTCTACCTGCGGCCCTTTCACGCGGCGCGCGAAGCCGGCGTGGCCAGCTACATGACCGCCTTCAACGATCTGAACGCCGTGCCCGCCAGCGGCAACGAGTTTACGCTGCGCCAGGTGCTGCGCGACGAATGGAAATTCGATGGCTTCGTGGTGAGCGATTACACCGCCATACACGAGCTGATCGCGCACGGATACGCGGCCGATGCCGCCGATGCTGCATACAAGGGCATTCGCGCGGGCGTCGATATGGAAATGGTCAGCACCGATTATTACGATCACGCCAAGGCGCTGATCGCCGCCGGGAGGCTGGATCCCAAACTCATCGATGCCTCGGTGCGCAACATTTTGCGGATCAAGTACCGGCTGGGGCTTTTTGATGGCCGCACACAGCCTGCGTCGGCGCCCTCAGCCGTGCCGGCCCCGGAGGCGCTCGAGATCTCGCGGAGGCTGGCGGCCGAGAGCCTGGTGCTGCTCAAGAACCAGAACGGCGCTCTGCCGCTCGACAAATCGATCGGCAGGATCGCGGTGATCGGGCCGCTGGCGGACAGCCCCGTGGACCAGATGGGCACCTGGGCGATGAATGGCGATGCGAGCGCCGTTCGCACGCCCCTGAATGCGCTGCGGCAGATGCTGGGCGCGGCACGCGTGGCTTGGGCGCCCGGCCTGAAGGATGCCCGCGACACCAGCCACAGCGGTTTCGCGGCGGCGTTGGAGGCGGCGGGCGGCGCCGATGCCGTGCTGCTCTTCCTGGGCGAGGACGCCGGCCTTTCTGGCGAAGCCAGCTCGCGCGCCTTCCTGAACCTGCCGGGGGCGCAGGAAGAACTGGCGGCGGAGGTGGCCCGATCCGGCAAGCCCGTGATCGCGGTGATCATGGCTGGCCGTCCGCTGACGTTCCCCGACGTGGCCGCGAAGGCCGCCGCGGTGCTCTACGCCTGGCATCCGGGCGCCATGGGCGGACCGGCCATCGCCGCAGCCCTGTTCGGAGACATCGCGCCCGGTGGTCGCTTGAGCGTGACGTTCCCGCGCACGGTGGGGCAGGTGCCCATCTACTACAACCATATGAGTACCGGAAGGCCGCCCGCCGAAACCGGGCCTCAGACGGACAACAAATACAGCTCCAAATACGTGGACGTGAGCTTCACGCCGGAATACCCGTTTGGCTACGGGCTCTCCTACACGCATTTCGCGTACTCCGGGCTCAAGCTCTCGGCCGCGCGAATGGCGATGGGCGGGCGAATCGCGGTCTCGGCTGACATCGCCAACACCGGCGCGCGCGACGGCGATGAAATCGTGCAGCTCTACACCCGTCAATTGGCGGCCAGCCTGACGCGGCCCGTGCGCGAGCTGCGGGCTTTCCGGCGCGTGCACCTGAAAGCGGGAGAAAAGCAGACCATAGAATTCGCGCTGACATCGGACGATCTGGCCTTCTACAACAGTAGCGGTCAATTGGCGGCCGAACCGGGCGAGTTTGAGGTGTGGATCGCGCCCGATTCGGCATCCGGTCCCATGGCCACTTTCGAACTCGCGCGGTGACTCCGTTAGAGCTACACCACATATAGGTGGTAAAGCTTTTATAAGCTCCTTTTAAAACAACAGTTACCTGCCCACAGAACCTTTGTGTTTTTGGGCCCGCAAGTGTGCTATCGTACGCAATTCGATATTTAGACCTCTTGATCCTATTTTGGGGGAATTCATGAAACTTATCCGGATGTTCAGCCCGCTGTTGGCTTGCGCTCTATTGCTCCCCGCCGCGTGTCTGGCGCAGGGGTCGGCCCAGCCCGACGATATAAATAAGCTTCGCGAGGAAATTGCCGCCCAGCAGAAGCAGCTCGACCAGCAACGGCAGGGGCTCGAAGCCGCGCAGAAGGCGCTGGCATCCGCGCAGGCGTCCATCGATTCGCAACAGAAGCTGCTGGAGCGGCTGGCAGCCGCACAGCCCGCGCCGGCCGCCCTGCCGCAGCAGCCCGCCGCAGCGCCGTCGGCCCCCACGGTAGCCGACGTGGACCCCATGGGTAAGCCCATTTCGCCGCTGGCCTTCCGCATCGGCGGCGCGGATTTCGCTCCGGGCGGCTTCATGGATTTCTCGACCGTTTGGCGCTCCACAAACATCGGGAGCGGCGTCGCCACGTCTTTCGCTTCTGTGCCCTTCAGCAACACCGCAGCGGGCAGGATTCAAGAGTTCCGCTCCAGCGCCGCGAACTCGCGCGTCACTCTGACGGTCACGGAGAACCCGACCAAGAACCTGGCGGTCACCGGCTATCTGGAGGGCGATTTCTACGGCAACCAGCCCACCAGTCTCTACGTGACCAGCAACAGCAACACCTGGCGCATGCGCCATTTCTGGGTGAACGTGGCGCGCGGAAAGTGGGAGGTGCTGGGCGGCCAAACCTGGACGCTCATGACGCCTAACCGCTTCGGCACCTCGCAGGTCTCGAGCAACGTTTTCGTCGGCCTCGGGGAGGATTCCAACTACATGCCAGGCCTGGCGTGGGGGCGGCCGGGGCAGCTCCGCGTAACGTATCACCCCAACTACCATTGGTCGTTGGCCGCTTCGGTCGAGAACCCCGAACAGTTCGTTACCACGTCCACCGTGCTGCCCTCGTTCGCCACTACACAAGTAGATAACGGGAGCGTTTCCACCACGCCTAACGTGAGGCCGGACTTGGTCGCCAAGATCGCCTACGACACGCAGGTCTCCGGCAAGGCGCTGCACTTTGAGCTGGCGGGCTTCTCAAGGCAATTCCGGACCTCGCCCGCGGAGGGCAAATACTACGACGCGCAAGGCCTGGGCGGGTCGTCCGATGCGGTCCTGGAAGTGGCCAAGAATCTGCGACTGATCGTCACCGGGTTTTACGGCAGCGGCGGCGGGCGTTACCTGGCGGGGCTGGGGCCGGACTTTATCGTAGGCCCGGATGGCTCCATTTCGCCGGTGCATTCACTCGGCGGCGTCGGCGGCTTCGAGTATGCGCCCACTGCCAAGTCGCAATTCTTCGCTTATTACGGCGCTACGTATTTCGACAAAAACTACACCATGATTTCGCCGGGCAACTACGTGGGGTTCGGCTTCCCTGGTTCATCCTCGGCCAACCGCCAGTTTCAGGAACCCTCGTTCGGCTATTACTACACCTATTGGAAGAACCCGAAGTACGGCTCGCTGCAGCTTATTACAGAGTACGCGTATTTGACGCGCGCACCCTGGTTCGTGGCGCCGGGAACCCCCTCCACGGCCCACGCCCACATGATCTTCGGCTCGCTGCGGTTCACGTTACCGCAAGGTGGGGGGAAGGAGCCGGCGCCATCGAAGTGAAGGCGGGGCGCCGGCTTCGAATCTTATAGTTCAAACCATAGACGGCATCTATCGAAGGCTGGACGAGTTGAGAGTGCCGATCGCGGCCACCTTCTTGCTGCGCGACGCCTCACGCGCGCGGGTTCCCTCGTCTGGACTCTCGCGATCAGCGTTCGCCGCCCAAAGCGCGGTCCAGGTTGAATGCGGCGCTGATCAATGCGAGATGCGTGAACGCCTGAGGGAAGTTCCCAAGGGCCTCACCGCGTGGGCCGGTCTGCTCTCCGAACAAACCGACGTGGTTCGCATACCCCAACATACGCTCGAAGATCAGGCGCGCGTCGGCAAGACGAGAGCGATCGACCTTCCCGGCCCGGGTTAGCGCCTCCACCAGCCAGAAGGTGCACATGTTGAACGTTCCCTCCCGCCCTTTCAATCCGTCCGGGGTTTCCTCTGCGTTGTAGCGATAAACCAGACTGTCCGACACCAGCCCCCGCTGGCTCGGCGGCCGCGCGATGGCATCGATCGTGGATACCATCCTGGGATCGGTGGGCGACATGAAGAAGACCAGCGGCATAATCAGCGTGGAGGCATCGAGAGATTCGCTTCCATAGTGCTGGGTGAAGGCCTTCCGCTGCTCGCACCAGCCGCATTTCTGAATCTCGTCGTAGATCTCGTCCCGAGTGGCCAGCCATCGCTCGCGATCGGCCGGGAACGAGCGTTTGTCCGCCAGCCGCAGCGCGCGGTCGAGCGCTACCCAGCACATCACACGCGAGTAGACGAAGTGCTGCCGGCCGGATCGAACTTCCCAGATTGCCTCGTCCGCCTGCTTCCAGTTGACGCACAGCCAATTGATCAGGCGCCGCACGTGCGACCACATCTCGTATGAGATCGGCGCTCCGTATTTGTTGTAGAGATAGACGGAGTCCATCAACTCCCCGTAGATGTCGAGCTGAAGCTGTTTGCAGGCGCCATTTCCGATCCGCACCGGCGCGGAGCCGCAATATCCTTCGAAGTGATCGAGGATCTGCTCCGGGATCTCGCGGCGGCCGTCGATTCCGTAGAGAACCTGCAGCCCCCCGTTCTCGTCCAGGTCGTGGCATCGGGCATCCACCCATTCCATGAACCGCGCCGCTTCCTCGGTAAATCCAATGCGGATCAGGCTGTACACTGTGAACGCGGCGTCGCGGAGCCAGGTGTAACGATAATCCCAATTTCGCGTTCCGCCGAGCGCCTCGGGCAGACTGCAAGTTGGCGCGGCGACAATCGCGCCGGTAGGGGCGAATACCAGAAGCTTGAGAAGCAGCGCCGACCTCCGAACCATCTCCCGCCACCGGCCGGCATAGGTGCAGCGCCCCAGCCAGGCGTGCCAGTACTCGACCGTCTGCTCAAAGAGCCTCTTGCATTCCTCTTCCCCGATGCCAATCGGCCGATCGGCACTTCCCGGCTCGATCGCGTGCAACTTAAAGCTGAGGGTCTCCTCCGCACCCAGACAAAAATCGAGCACGACGCCCGCGCCGTCCCGCGTCAGGGGCCGTTCGGATGTTAAGGCGAGGCTCAGTTGCTTGGACAGGAATCTCGCGCCACGATCGACGAGCTCCGTCTCGTGAAGATCCCGGCCATAGTTAAAAGCCGGATAACATTCCAGACGAAACACCACGCGGCCGCGCACGACACGAACGTGGCGGATGAGCCCCTGAAAGCCAGCCTGCGCTTTCGGCGCGTCCACCGGCATGTAGTCGACGATTTCCGCCACGCCCTGGTCGGAGAGAAAGCGTGTAATCAGGACGTTCGTGTCGGGCCAGTACATCTGCTTGAACACGACGCCATCCGCGGAAGCCGGTCCGATCCGGAAGCGGCCGCCCTTGCGTTCATCGAGAATTGCCGCGAAGACGCTGGGAGAATCGAAATTCGGAAAGCAAAACCAATCGATGGATCCATTGATCCCCACCAAAGCGACAGTCCTGAGATTTCCAATGACTGCGTAGTTTTCAATCGGAAGGTACCCCATGTTATCAGGGTAACGCCAGGGGAGTGATGCGCAATCGGTCAACCTCGGCGCCCTCCGAGCCTACAGTGTTTGCCCAGACACACTTCAGGATTGAGCCTGGTGAGGCGCCTACCCACCAACATGTATTGCCTTTAGGCAGATTTGCCGGCAATATGTTGCTGCTGAACGATATGCAGAAAGTGTACCGGGGGAATGATTCGCAGAAGGTGGAGTTCGTGGCTGACTTCATCGCACCTTGACGTTTGGTTCGACAGACATCCCCGGCCTGAGCAGGTGCTCCGCATCCTGACCCTTTTCGAACACGATTTTGACGGGGATCCGCTGGACCACCTTGACGAAGTTTCCCGTGGCATTCTCGGGCGGCAACAAGCTATAGCGTGCTCCGGCGGCGCCGGCAATGTTGAGAACGTGGCCGTCGTAGGTGCGGCCGTAAGTGTCCACCGAGATCTTTACGGGTTGACCGGGCCGCATGTTCCTTAACTGCGTTTCCTTGAAGTTGGCTGTCACCCAGATGTTCTGGCTGTCGAGTGGCACAACGGTCATCAGTTGTTGGCCCGGCGTGACATTTTGTCCCGGCTGTACCGATCTTTGCCCCACAATCCCACTGACAGGCGCAACAATGATTGTATACTGGCGGTTCAGTTGAGCCTGCTGCAAGATCGCGGTGGCGCGCTGCGTTTCCGCCTGGGCCGCCCGTGCCCTGGATTGTTGCACGGAAATCTGCTGGGGCCGAGTCTGCGCCAATTTCAGTTGGGCCTGGGCTTGCGCAAGTCTGGCGCCGGACTGAGCGACCGCCTGTTCCTTGGCCGCCGCGGCAGCCCGGGCGGATTCGACTGCGGCGGCGGTCGCCCTTTGGGTGTCCACAGCCTGAGTGTATTGTTGCTGCGGGATCTCATCCTTCGCCGCGAGGGGCTTGTACCGGTTCACGTCGTCCTGAGTCTTCAGGTCATTGGCCTGCGCCTGCCGCAACGACGCCTGCGCGGCATCAAATTCCCGCCGGGAGGCAACTAACCCGGCGTCGGCGTTCGCGATTTCGGCCTCGGCGCTGGAGAGTTGGCTCGATGTGCTTATAGACGTGATGGGAATATTGGTGGCGAGAGAAGCGGCGCTGGCCCGGTCATTGGCCAAAGTCGCTTCGGCATTTGCGATGGCGACCTCATAATCTTTGGGGTCGAGTTCCACCAGCACCGTGCCGGCTTTGACGTACTGGTTGTCGTCTACTGTGACGCGATTCACGTAGCCCGGGATCCGGGAACTGACCGGATAGATGTAGCCGTCAACCTCGGCGTCGTCGGTAGACTCCCAGGCAGCAAGGTGGCGATACAAAAGTATCGACGCCGAGACGATAACCGCAAGACCAAACACAATCAACAAAATTCGCCTGAGTGTCTTTCCGCGGCGGCGTGCAGGCCGGCCTGGCCCGACTTCCGTGGAGCGCTCTTTTTCGCCGGGCGCTGTTGCTTCCGAAGCTTGTATCACTGGGTTTGCCATAGTTTCTTGTTTTTTACCTCCGTCCGATTGGAGAGATCAATCAGGTCCGCCCCTTTTCGTACTGCGCGATCGCATCGAGGATAATCTCGACCGCCACCCCGTCACCCATGCCGGAATTAACCATCAAGTGAAACCGGTGCCTCCCCGGCCATTCGACGTCAAAGTATCGCTTGATGAAGGCCGCGCGGTCGCGGTCCACCGATTCCGCCAATTCGATCGCTCTCTCCTCGCTTTTGCCTGTGGCGCGCAGCCGGCGAATCCTTTCCTGAAAGGGCGCGTAAACGAAGACGTGGAGGGCGTCGGTGCGGCTTCCGAGGTGGTAAGCCGACCCTCGCCCCACGATCACACAATTGCCGGCGTCGGCGACCTCCGGCAGAAGTCTCCGCACGACCTCGCGGACGCATTCCGTGTCCACCATCCCCAACCTCGGGGCGTTCTGGCTGCCTTCGTAGCTGCCGCGCATGAAGGCCTTCAAGAGACGGTAGTAAACCGGGTCATCTCGCTCTTCATGCCCCTCCAAGGCACGACAGTCGCAGCCCAGTCTTCGCGCGATTTCCTCGGTCAGCGACTGGTCCCAGAGCTTCCAGCCCAAGCGAGACGCCACCTGCTCGGCGATCGCACCTCCTCCGCTCCCGTATTCGCGTTCAAGGGTAATGACCCGGACTGTCATAAGTGCCTAGGTAATTCTCGCGCGCCCGACTGAAACGTCCTATCCCGCGGCCACTTCTCCTCCCGCGCCGGGCTTATTGCTTTTCAACGCAAAAGACAACAGGAACATAACTGCCGCTCCTGCGCATAGAACCCAGAATGTATCGATGTAGGCGAGAGTGGTCGCCTGGCCAATCAAGACCCGATACAAGCGGCCGTATCCCTGACTCGCCGCCCGCGAAGAATCCAGGCCGGACAGAGCAAGGCGCGCGGCCAGAGCCTTGGCAGCGCGGATAAGAGCTGGCTGGCCCGGGGTGACGTGCGCCACCAGATACGCTTGGTGGACTTGTGTACGTCGTGCAATGAGCGTGGTCACCATGGACGTCCCGATACTGGCTCCGATGTTACGCATGAAGTTCACTAAACCGGCCACACTGTTGCTCTTCTCGGGCGGCATACCGACGTAGGCGGCCAGGTTTATCGGAACGAACAGGAAGCCCAGACCGAAAACTTGCACCAGCCGCAGCAGGCTAGCCGACCGAAAGCTGATATCGAGGTCGAGACGCTGCGTTGAATAATACATGGCTAACGAGAGCGCCAGCCACCCGAAAGCGATGATGTAGCGCGCTTGCATCTTAGAGGCGAGCGTGCCTGCGACTGGCATAAGAAACAGCAGCAGCAGCCCGCCGCCAGAAAGCACCAGACCCGCAGACTCGGCCGTGTAACCCATCAGAGTTTGGAGAAACAGGGGCATCATGACAAGGCTTGAAAACAACATGATCCCCAATATGAACATCATGAAGTTGGCGCCGAGGAAGTTCAAGTTCTTGAAGAGGCGGACGTCGACGATCGGATCTTTGTGAAACCATTCCCATATAACCAGGGAAACCAGGCCTGCGCCTGCAAGAATGGCGAGCGTGAGAATGAAATGCGATCCAAACCAGTCGTCCTCTTGCCCTTTATCGAGCAGGACCTGCAGGGCTCCGACGCCAAGAGTGAGCAGAGCCACGCCGATATAGTCGATCTTCACTGCCGCTCCGGCCGTGCGCTTCACCCAGGGCGGATCTTCAACCAGGCGAATGACCAGGAACGATGCCAAAATGCCCACTGGCAGGTTAATGAAGAAGATCCAGCGCCAGGTGTAGTTGTCTGTGATCCATCCGCCCAAGGTGGGGCCGACGGTCGGCGCTATGATCGTCGTAATGCCATAAAGGGCGAATGCCAGGCCGCGCTTCTGGGGAGGAAAAGTGTCTGCCAGAATGGCCTGTGCCATGGGTTGCAGTCCGCCACCTCCCGCGCCCTGCAAGACTCGAAACAGGATGATCGCCGAGAGACTGGGTGCTATCCCGCACAGCAGCGAGCTCACGGTGAAGATCGAGAGGCACACCATGAAGAATCGCTTTCGTCCGAACAAACCGGCAAACCATCCACTGATGGGCAGAACGATGGCGTTCGAGACCAGGTAGGACGTTAATACCCAAGTACTCTCGTCGCTGCTGGCTCCAAGGCTGCCTGCGATATAAGGCAACGCCACGTTGGCGATGCTCGTGTCGAGCACTTCCATGAAAGCCGCGATGGCGACCACCACCGCGATCAACCACGGGTTTACCTTCGGCTTCCAGGGTTCGGCCGGCGCAGAAGACGCCGATCTCCCGACCGCGGCTTCATCCGGTCGCGAATCGAGATGGCTTCCTCCGTCTGCCATAATGGGCCGATCCTATTTGGGTGTCCGTCGGATTTAAACGATTCCGACCAAGGCCAACACGGCACCGAAGAATTGTGCGGTTGGGCCCGATCTCTGCCCTGACTTCGTTAGAAGCCCAGCCTCCCGTCGCGGAAACCTCCCTCAGAATTCAAACGTCCGACAAACCGCCGTGTTCGAATGCGGCCCCGGGGCATACGGCCATAACAAGACCAGTGGCGTGCCAACACGCGGAAACACAGCGGCGCCGCGACCATGCCAACGCCCCTGGCTGAGTCCCTCCTCGTCAGGGTTGGCGCGAATGTCAGGCACCCACGGGGCGCTCACAGTGTTAGCCCGGCATCGACCGATAGCAATGCAGGCCCCATTTCAGGCGGGATATACTGTACAGGACTCGAAAATCCGGAATGAAAACCCGGATTCTTGAAAGGAGTGTCCGATGCCTGATTCCACCTTGACGAGGCGCGGGCTTATCGGCGCTGCCGGTACGGCGTGTCTCTCGACCGCGGTCCGCGGCGCGGCTCCCCCGAGCGCATGGCCGATCGTCGAGAGCGGCGCTACGCCCAAGCTGTGCATGCTCTCCGATCCGGCGGCCGACGAACGCGCTATGCGCCGCATCACACAGCTCGGCGTCACGCACGCCATCATGAGCGGACCGCCCATTCCCTGGGAGGAAGATCGGCTCCGGCAGATCATGGAGCGATTCCAAAAGGCCGGCATCACGGTCTCCAACATGATGATCGGCGGCTTTCCAAAAACCATCTACGGGCAGCCGGGGCGGGACCAGGAGATCGAGAGCATTCAGAAGTCGATCCGCGCCGCGGGGCGCGCCGGCCTTCCGGTCATCGAGTACAACTTCTATGCGCACCGCGCGATCGAGGGTTACTTCGAAGAGCCGGGCCGCGGCGGCGCGGGAGTGCTCTCGTTCGATTACGACAAAATTAAGGACCTGCCGCCACTGCCGGAAGAGGGCGCGCACAGCATCGACGAGATGTGGGGCAACGTGACCTATTTTCTGAAGGCGGTGGTTCCGGTGGCCGTCGAATCGCGCGTGCGGCTAGCCCTGCATCCCAACGACCCGCCCGCGCCTATCAGCAGAGGCTCCGGGCAGATCATGGGCAGCGTGGAGGGATGGCAGAAGCTGGTGGATATCGTGCCGAGCCCGTCTAACGGCATCACCTTCGATTGCGGCGTCACCCGCGAAATGGGCCACGATCCGGTGGAGGTCTGCCGCAACTTCTCTAAGCGCGACTGCATTAACCACGTGCATTTCCGCAACGTGATCATGCGCAAGCCGCGCGAGAAGTACACGGAGGTTTTCCCGGACGAAGGTGAAGTCGACATGATCCGGGTGATGAAGGAGCTGGTGCGGCAGAAGTACCCGCGGCTCATCTATCCCGAACATCCGCGAAGCCTGGATTACGATCGTGAACGTCAGGGCGGCGGCGATTACGCCGGCTGGGTGTTCAACGTGGCATACGCCCGCGCATGCCTGCAAGCGGCGCTGGAGGCCGCCTGAGCGGCGAGGCGGGCGCCGGAGCTTGGAATTCGAAAATGAACGATCGAGAGCGATTTCACGCCGACATGAAGTACCAGGCGCGCGACCGCGCGCCATTCCACGAGTTTCCGTGGCCCACCTGGCCGGAAACGGCCGACCGCTGGCGCGTCGAAGGCGCTTACGACCCCGCCACGGCGGATTTCGGATGCGACCGGTGGGTGATCGAGTCGGAGTGGTTCTTCCCCAACCCTCCCTTCGCCGCGCAGGTGATCGAGGAAGACGACACCCATGTGACGTTCGTCGATCCGCAGGGAATCGTTATGCGGGAGTTCAAGCAGAACCCAACCAGCTCGATGCCGCAGTTTCTGCGGTTCCCTGTCGAGACGCGCGAGGATTTTCGCAAGTTCTGGCGCGAGCGCATGCAGCCCGACCTCGCCCTGCGCATTGGGCCCGACTGGAAGGAGCGGCTCGGCAAACATCGCAACCGGGACTACGTCTTCGTCGTCCTGGCGGATCGCTGGGGCGGCTTCTTCGGCTCGTTGCGCAATCTGGTGGGCGTCGAGAACCTGTGTACGCTCTTCTACGACGATCCGGCCTTCCTCGAAGAGATGATGGAAGCCGACGCCGATTTCCTTATCGCCATGCTCGGCCAGATGCTGGAGGCCACCGACATAGATGTTTTCGGCTTCTGGGAAGACATGGCGTACAAAGCCGGGCCGTTGATCGGTCCCAACATGGTTCGGAAATACATGGTGCCGTGCTACCGGAAGGTGATCGACTTTGCCCGCCGCCGGGGCGTGCACTTTTTCGCGCTGGATAGCGACGGCGATGTGAATCTGCTGATCCAGCCCTGGATCGAGGCCGGCATCGACATCCTGTACCCGTGGGAGGTTCAGGCCGGCATGGATCCGGGTGCCGTGCGAAAGAAGTACGGCCGCCACCTGCGTCTCTGGGGCGGTATGGACAAACGCGCTCTCACGCGCGGCAAGGCCGAGATCGACGCCGAAATCGCGCGGCATAAGTGGCTGATCGACGACGGCGGTTTCGTCCCCATGCTCGACCACAGCGCGCCGCCGGATGTCCCTTACGAGAACTATCGCTACTTCATGGAGCAATTGAAAAGGTCGCTGTAGACGGGCGTGTCGCCGGGTGTCCGTGCCGGTGAAATTGGCTACCATGATTGGCTACCATGATTAGTTGCGGAGTTCGTACGGCTACCGGAGCCAGACGGTTCTGACGCGATTGCAGGCGGCCTGCGGACGACACAACACAGGAGGCCTATGGACACGGCGGCTACCTCACTGAAACCGGTTAGCGGCGAAGCCCGTTCGATACGCTGGATGATCATCGGGGTGCTGAGCCTCGGAATGATCATCGCGTACGTGTCGCGTTCCGCTTTGTCGGTTCCGCTCGCGCTACCGGCGTTCATCAAGACGTTCCATCTCACCAACCTGGATCGCGGGGTGCTGAACTCGGCCTTCTTCTGGACCTACGCCGTCCTTCAGATTCCCGCCGGCTGGCTGGTGGATCGGTACGGCGTCAAATTTCCCTATTTCCTGGGCTTCACGATCTGGTGCCTGGCGTCCGCGAGTACGGCCTTCACGCGATCGATCCCACAGTTGATCCTGGTGCAGGTTCTCCTGGGCGTGGGTCAATCGGTGGTGGTTCCTTCGAGTTACCGCTGGATACGGCATCACTTCGCGGAGAAAGAGCGCGGCCTGGCGATCGGTCTCTATATGACCGGCACGAAGATCGGTCCGGCTATCGGCGCTCCGCTTTCCGCATGGCTGATCGGCATGTATGACTGGCGGCTGATGTTTGTGCTGATCGGGCTGGGCGGCCTGATATGGCTTGTGCCCTGGCTGCTGCTGGTCAAGAACGACGACCGGCAGATCGAGCGGGCCGCCGCCAAGGCGGACGGCCGGCCTCCCATCCCGTTCGGGCGGATCATGGCCAGCCCGGTGACGTGGGGCACCATCATCGCCTCCTTCTGCTACATGTACTTCGTCTACTTCTGCATAACCTGGATGCCCGCCTATTTCATCGAAAGGCGCCACCTTTCTTTGGGGAAAATGGGC
>Ga0181517_10003028_pt1 | contig 16390 bp, 27 predicted proteins | sample PEATcosm2014_Bin_31_FD_119748 | JGI IMG/M metagenome (GOLD analysis project Ga0181517, IMG submission 119748) | Peatland microbial communities from MTU Mesocosm Facility, Houghton, MI, USA - PEATcosm2014_Bin01_30_metaG | ecosystem: Environmental > Terrestrial > Soil > Wetlands > Peat | place... | reverse complement strand
GTTTGATGCGGTCCATCACATCGGTGGCAGTTTCGGACATTGGAGTATCTCACTTTCTTTATGAAGCACAGCACAAATGTGAGGAAAGTCAAGCCGACTAGGCCAGGATTTCCACGACCAGGCAGAAGGCAAAGTTCTGCATGTCGCGGGAATTGTCGCTGGCCTTCGTGACCCAGTGCAGACACTCCTCAAGAGCCGTCTTCAAGCACGCCTTGCTGGGCACGTCGCCGCTGGCTTGATCGTCGGCCAGATAGACGCCCGTGTCGTCGCAGAGCCCCAGGCAGCGGACGCCGGCATTCATGGCATCGCGGAAGGAGCCGACCGGAGGCTTCTCACAGTCGTTGGTCATGTTGTACTTCAGCAGCCACGACCAGACCGTATCCACGGCGGCCTGGGCGGCGACCGTGGCGGGCAGGATTTCCTTGCCCTTCTTCTCGTTCTCGGAGAGCACCTGGGAATCGGTCTTGATGCCGAAACGGGCCGCCGCAGCGACCATGCTGCTGGACCGAATCGTCTTGGCCTCGTAGCCCTTCTTCTCGACGAACTCGGCAATCGTAATCGAGGGTCCGCAGAGCACGGCATCGGCGGCCACGGCCTGCCACGCCTGCTGCCAATTGTTCTTCTGCTCTTCCTTGGGCGTCTCCCACGAGGGCAGGATGTAATCCTGATCCAGGCTGGCCTCGAAGGCCGGCTTGTGCTCGATCAAGGCGCGAAAGACCGGGACCAACTCGGCCGTGGAAGCCTTGCGGTAGAGCCGGGCGACGGCCGCCTTGACCGAGTAGTCGCTGGCATTGCGGCATTCGTCGATTTGCAACTCGCTGGCCTTGAAATTGTAGTCGTAGATCGACTCGTCATTGCTCTGCTCGATCTCGCGGACAAAGACGCCGGCCCGGTAGATCACGGCCGTCTTCTTGCCGTTGATGTTGCGGTTGGCCTTGGGCAGGAAGGACTTCGTGACCTGGGCCGGGTCCGAGGAAAAGTGCAGGAAGCGATTGGGCAACTCGTTGATGTATTGCTGCACGGAATCGTTGGACTCGATGTAGACGCGAGTGAAGCCGTCCCGTGCCCGGACCTTATCGTCGGGCACGATGCCTACGAAGAGCCGCTCGTCGTCCAGGGCCGGGATGAAGCTACCATTCTCCTCGCGGACGGTGCGGTCGATGGAGTTGCTGACGAACTCACGGAGGGCCATGCCGATGTCGGACCAGTCGATGGAGCCGAAGTCGAGCACCCAGCCCAGGTCGATGGTGCGGGTGGACGTGCCGCTCAACTTGCAGACGACACGCTTGATGGCCTTGCGAGTCAGGCCGTCGTCGATCTCCTCGTCACGGGTCTGGAAATCCAGGCGGGTCTTGCCGCAATAGACAAAGACCTTCAGGCCCGCACGTAAGAGCACGTTGATGGCGTGCTTGTTGCCGCTGCCGAACTGGCCGATGGTGCCTTCCACGCCGCAGTCGCGGGTCGTGCTGACGCCCAAGAGGGTGAAACCTTCGATAGGAGCAACGCCGGGATTCTGGATGCACAGGAACGACATGGTAGCCTCACAGGGTTGTAGATCAGGTTGCAGATCAGGGTTGTGCTTGAACTCTATTAAATCATACCACAGTTTTGCTGAAAGTCAAACAGAAACCTGAAGATTTTCTGAAACTACCATTTACTGGAACATTTCCGGCTTGGTCAGAGCCAGCCGCACGATGCGAGCGCCGACCTTGCAGAGGGCACGGTAGTAATCCTCGCTCAAGTGGTCGCTGGAATAGTGGTGCCCGAACTCATGGATCAAAAGGGCGTTCAGGTCGTCACTGATACCACTTTCAAAGAAGCCACGTCCACAGCGGGACAGGTTGAAGACGAGCCTGCCAGGGCCATAGGTGGCGGCGTAGGGCCATGTGGCCTCACGGACGATGGAAACATGCACGTCGCAATCGAGAAGCTCGCGGCCGATCATGGCGGCATAGACGGCGACAAGCTGCATCCCCGGCGTCCATTCGCTCTCGGGGATCATGTTCAGTGGGTCGCCGTCCGGCGAATAGGGCTTGGGGCTCGGGGTGACTTCCCCGGCCGCCGGGAGCACACCGGCTCGGTTGGCGTTGGACCACTCGGCCGACGTGAGGTTTCCACCATAGACGACGGGCCGCCCCTCGGCCTGGGACCGCTTGTTGGCTTCATGGTCGGAGGGGTCGTAGCGGACGGCATTCTCGCCGAAGCGGAGAGTCATGGCCGTCTGCACGGCCTCCACACTCACCCGCTCGTCACTGCACGCCTCACGCACCCATGTCTGGGTACTGTCGGGCTGATCGAGGATTTCGTGGGTGGCATTCAAGACGGCTACGCGAACCGTCCGCAAGTAGGCCGGCGTCACGTTGTCCCGGTCCATGTTTAGCGGCACCTTCTGGCCGATGTCCACATGGAACCGGTCGCCGGTCTCGACCACCGGGATGCCCATTTCGTAGAGGGTCGGCGTCTCGCCGGGCAACGGCTCGTAGACCGATACCTGCGTCCTGCGTGTGGTCTTCCGCATCACGCCCTCATCGTCGCCCACCACGGTCGGCAGAACGGCGTCGAAGCTCGTCACCGGGGTCCGCTCGGGCAGACGCCAGTTGTTGATCGTGGTCACGATGCGGGTGGGAGCGATCAGGGTGCGGACGGCTTCCAGCATTTCGTCCTTCTCGGCCTTGGTCATGGGCATGACGGCCTGGAAGAGCGAACCGGCCTCCCGCTTGCCACGCAGATTGGACCGGCCGCCGTCGTCAAAACGCACGGAACCGGTGGTGGTCTCGATCAGGGCCGTCTTCGCCAGGGCCAGAACGAGCTTCTCGCCGAGATTGAAGCGGCCGCGCTTGGTGGCGTCCGTCTTTTTCTTGCTCTCGGCAAAGAGAGTATAAGCGTCCCGCAGGTCGGCAAAGCCGTCCGGGGCGTCGTCCACAACGGCAATCAACACGTTGCGTGTGCCGGCGACCGCCTCGACTGAAACGTCCACGCGGGTTACGCTCTCTTCATCCCAGGCGTTCTGCAACAACTCAAAGAGCACGAATGCCTTGGGCCGTCCGGCCATCAGCTTGGCTAAGCCAGCCTTGTCTACATCGAACCAGTTGCTCATAATGGTCGCCTCATATCACAATGATACCACAACTATGATGAAAGGCAAGGCGGATTATCCGCGTTTTCGGGATTTCCGCCGCTTCCGTCCCGTAGCCGGGACCGCCGCCGCCGTATTCCTCACGCGCCGCTTGGGCGGTGGCGGCTCTTCGACCCTGGGCTTGAGCACCAGCGGCTCCCGCTTCACCGGCTTGTCCACGGTGACATAGCCCGGCTTGTCGCCATACTTCCACATTTCCTCAATGGCGTTCATGTCGAACTCGGCCTCTTCCTTGTCGGGAAACGGGCCGACGCCTTCCGGGTCCATCTGGTCCACGCCCAGAATCCACCACTGGTCGCCGCGCTTTTTCAGCTTCATCTTGTAAGGACAGACGCCGTTGGTCACTTGGCTGCCTTACGCTTTCGTGGCTTGGCCCTCTCGGCTTCCTCGGCCGCTTCCTTCTCGCGGATGCAGCGGGGACAGTAGGCCAGATCGTCGTAGCACTTCCAGCCCTCGCGGGTCAACGACCGGTCCAGGTTGCGGACGGCCTCGCCCTCGGTGTCACCGGTGGCGTCGTCCACGTCGCCGCACTGGCAACAGGTGACAGACGCCGTACACTGGATGTAGATACAGCCTGCGGCTGCGAATTCGCTCATGGTTTCTCTCGGTTCATTTCAAGACCTTGAACATATCGGACGACTCGAACACCTTGTCCGTGCCGTGCAGCTTGACGAGAATCTCTCGGGCCACTTTCCAACTCTGAACTTCGACGTAATCGTGTGTCGGCGTCAGATCGACGTTGAGGCGGGTGATGCGCTTGGAGTGGCCGCCGACCTTGCGGTAGTAGATCGTTTCCTTCACAGGGCGGGCCGCAATGATGGCCTCGGCCGCCAGGGTGAACACGTCCTTGTCTTGCGGCCCGGCTAGGCCCAGGGCGGCCCACAGCTTATCGAGGCCGGCGTGGTACTGTGCGGGCGAAATGCCGATGCTGTCGATGGTGTGGTCACGCAAGTCGTCAGTCATGTCCGTTTCCATTGCCATCAAGTAAGAAGGTTACGGTGTCGTCCCAGCGGTTGGCCACGAGGGTAAGTTGCTTGCGGCCAGTGTCCTGGTCGAATGCCTTCACTTCCCAGGCGTCCTGGTCAATCAAGTCTTCGATCTCACTGCGGATCAACTCGACGATGGCGGGCGGCTCCAAGGCGTCCAACTCCCACGACTCGTCGCCGAATTGCTCCATGTAGGACTGATAGCGAGAGTCAATGGCCCTGGGCCGGGGTGATGGAAGCGGACAAAAGGACGACGACTGCGAGGAGGAATTTCATGGTGCTTTCTTCTTGCTGTTCTTGGCGGTGCTGTTGCTCTTACAAGCCACGCCGTACTTGTTGGTGGAGGGAACACCGAGAACGATGTCTCGGTAACAATTCTGCAATTCGTTGGCGACGGGATCGCCAGTGCGGCCTTTCAGGGCCTCGGCCAGTTGCTCCTCCGTGACGCCGGAGTTGATAAGGTTCTGGGCCAACTCGGCGACGGGATGGGAGTTCTTGATGGCATCTAGCGCCGTGTTCAGTAGCTTGACGCTAATCATGCTTCAAATCCTTTCAGGATGGTTGTGACGATGAATCGTCTCGCGGGCTGCTTGCAAGCAGAGGCGAACGTCGGCAGGGTAGTGGCAGTGAGCGAGGAAATCGGCCCACTCCTCGAAGTTGTGGGCTTCAATGTGCAGGCCGATGCTGTCCTTGGCCCAGCGGCGGACAATGACCTTGGGGCCGGCGGGGCTGTCAAGGTCGAACAAGTCCAGGCGATAGTTGCCGATCCGCTTGCCGCAAATGACTTGCTTACGGCAGACCGCCATGAGGGCACGCTGAAGGACGTGGGCGTGCCGCTCCTGGTCGGTGTAGGCATCTTCGGCCTCTTGTCGTGACTTGAAACGGTACTTACGGCTCATGGTGCAATCCTGAATTGATCTTTGTAGGGTTCGTGCAAGTCGCAGTATTGAGAAACGTGCCGGATGATGCCGTTGGCATCGCTGTCACGTTCGTTGAGCCCGACAACGCAATACTGATTGACGCCGGTGTAGCGGTCCCATTGTTCGGCCAGCTTCACAACTCTGTGGCCGTCTTTGAAATCGACGATGGCTCCGGGTTCAATAAGTTCCCAGCGTTCCTGACACGTCATTCGTCACCGCCTTCCTCGTCATCACCGTCGCTCTCTTCCTCTTCCATGACGCCGCCGCAGGCACAGGTCGGGCAACCCACTTCGTCGATGGCCTTGCGACTCATGCGGCAGATGCAGCCGCATTCCTTGCAGATCACCTTGAGTTGCCGGCACGTCTGTTTCTTGGGGGCGTTACTGCTGGTCAACTCGGCGTGGGGATAGGGGCCGACCTCGGCGATGATTTCATCGAGACGCTTGAGCAGGGTTTCGCCGGCCGTGGTCTCGGTCATTTTGCCTTCCAGGCCGATAGCCAGGGCGATCTTCTTAAACGGACCCTTGTGGCCCTCCTCGACGCCGACCGCACAGTGGACGATCTCGTGGACCAGGGTAGCCAGCACGGGCCGCCCATCCTTCAAGACGGGGCTGATGAAGACCTCGAAGGTCTCGTCGCCGGAACACTTGGCCGACCAGGCTTCCCCGATGCGACGTTTCTTCTTGGCCAGTCCGCTCTTGGAGGGCCAGCCGCAGGAAGCGCGGAGTTTCTCGGGCACGTTCGCTCCGATCGCCTGGAAGTCAGGCTTGAGAAGCTCGATGCAGGCCAGCAGCCAGGATTCGCGGGTGTCAAGAGGAGATGTCATGGTGAAAAGCCTCGTGTCAGTGCGATGATATATGTATCATACCACAGTTTTGGTGAAAGTCAAATGGAAATCAAGAAAAATCGCCGAATTCGCCGAAATACTCAGTGAAGTCGTCCGCTTCCTGGTCGCTCCATCCATCGTCGTCTTCCTCGTTGGCGAGAGCAACGTCAACTTCATCGGGCTCGGTCGGCTTTCGGCTGGTGCGCAAGATGATGCTGCAAACGGCCAGAGTGATTGCGATGATCGCCAGAAAACAGTACAGAGCGAACATGGTTGTCTCCTAGATCGGGCCGATAGGCTGATCGACATTGACCAGGGATTGAAGTTCAAGGTTGCCACGCTGGCCACACATGAGCCCCAGGGTGAACGCCTCAAAGTCGGTGTTGACTTGCTCGACGGCATAGCGGGCCGGATTGTTCCGGCTCCGTCGCAACTCACGGCCGCGATCCACCGCCCAAGCCTCGAACAGCTTCCGCTCCGGCGTCTCCTGGTCCAAGGTGTCGCCACGGCGGCGCAGGGCCGTAATCAATCCGATCAGCTTCATGGTGTCTCCTCCAACACCTTCTCGTACTCGGGGCTCATGGGCAAACGCTGCCAGTGCGTGATGGGTTCCGTAATACCATCGCCAATCAGCCAGTTGCTTCCGGTCCAGGCGGCAGTGGCCGTGAAGCCTTTCCCCGTAGCCAGTACCGTCTCGCCGTGCATCGGCTTGTGCTTCTCGGCATCGACCCACCCGATGCGACAGTAGGTGCCGCCTTGCAGCATGACGCCAAACTGCCGGAAGTAGTCCAGGGCCTTGCCGTAGATTACATCGCGGGTGTTGCGGCCGGGAAAGACTGACATGGCGCACTTGAAGCCGTGGAAGTCTATCTGGACATAGCCATCGGCGACGGTAATGGCATCCATAATGTCGTCGCCGTGCAGAAACGCCGGCAAGCTGAATTGCTCGATGTGCGTGACGATGATCTGGTTGCCATACTTGTGCGCGATGGTCTTCTTCATGCTATCTGTCCCAGATAAGGTCGTAGATCGGTCTTGAAATAGGTGCCGTCAGTGACATGCACGTCATAGCGGCCCAGATACTCGGCCACGAAGCTCACCAGGGCGTTGCGGGCCTCGTGCTCGTTGGCATGATCGAAGATGTAGACCTGGAAGATCATGTGCCGCAAGGCAAAGTTCAGGTGGTGGCCCTTGCGAATGATGGCCTCACGGATGTCCCGATAGTGAACGGCGTCCGGCAATGAGAATTGCTGGGCCTCCGTCACGATGATCGACTTCTGATGGCGGTAGGTGAAAACTTGTTTCATCGGCGGTCCCACACTTCGTCCAAGGTAATCTCGCGTTCACGCTGGACTTCCGGCCCTAGCATTTGTTGCACGCGCTCAATGATCTCGTCCATCGGCACCTGCGGGTGCGGGTCCGTGTTGCCCAGGCCGGCGGCCAGCAATTCCCAAAGGTTGCAGCAGTCGGCCGAGCCGCCGAAGGTGCCCATGTCGTGCTGATTCTTGTGCAGCAGGTGCAAGGCAAAGCGGGCGGCAAGTCGGAGGGTTTCGTCTTGGGTCAGTTTCATTGATTGGCCCCCAGGTTGAAGGCATCCCACAGGCGGCGAGTAAGGTGTGAGCGGTACTGGCCCTTCAGATCGCGGTCCCAGGCGTAGCCCTCGCACTTGGCCCAGGTCTCGAAGGTCTTGTGGCCGTTGCGTATCCGATTCGACAGACGCCGGGCATCGGCCCATACGCGGGCGACGACCGTGGCGACGACCGTGGAAATGACAATGGCGATCAGGATGTCGTAGTGCATGGTACTCCTCGGGCCAGGGAATGGACTGTCCGGCGTCGGGCCTTCCAACCCCAGATTTTGTCGATCTCGTTGCGGCGCTCCAGCAGGCCGAACAATTGAATCAGGCGGTTGACCCGCTGCATACGCTTGGCTTCAAGTTTGCGACTGAAGCGATTTCGCATCATTTACCCTTCTTGAACTTGTCGGCCAGTTGTTTACGCTGCTGAAACCACTCGGTCTTCTTGCAACCGGCGTGTGTCAAGCAATCCGTCGCCTTCACCACTTTGCCGTGGCTCTTCTTGCAGTGACGCACGATCTCCGAGGCCACATCGTAGTAGACAAGGCTACAGAATGGGCAGTGATAGGCCGATTTGCTCAGGTTTCTCTTGCTCATAATGTAATAATACCACAGTATTGATGAAAGTCAAGTGACCGTCACGTTTTCTTTCAAGAAAACTCGCCTAGCGATCCACCCGGATCGGGTCGATGTTGCGGAGGGTGGCATGAAACCATTTCTCGCCGTGGCCGTAGAAACGCATCCGCACTACCCTGCCGATCGCAAACCGGCAGCGACGATCAAAGACAACGAAGGCCGGTTGTGTTCCGACCTTGCACGCCACGGCGACTTGTGGTGGTTTGAAGTCTCGCATGATTACAAGGGACAGGGGTGTGCATTGAGCAGGGTTGCCGTCTCGACGACCGGAGCGGCCACGGTCTTCTTCTTGCGCGGGGCCTTGGCCTTCGGCAGGCCCTCGGCAACACGCGAGAGTTCGGTTTGCAGCCAGCCCTTGAAGTCGTTGTGCTTCTTCACCGTGCCGGTAATATCGACGACTTCGCCTTCCTTGAGCCACTCGCTGTTGCCGGAACACCACCAAATCAGCACGTTGCCGGCCTCATCCTCGAACTTGCAGAGGGTCTTGACGCCAAACTGGCTCTCGATGTACTTCAAAGACTTGACCGTAAGGGCGGCGAACCCTTGACGCTCACCGACAACGCCGACGTGGGCACTGACTTTCTTCGCCTTCAGGCCCATTTCAGCCACGCGCTCTTTCTCGCGGAGGTAAGCCGCAATCACGCTGGCCACAATCCCGGCCGTCTTGTAGGTCACGATGTCGAGCCGGCAGGCCACGCCCAGATTGTAGAGGTAGTCTGCCACGCCGGTCGTGCCGTGGCTGCGGCCCCAGGCGATGGCCTCAGCCGCCAACTCCATGTCACGCTCTTCCGCGTATAGCTGTGACTCCACGATCAATTCCTGGGTGTACTTGTCGTTGCTGGTGCAGATGCGCCAGGCGGTGCTCGACGTGGGAATGGGACCGTCGCCGAAGCCACCGTCCAACTCGGCGGCCTTGGTCTTGGACATCCAGCCCAGACGACGGACGCAGATCGCCGTGGCCGAGACGAACTCGGAAATCTCCACCACGATCTCGCCACGGCCACCGTAGCTCTCCTCGCCGGCCTCTTTTAGCTCGGTATTGAGGGCAAAATCCCACTCCGCACGCCCCAAAATGTGCTCGACACTGACATTTCCGAGGAAATCGGCGATGCAGGACCGCCCAACCTGGGCAAAATGGCCGTCGTCGTGCCGCAAAATGAAGACTTCCTTGCGAAAACGGATGCTATTGCAGTGGTCGCAGTGGGTGTCGGTGGTCCGATACGACTCGGGCACGGTCTGGCCGGGCACGCAGCGGACCATGTTCTCGCCGGACGGTTGCATTTCGATGGCGGCCATCAACTGCCAGCCGTTGAGCTTCGGCGTCTGCCCCGTGACCTCGACCTGGAAGTAGTGGGCCAGGTACTTGATCTTGGTGCCCTCCCGCTTGCGCTCCACGTCGTACTCGCCGACGATCTTCAACACGGTCGGCTCGCAGCCAAGACGTGCGGCCCGACGATTCATTTCGTCGAGCTTCGCCTGAAGTCCGGGGAGGTTCGTGGCGGGGATGTCGTAGACGGGGCATTCGGTAGTGGTCGTGTCGTTGGTGTTCATGCTTGAATAATACCACAATTGTGGCGAAAGTCAAGCTAAAAAATTTTGGGCCGTCGATTGTTCAAGGGCGACGGCCCAAAAAAACGAAACAACACGAACTAAAGAGAAACGAGTAGCGAACTTACGTGTGACGCTACGCACGTCTATCTAGTTTACACCTTATTTCGACGTTTAGAGGCATTTTATGGCCTCGATCAGGGTGATTTTGGGCCTTGTCCGCCTATTCTCTGGCGGCTTGAGCCGGTTGTAGCGGAAGTTCCGGGGAATCCGCCGGACACTCTGGTGCTCGCACGGCATTGTAGCGGTAGCCGGAGAACTCGGCGGCCGTATCGTCAGCCCAATCGCGGCTGTTCACGCCGGCTGGCGGCAAGAGATCGAAGCACATGCCGTCAACATCGTCTCGATGAATCTGGAGGATGCTGGACTGACCCATGAGCACGAGCAACGTGCGGGTCTGGGGGTCCAGGTCATGGACGCCATCGGGGAGTACGATACGAACAACCTGCTTGTTCACTAGACTTCCACTTCCGTAAGCTGGCTGATGACCGACTCGACCTGGGCGAACAGATCGCCGATAACGCTATCGGTGTTCAAGTTCATCCGTTGGGCATTGTAATAGGCATCCATCACGATCTTCGGCCTCGGGTCTTGAAGCAAGGTGGTGAGCCACTCTTGCATCTTGTCCTTGAGGGTCGTCGTGACCGCGATCTGGCAGGCCGAGCCGCCATAGTCTAAGCGCAGGACGGCGACGAACGTATTCTCGGTGGTGTGGATGATCTCCAACGTGTGATAGCTGCCGGTCGCACTGGCGGCCAGCGTGCCTTCCACCTGAATGTTCGGACGGCCAACGCACTGGATGTTGTATTTCACTTGATGCCTTTGAACTTCGGTTCCAGGTACTCGATCAGGTAGCAGGCATATCGCGTATCGAACCGTGACCATCGAAGGTGAATACGTCTTCCTTAGCCGACAATGCCTTTGCGTGTCGGGCCTTCAACCGGCGCGGCATGTCCGCCGTCCAGTTGACCATCACGGGTTCGGGCTTACGCGGAATGTCAACCATCACGATAGCCCCACTGCTTGCGGAACGCCGGGTCTTGGCGCTTGATGGCCAGGGCCGTATGCACGAGGCCGGAGCCTTGCTGGCCGGCGATGGCCTCACGCCACTTGTTGACGATATACTTGGTCACGCCCCAGTAGTGGGCGACGGCCCGCTCTTCCTCTTCGCACACGGCCCGCACGAGAGCGCCGCAGAGAATCGGGATGATCTGATTCCTGTAGCGTATCGCCGGCCAGGGGATCGGGGCCTCGGTCGTGCCCTCGACCTCCACGTCGCCAAGCATTTCGTCATGCAGCTTGCTGCCGACGCCAGCCGTGGGCGGAACGTAGGGACCGGTGATCCATCGGTATTGAAACGGGGGCGGGTACTCTCGGACTGACACTGCGGTGGACATCTTCCTTCTCCTCGTGACCTTTTTCCGGCCATTTCTGGATGATTTTTGATTCGGGGCCGATAATTTCGTCCTAGCCGGCTTTTTGCCGGGCTTCTTACCTTGTTTCTGGGCTGACTTGGTGCCTTTCGTCGCCATCAATTACCTCCTGACGTTAGAATGTTGTAATGGCCACCAAAACATACCATACGGCAGTCGTTTCATAAGTCCAAATTAGGCGGGCACTTTTTCCTCGACTTCGACTCGCAGCATGTTCTCGTCCGGCAGGTACTTGGCCATGATGCGATGCAACGAACTTTTGCAGAACGGCTTGTTCATCCGGGTGTTGTGGTTGTGCTTGTTCAACCAGGCGACGATCTGATCGTAGCTGTCGCCGTTGTCCCGCATCATCTTGAGGGTGGGGAGCAGGTGAGCGTAGTAGGACTCGGCTAGCTCCGACTTTTCTCTCGCCGCCTTCTTCAAGCCGTCATTGAAGCCGCGCAGGTGTTCTTTGCCGTCCCAGTGGCCAGGGCGAGCGGAGCCGAGCAGCTTGCCCTTCAACTTGGCCGACTCCAAGCCGGCCTTGGTGCGCGAGCTAATGAAATTGGCCTCGGCCTCGGCGACCGCCGCCATGATGTGCAACACCAGCGGCGTGGCATGGGGATTGTCACAGCAGACGAAGGGCACCTTGGCCTCCATCAAGTTCGCAATGAAGGCGACATTACGCGCAAGCCGGTCGAGTTTGGCGACCACCAGAGTCGCCCCCGTCGCCTGACACTTGGCCAGGGCGGCGAGCAACTTGGGCCGGCTGCGTTTCTTCGTTCCGGTCTCGACCTCGATCTGCGAGTCGATCACGGTGGCCCCATGCTGCTGCCGCAGGCACTCGACCATTCGCTCCTGGGCGTCCATGCCGTACCCCGTGCCGGAAGATTTTCCGTCGCCTTGCTTCTCGTCCGACACTCGGTAGTACGCGACCATCTGATTGATCTCGCCCATGATACTTTCTCCTCGGTGTTCGTCGTGGTGGTACTACAATCATACCACAACTATGGAGAAAGTCAAACGATACTCTCGAAAACCTTATGACGCCACCTTGGGACGCCGGCCGCCAGGGCGAACTTTGCCCAGGTACTCTTTGCCCAGGTAGCGGTCGATCAGGCGGAAGAGGGCCGTCTGCGTGAAGGGCTTGCCGGCCGTGGTGACATGGCCTTGCTTGTTCAGCCAATCGACGATCTCGGCGTAGGTCCGGTCGTTGTCCCGCATCTGCTTGATCTCGGGAATGAGGAAGGCGTAATGCTCCTTCGCCCGCTCGATACGAAGATCAGACGCCGCCTCGACGGCCTGCTTCCAGCCGCGCTTTCGCTCGTGGCCCTTCCAGTGACCAGGGCGGGCCGAGCCCAGCTTGACGCCCTTTTTCTTCAGGGCCGACATCGTATCGCGGGTCCGTTGGCTGGTCTGCCGGGCCTCGGTCTCGGCCGTGGCCGCCAGGATGTGGACCGTCGCCTTGTTGGCCATCGGATTATCGACGGCCAGAAACTCGATGCCGGAATTCATCAGATCGAGCATGACACGCATGTTGCGTACCAGCCGGCCGAGTCTGGCAATCACGAGGCAGGCCCCCGTCCGCTGACACTCGGCGATGGCCAGGGCCAACTCGGGCCGGGCTCCCTTGTACTCACCGGTTTCCTGCTCGATGTACTTGTTGACCGTCTTCAGTTTGCTGCGGGTCGTGAACTCCTCGGCCGCCAAACGCTGGGCTTCCATGCTCGCGCATCCCTGCTTCAGGCCGTCGCGGTAATACAGAATGACTTGGTTGATCTTTACGGTTGTATCGCGTGTGACGGTTTTGTCCATTTTCCCGACCTTGGTTCAAGTGTGATGAAACTCGCTTGTCTATATCTTACATCACCCAAAGGGAAAGTCAAACGGAAAAATTCGCGATTCCCGTGTAGACGCCCGATGCACGGATAAATAGAATGAGATTATTGAATCCGCTATCGCTCGGCCAACGAAAGATCGGAGGTCAAGAAACCACAGAAAGGTGCAGCGAATGACCGTCCCAGTGATTTCGGAAATGGTGAGGATGTTCAATGAGGATGCCGAGCCTTACACGCCGGCCTATCCGGGTCTGGACCTTGAACGGGAGACAGGCGACCCGGATGTCTCGATCCGAAACCTAGCCAGGCTGCTCGAAGGTGATATGTTCGTGAACCATATCATCCTGCGGCCTTGCAGGAAAGTGATCTCGTGCGAGGACAAACCGTGCGATGAACTCGAATGTCGGACGCTCGTGCTCTTCAACACGGGCGCAGCCTACTTGGCCCTCGGCTTCAGTATGGCCAACGCAACGAAGCGAGACGCCCTGGCTCGTTTTGCCTCAAGTATCGGCTACGGGGACTACACCCGCTTGAAGAAATTCTACGACGCCGTGGGGGCGTCCATGCCTGACTTTGATGGCGTGCTCCCGCCCGTGATTCCAGAAGGTCCAAGACTACACGCGCCGGAATGATGCCCGGCCACCTACGAACCTAAAGAGAGAGAGAAAGAAGATTCCCATGAACGTGCCGTTAATTTCCGAAATGGTTCGTTTGTTCCAGGAAGGCGTCGAGCGTTACCAGCCTGTCTATCCAGGCGTCGAACTCGAAGAGGAGACGGGCGACCCAGGCGTCTCGACCCGGAACCTGACCAAGTTGCTTGAAGGCGACATCCTCGTCAATCACATCATGCTGCTCCCGAAGGACGGCGGCAAGTGCCGGTCGCTCATACTCCTCGGCCCAGGCATTGAATACCTGGCCCTCGGATTCGGTCTCCGCGATCCGGCGAAACGCGAGGCCCTGACCAGGTTTGCCGTGACCATCGGCTACGGGGAGTACACGCGGCTGAAAAGGTTCTACGACGCCATCCCCGACGACTACGACGGAATGCTCCCGTCCGTCACTACGGAGCACCCCGCCATATTCCACCCGACCGGACGATAAACGGACGGCTGCTGTGCGGTCCTTGCACAACAAGGGTAGGGCGTGACCCGCAACATGCGAGGAGTCGCCCGTCCGTTTATACGCGGCGACCCTCGCAGAAATTCCGCCACCAAAAAAACAGGTCGGTAAGAAAAGCTGGTCAGTTTTTCTTAGGGCCGGTGAATTTGACCCACCCTCGCCTACAGGCGGAAGGCCACGCCGTCGCGGGCGTCGGACTCTGCCGGCGCATCCCCGGTCTTGCGGTAGCACATGAAGACCATCCGGGCGACCTCCTCGTAGAACTTGTCGTCGGCCTGGAAGAGATCGACGGACCCCAGTTGGTCGATGGTCTTTTCGCGGACCTGTTTCTCGATCTTGTAGAGAAGCCGGCGGACCCAGTTGTGTCGTTCCTTCCAGGTGACGGTGTTGGCCGACAGTGCCCGGTAGTAGGCCCACCGGACGACATACAAGGCGGCCTTTCTCCCGCGTCGGGCATTCCTCTTTGTCCGCGACAGTCTCTTCTTGCGGCGGGCCTTCAACCGGAGGGCCTCGCGGCGCTCGCGGGCCTGCTTATCGGCGATTGCTTTTCGGGCCGCGATCTCGGCCGCCTTGTCGGCCTCGCGTTGCTTTCGCTCGGCAATGGCGGCGGCGTGGCGAGCAGCACGCTGCTCGGCTGCGGCGGCTCGGAACTCTGGGTCACGGAAGATGTCGGCGGGGTCGGGGAGCGCTCTCATACTTAGAGAGTTGCAAAAAATCGGCAACTGGTTTTACCCGCGTCGATAGTTAGTCCTTTTTTCGCTGCAACTCAAATTTCTAGTGGCTGGCGTCTTGGCGCGGAAGTCGATGCGGGCCTAGACTCTCCGACGACGGCAACACCGGTCCTTGTGGGTCGGATTGCCACCATCGCAATTTTGACCTTCGCGTCGGCTAACAGCACCTAAGCCGTTGGCGCGTCAGTGCTTGTTGCGGGTGCGCGGGTAGGCGAGTTAGTCGCGTTTGCAGCCAAGGGCAGTATTGATCCGCTTACATATAAAGCAGAACACCCTTTTACCCCACTTCTTACCACATATACACCCCTCGACACCCTTGATTTTGGCATTTCCTGTAGGTCAAATGTGGTCTTTTCCCAACTCCTATCTTTTCTAGGGGTCAGGCTGAGGCGCAAGTCTTAGAGCGGCTTGAGCTTCCGCTTTTTAGTGCTTGAAAAATGCCAAAGTTGCGAAAACAAAAGCACTAACTATCGACGCGATGAACGACCCTCCCGTTGCTGGACCCGCCCGATGCTCGGTAGTCCGCTGCGTTTACACGCGATACAACGCCGCTGGACCCGCCCGACGCCCCGGAACGCGGCGAAAGTAGCTGAGATCGACGCGGTGGCCTTTGCTGAAAATCGCCTGCGCAAAAATGCCGACCTCGCGGCAACGCGAACGGCCGGTCCAGCCGGCCGGCGATTTAACCCACCCCTGGGTGCCCCTGGGACGCGGCGGCCTCACCTTTTTTCCGAAAACGACAGACAAAAGGGCGGCCGGATTATCCGGGTCGCGACAGTCGTATCGGGTGGAAGAGAAAAACCGTCCCTCCTATCATACTATCAGGCATAACCCGATAAAAGCATACATCCAGACGCCGCATTTCCCGTATATCCCGCATAGTCCCGCATACTTGACGAACGACGAGCGTGCGGGACATGCGGATTGTAGCGATTATCCGGCCTATCGGCGTGCGTCGGCCGTGCGGATCGTATCGAATATGCAGGCGGCGATGCCTCGGGCGGATCGTGCCGAGTGTGCCGATTGTGCGGCCTAAGCCGGAATTCCGGGCGCGGACCCTAACCGCGCGTTAGATTGCACACAATCCATACCACCCGCAAGGACCGATATACTGGCGTATACATTACAATCGCTTGTAGCGCGCCCCCCTTAAATGCAATCCGTGCGGAATAGGGGAGATAACCCGCGAGAATCGAATGTAACGGATACGAGGGCGATGGTGTCGGTGCGGATAAATCCGGCGCTGCTGCGGTCGTGCCGATTGGAGAGGGTATAGGGAATAAAAGGGGACACGTCGGAATGTGCCATATTTGCGGGCTTTATGGCATATTTTGGGCAACAGGAAAAGCACGACAAGTTGTGTTGTAACAAGTGTGATGATTATACGGCGCACGTCCGGCGCGCTTCGGCGCTTGGCGCGCTGGCACGTCTCGACCTTCCGGCCGCTGGCACGTCTCGACCTTCCCGCCGCTGGTGCCCGGCGCTGGCACGTCTCGACCTTCCGGCCGCTGGCACGTCTCGACCTTCCGGCCGCTGGCACGTCTCGACCTTCCGGCGCTGGTGCCCGGCGCTGGTGCCCGGCCGCTGGTGCCCGGCGCTGGC
>Ga0181517_10003027_pt1 | contig 16391 bp, 13 predicted proteins | sample PEATcosm2014_Bin_31_FD_119748 | JGI IMG/M metagenome (GOLD analysis project Ga0181517, IMG submission 119748) | Peatland microbial communities from MTU Mesocosm Facility, Houghton, MI, USA - PEATcosm2014_Bin01_30_metaG | ecosystem: Environmental > Terrestrial > Soil > Wetlands > Peat | place... | reverse complement strand
CTTGCGTCGTATGCGTACAGCAAGAGGTTTGCGTCAAGGACAATCATTTGTGGCTGCCGCCCTCGATCTGCTCGATCAGTTCCGCGATATTGTCATAGCTCGCCCCCGGAGGCAGGCCCAAGGACCGGGGCGCCACCAGGAACGGCCGGGCTGCCGACTGCCCGGAGCGGCTTAGCCCAAGGCGCAGAAACTGGTTCACGGCCGCCTTGAAGGAGACGCCGGATCGGCGGACCTCCTTGGCCAGCAGGCTCGCCACATCGTCATCCAGGGTGAGAGTCGTTCGCACATCCTGATGCTATATCGCATGGCATCACGATGTCAACGGGCCCAAAGGCACAGACTGCCCGCCGGGTGCTATAACGGAGTCGGAATACCTTTTATGCCACCCGGCGCTACCCGCCGCGACCTGTTTCGCCTGTGCCTGGGCGGGACGCTTGTCCGGCCCGGGTGGACGGCCGGTGCGAAGTCGCGGGTGGTGATCGCCCGCGACCCTATGGTGCGGCCCTCGGGCGGGGCGCTCGATTCCGCCCGCCTGGCCGGTCTGCTCGACCGGGCCGTGCAGGCCGTGTACGAGTGCGATTCCCCGCTCGAAGCCTGGAAGAAGATCGCCCGGCCCAATGAAGTGGTGGGGCTAAAGGTAAATTGCCTGGCCGGACGCGGCGGCGCTTCCACCAACCCCGTGCTGGTGGACGCCGTCTGCGAGCGCCTCCGCCAGGCCGGCATCCCGGACAAGAACATCGTCGTGTGGGACCGCCTGCACGCCGATCTGGAACATGCCGGATTCCGGGTGGCCTCGCGTAAAGACCGCATCCGCTTCCTCGGCAATGACGACTCCGGGTACGAAAGCGAGCTGGCCATTTTCGGCAGCGTGGGCAGCCTGATTTCGAAAACTGTAACCCAGGTTTGCGACGCGGTCATCAGCCTGCCGGTGCTGAAGGACCACGGCATCGTGGGCGTGACCATGGCGCTGAAAAACTTCTTCGGGTCCATTCACAACCCCAACAAGTACCACACCAACGCCGGCGACCCTTACGTGGCGGACGTCAACATGCTCCCGCCCATACGAGAGAAAGTGCGCCTGCACATCTGCGACGCCATCGCGCCCCAGTACGAAGGCGGGCCTTCCTACATGCCGCAGTGGGCCTGGCCGTTCAACAGCCTGATTGCCTCGCGGGACCCGGTGGCGCTCGACTACACGGGGTGGCGGATCATCGAGGAACAGCGGGCGGCCAAGGGCCTGCCGACGCTCCAGGCGGCCAAGCGGGAGCCGGTCTACATCGCGCGCGCCGCCGACGCCCAGCATCGCCTGGGAACCAACGACCCGGCGCTGATCGAGAAGGTAGAGGCGTAGCGCATGGACCGCCGGCGATTTCTGATCTCGGCCGCGCTTCCCTGCCTCGCGCCGCGCGCCGCCATGCCCGCGCCCAGCGATGCCCAGTTCATCGTGGAAGCCCGCTTCTACGAGAAGCAGCCTTACCGCAAAATCAAGTGCAAGCTGTGCCCGCGCGAATGCTCCATAGACGACCAGGAGCGCGGCTACTGCGGGGTGCGCGAAAACCGCGGCGGCAAATATTACTCGCTGGTCTATGCGCGCCTGTGCTCCGCCAATCGCGACCCCATCGAGAAAAAGCCCCTGTTTCATTTCGCGCCGGGCAGCATGGCATTCTCGGTGGCCACGGCGGGCTGCAATGTGAACTGCAAGATGTGCCAGAACTGGGAGATCTCGCAGTCGCGCCCCGAGCAGATCCGGGCCACCTATACGCCGCCGCGGACGCTGGCCTCTTTGGCCGGCCAGTCTCAGAGTTCTTCGATCGCCTATACCTACAACGAGCCGACGGTGTTCATCGAATATGTGCTCGACGCCGCGGAGGCGGGGCGCGCGGCGGGCCTCAAGAACGTGGTGATTTCGGGCGGCTACATCCAGAGGGAACCGCTGCTCGAGCTGTGCAAGCGCGTGGACGCCATTAAGATCGACCTGAAGGCTTATTCCGAGAAGTTCTACAAGGAAGTGGTCAACGGCGAGCTGAAGCCGGTGCTTGACACGATTGCGACCATCCGCAAACAAGGCGTGTGGAATGAGATCGTCTACCTGGTGATCCCCACGCTCAACGATTCCGACGAGCAGTTCAAAGGCCTGGCGCGGTGGATAAAGACGGAGCTCGGGCCGGACGTTCCGCTGCACTTCACGCGCTTCCACCCGGAGTACCTCTTGAAGAACCTGCCGGATACGCCCGTGCCGACGCTCGAACGCGCCAAGGCCATCGCCGACGCCGAAGGTCTCAATTATGTATACATAGGCAACGTGCCCGGCCATCCAGCCGAGAGCACGTATTGCCCCAAGTGCCGCCGCGTGGTGGTTGAGCGAATGGGCTTTTCTATCAGCGCTTTTCACCTCGACCGCGGCAAATGCCAGTTCTGCCAGACCCCCATTCCCGGAGTGTGGGAAGGAGCGCTCCACGCATGAAGACTTCCAGGATGTTCGCGCTGCCGGCCGTTCTGCTTCTGGTCGCCTGCGGCAGCGTCAGCCCGGGTGAAACGCCCAAGGTCCGGCCGCCCGCGGTGGCTGGATCGTTCTATCTTGCGGACCCGGCCGCGCTGGCCAAAATGGTGGACGGCTTCCTGGCGAAGGCCAACCAGCCGCCGCTTGATGCGGTGGCGCTGGTGGCGCCGCACGCCGGCCACGAGTACGCCGGCCAGGTGGCGGCCTACGCCTACGCCTCGCTCAAGGGCCGCAAGATAGACCGCGTGGTGCTCATCGCGCCCTCGCACTATGAGGCCTTCCGCTTCGCCTCGGTGTACGATGGCTCGGCCTACTCCACGCCGCTGGGCCAGGTTCCCGTGGATCGGGCGTTCGCCGCCAAGCTCGCCGCCATGAGCCCGCTGATCAAGCTCTCGGGGTTGGGCCACACGCCCACGCCGGACAAGCTGGAGCATTCCGTCGAGGTGCAACTGCCCTTCCTCCAGCGCACCCTGGGCCAGTTCCAATTGGTGCCCATCGTCATGGGCGACCAGAGTTACGAGCTCTGCCGCACTTTGGGCATTGCGGTCGCCAAGCTGGTGGCCGGAACCAACACGCTGATCATAGCCAGCTCCGACCTTTCCCACTATCACACCTACGACGAGGCCGAGAAGATCGATCACAAGACGTTGAAGGCCATCGAGGAGTGGGACTACCTCAGCATGTCGCGCAATTTCGACGAGCGCATCTGGGAAGCCTGCGGCGGCGGACCGATCATCGCCGCCATGATCGCCTCCGAGCGGCTCGGCGCGTCGCAAGCCAAGGTCTTGAAGTACGCTAACTCGGGAGACGTCGCCATCGGCGACAAGCAGCGCGTGGTGGGATACGGCGCCGTGGCATTTCTCAAGAAAACGGAACACGCGGCGGCCGAAGCGCCCTTCTCTCTTACCCGGCAAGAGAAAAACGAGCTGATGCGGATCGCGCGGCAAAGCGTCGAGACCTCGGTGAGGGACCGCAAGGAGTACGCGCCGCCGGCGCCGTCCTCGGAGGCGTTGAACCAGGAGCGCGGCGCGTTTGTCACCCTCAAGGAACGCGGGGATCTGCGCGGCTGCATCGGCTATGTAGCGCCCATCAAGCCGCTCTACCTCACGGTGCGCGACGTGGCCCGCTTCGCGGCGCTGGAGGACAGGCGCTTCCGGCCGGTGACGGCGGGCGAATTGGGCGCGCTCGAATATGAGATCTCGGTTCTGTCGCCCATGCGCCACATCATGGATACCAAGGAAATCGTGATCGGGCAGCACGGCCTGCTGATCCGCAAGGACCGCTCCGAGGGCCTGCTGCTGCCCCAGGTCCCGGTGGAAGAGAAGTGGGACCGCGCCGAGTTTCTGCGGGAGGTCAGCCTCAAAGCCGGGCTTCCGCAGCGCGCCTGGCAGGATCAGGAAGCCGACCTGTTCCGCTTCACCGCCCTGGTATTCGGCGACCGCACGCTCGAGCCGCTCATTCCCGGGGAGCCCGCGCAGCAGCCGTCAGGAATGCCAGCGCCGCCGGCGCCAGGTTCAGCTCCGCCGCCAGGAGGCTGGTTCTGAGGAAGCCGAACACGGGGATCAGGTAGAGGCTGAAGAGGAGGGCGCCGGCGCAGGAGCCGGCCAGGTCCACGGCATAGAGCTGTGGCGCGGTTGCGCCGGAGACGCGGATGGCGAGGGCGAACTGGTATCCGCCGAGCGCCCCGCACGCCAGCGCCAGCGCCGGATAAACGGCTTGCGGCGCGGAAAAGCAGGCGAAAAGCGCCAGCGGCGCGAGCGCGATCAGGCATTGGAGCCAGGCCAGGGCACGAAGTAGCGCACGCACTCGTGCGTGCCGCGTCGGCACTCCTGCCGACGTCTGGTTTTCGGTGCGCAAGAAGGCGTCGAGAGGAGTCTCGACGCGGCACGCATGAGTGCGTGCGCCACGTTCCACGCGAATGCACCCCCAACTCCCCACCGCCATTCCGGCCATGAAAGCCGCGATGAGCAGCGCCAGCCCCTGGTACAGCGAGCCGTATTTGGCCTGGAACGCCAAGAGCAGCAGCACTTCGAGGCCGATGGAAGTGAACCCCGTGGCCGCCGTGCAGGCCGCCGCCGCGGAGAGGCGCCGCCGGCCTGATATTACAATCGCCATCAGAAGCAGCCCAAGCCCGCACGCCAGGCGCGCGAAGCTCACCCCGCCCAGCGCACGCAGAGCCAGCGCATAGCCGTGCCCGAACCGGCTGCTCCACAGCGTCAGGTCGAAGTAATACGCCACCGGCGCCAGGTCGCGGTTCACGCGCGTCGTGGGCAGCGGCCGGATGCGCTCGTCGAGCTCGCTCATGCGCTCCGGCGCCATGCGGAACGGCAGGTAATATTCGCGTACATAGGTGGTGGCCAGCCGCCTCTCCCGCATCCGGTCGAGCAGCGTGGCGGCCTCGCGCGTCAGAATTCCGGCGCGTTTGGCGGCGAAGAAGTGCACCGTCTCGCCCGGTATCGTCACCACCTCCGGGAACGCCGCCCGCAGCGTCCTTTCCATGCTGCGCAGAAAATCCGCCAAGTCGGCGCCGATGTAGTTCTCCGAGGCGGCCAGGCGGAATGAGAGGACGCCATCCGCCGTTAGCTTCGCGCCCGCTTCGCGGAAGAAGTCGAGCGTATAGTAGCGGTTCAACTGAGCGGTATGGGGATCCGGCAGGTTGACCACGATCACGTCGAAAAGGCCTTCGGATGTCTGTACGAAACGGCGGCCATCGGTCACATGCACATGCACGCGCGCATCGGATTCCGCCGGAGCCCATTCCTCGCGAAAGTAGCGGCGCGCGATTTCGAGGATCGCCGGATCGAGCTCCACGTAATCCACGCGTTCGAGCGAGGGGTGCTGAAGCGCTTGCCGAAGGCTTCCGTTGGCCCCGTCGCCGATCAGCAGCAGGCTGCGCGGCGCCAAGTGTTCGAGCAGCGCATAGTGAACGGCTTCCTCGGCGCCTTCCGGATCGGGCGCGTGAAACAGGATCAGCCCGTTCTCATAGACGCTGCGCGACCCTTCGGTTTCCACCACCGCAAGGTTGCCGTAGGCCGAGTTCCGTGTGGCTAGCAGGCGATAGCCGGGCGGCCACAGGCGCTGGAGAAGGGCGTTCTCAAACGCGGGGAGGACCGCGAACATCGGGACCGCCAGCACCACCAGCGCTGTCACAGCCGCACCCCACGCCCACCGCCGGCGGATTGCGAGACCAGCCGCCGCCATCAGGTTCAACAGGCCCAACCCACACGCGATCTGGAGCGGGCTGAAGAGCCGCAGCAGCGCCAGCCCGGCCAGCAACCCACCCGCCACCGCGCCCACCGCCTCCACCATGTAGACCGTGGCGCCGTCCGCTCCGAGCCGCGACCGTAAGGGAGCGGTTGGCCACAGTCCGCAGGCGGCCGTAAACAGCGAACCCGAGAGAATGCAAAACACGCAGAGCGCGGCCAGCGAGACCAGCAGCGCGGCCGCCGGCCCCAGGCTTTCGCCCGGAATCGTGGTCAGCGCCGCCTTCCCGAAGCGCACCCCGAGCACGGTGGCCGGCAGCGCCAGCGCCAGCAGCGCCTGCACGCCCGCCATGGTTCGCAAACCCAGCAGGCCCGCAGCGCCGCTCCCCACGGCAGTCCAAAACAGCCAGACTGCCAGCACGAGGCCCAAGGAAATCTCGTTGCCGCCGAAAACCAGCATCAGCTCCCGCAGGAGCACGATCTGGGCGATCGCCGCCGTGAACCCGATGAGGAGAACCGAAGCCCGAATGCCGAATCCGCCGCCCACATACAACAGAATACCCATGTGGGGCCAGGCCTTTTGGCCTGCCGCCGGGTTTCTACCCGGCGTTCTTCGGTGCGTCGTGCGACGCCGGGCCAAAGCCCGGCGGCAGGCCAAAAGGCCTGACCCCACAAGCTCACCCCAACTGCTCCACCGCCTGCAGCAGCGCGCGGATGTAGCCATAGCAAAACGCGAAGGACTGCAAGCCGCCGGGATCGCCCGGCGCCTGCGGCACGTGGTCGGGCATCAGCATGTAGGGGTAGCCCACTTCCTTGTAAACCAGAATGGCCTTCACGAAATCGATATCGCCTTCGTCCGGAAAAACCTCCACGAAATCGTCGCGGTGGCCGCGGATGTTGCGGAAGTGCACGTTGAAGATCTTCTTTCGCGACCCAAAGTAGCGGATGACGTCGAAGATCTCCTTGCCCGGGTCGGCCAGCATCTCCGTCACCGTGCCCTGGCAGAAGTTCAGGCCGTGGTACGGGCTCTCTTGAATGGTGAGGAACTTCTTGAGCCCGTCCACGGTCCCCAGCACGCGGTTCACGCCCTGATATCCTTCGGGCGGCATTCCGGGGTCGTGCGGGTGGCAGGCCATGCGGATCTTGTACTCCTGCGCCACCGGAATCACGCGGTCCAGGAAATAGGTGATCCGCTCCCAGAAGCGGGCGGCGTCCACCACGCCGGCGCGGGTCAGCGGCGGGTTGGGCTTGGCCTCTTTCAGCTTCCAGGAGGCGTAGGTAGCATCGCCGCGCCCCGGAACGCTGGCCGTGCGCACCACGCCCAGGATGCTCATGTTGTATTTGATGGACGGGATGCCGGCCTGGGCGCAACTCCGAATGAACGTCTGTAGCGCTTCGATATCGCGGTCGCGCTCGGGACTCTCGGCCAGCATGATGGCCGGATGCCGCTCGCGGTCGATGTGGCTCGATTCCAGAATCGGCGGCGCGGCGCAGTCTACGCTGATTCCATACTTGGCGGCCAGGTCGCGCATCTGCGCCAGCTCGTCTGCCGTGGCCCAGATCCGGTCCGGCGCCGTTCGCGGATAGCCGCAGATATTTCGCACGCCGTAACGGGCAAAGTATTTCAGATGCGTTTCGTTGGTGGGCGAAGTCTGGCACCCCAACTTCATGAGCAGCGGGGAAGCAGGCTTCGCGGCCGCCGGCCGCCCTCCCGCGCCGGCCAGCGCCAAGGCGCCGGAAGAAGTCACAAACTGTCTGCGGTTCATGATGCCTCGATGGCGGATTGCAGACCGTCATCGTGGGGCCAGGATTCATCCTGCCGCCGGCTTTCCAGCGGGCTTCGTCGCGCTGTCACGCCCTGCCAACCGAAATGAACGCCAAGCGAAAGCCCGGCGCCAAGTCGAAAACCTGGCCCCACGAGCGGGGCAACCGCTGCCGTTTGAGTCGTCGCCTACGCGAACAACTCCTGCGCGCGCATCGCCATCGCCGCTACGCGCACCCCGTACGGGCACTTAATGGCGCAAGAGGAGCAATCGGCGCAGCGAATCGCCTGATGCTCGGCGGACAGCCGCTGGAAGTTCTCGCGGCCCAGCGGGAATTGGCCGTAGCCGTCGGCGTACATCACGAAGCGCACCAGGTCGCGCGCCGGCAGGCCCTTGGGACATTGCCCTTCGCACTGCCCGCACATGCTGCAGAAGTAAGGACGGATCTCTTTGAGGGTGGCCGTCAGCACCTTCTGATCCGCGTCGGTGAAGATCTGCCCCATGACCGCGAAGTTCTGCTCCAGTTGGTCGATATCGGTCATGCTGGGGACCGTGGTGGCGATGACGGGGTTCTTGATGACCCATTTCAACGCGGCGGTCATTCTGCCCGTCGGAGGCGCCGCTGGAGCCGCTGCCTGCGCGCCGCCCCTGCCACGGCCGCCGCCGCCCCGGGCGGCCATTACCTTCATGGCCACCAGCCCGACACCCGCCTGGTTCAGCTTGTCGATGGCCGGGCCCCACTCCGCGGCGGAGGTGAAGTTGTACTGCGCCTGGACAATCTCGAGCTTGGCTTCGATGACGCGGTCCGCCACGGCCGGCAGATTGTGCGTGCTCATGCCGATGAACCGCACCTTGCCCTGCTGCTTGGCCTTGCGCTGCGCCTCCACCAGCTCGTCGGTGATTTGCGCACCGCTGCCCAAACCGTGCAGCAGCCACACGTCCAGGTGGTCGGTGTTCAGCTCCTTGAGGCTGGTATCGAGCTGGGCCAGAATACTCGCGCCGGTCCAGGGTCCATCAGCCTTGGATGAAACAAAAACATCCTTCCGCTTCGCGCCCAACGCCGCTCCCACCATGCGCTCGTTTTGGCCGTTTTGGTAGCCGCGGGAAGTATCGAAGTAGTTAATGCCCATGTCCACGGCCCTGCTGATCACGCTCGGATCCGACGTGATCATGCAACCGTATCCCACGGTTGTGACCTTCATTCCGGTCTTGCCCAGAACCCGGTAGGAGATCTTACCCGCGGGGCCTCCCGCCTGCTGCGGAGCCGGAGCGGGCGGTGTGGGACTGGCCGTGGTGGAAGCCAGACCGGCTACTGGCAACGCCAGGCCGGCGGCCAAAAAATTGCGTCGAGAGGATTCGGTATTCATGGTGTCTCCATTCGATCTATTCCGCTTACGCAAACAATTCCTGCGCGCGCATGGCCTGCTCCGCCACGCGCACCCCGTTCGGACACTTGATAGCGCACGAGGAGCACTCGCCGCAGCGAATCGCCTGGTGCTCCACGGACATCCGCTGGAAGCCCTCGCGGCCCAGCGGAAATTGGCCGTAGCCATCGGCGTACATCACGAAGCGCACCAGGTCGCGCGCCGGCAGCCCCTTGGGGCACTGCCCTTCACACTGCCCGCACATGCGGCAGAAGTACGGGCCGATTTCTTTGAGGGCGGCCTGTAGCAACGTCGCATCCGCGTCCGTGAAATTCTGCCCCATGACCTTGAAGTTCTGCTCCAGTTGGTCCATATCGGTCATGCTGGGAACGGTGGTGGCGATGCCCGGATTCTTGATGGCCCACTTCAGCGCTGCGGCCGGCCTGTCCGGCGAAACCGCCGGCGCCGCCGCTCCACCCCTGCCGCGGCCGCGGCCGGCTCGGGCCATCACCTTCATGGCCACCACGCCAATCCCGGCCTGATTCAGCTTGTCGATAGCCGCCGTAAACGTCGCGGCCGAGGCGTAACTGTACTGCGCCTGGACTATATCCAGCTTGGCTTCGATGATGCGATCGACCATGGTCGGCAGTTGGTGCGTGCTCATGCCGATAAACCGCACCTTGCCTTGCTGCTTGGCCTTCCGCTGCGCCTCAACCAACTCGTCGGAGAGCTGCGCCGGATTGTCCTTCATGTGGAGCAGCCACACGTCGAGGTGGTCGGTATTGAGTTCCTTGAGGCTGGTATCCAGCTCGGCAAGTATGCCGGCGCCAGTGTTGGCATCGCACTTGGATGAAAGAAAGATGTCCTTCCGTTTCGCTCCCAACGCCGCTCCCACCATACGCTCGTTTTGGCCGTTTTGGTAGCTGCGGCATGTATCGAAATAGTTGATGCCCATGTCGGCCGCCCGGGTGATCACGGTCGGATCCGAGGTAATCATGCAACCGTAGCCCACGGTTGTGACCTTCATCCCGGTCTTGCCCAGGACGCGGTAGGTGATCTTGCCCGCCGGCCCTGCCGCCTGCTGCGGAGCCGGGGCGGATGGCGTGGGGTTAGCCGTGGTAGAAGCCATACCGGCTACTGGCAATGCCAGGCCGGCGGCCAGGAAATTGCGCCGTGAGGATTCGGTTTTCACTGTGCCTCCATTCATTTCGATACAAAGGGTCCGAAGGCCTTATTATCCTCCATTGCGAGGCAAAGGGCCATAGGGGACGGGTTGGGTCCGGAAAAACGTCGGCGGGGACGCCGACGTGGCAGGCCAGAGGCCCGCTCTACGGGAATCGTCGCCGGCTGCAAGGTGGGACAGGCGCTTTCGCCTGTCGATCCGACCCCCGGGTCAGCGCTTCGACAGGGCTTCGCGGAGTTTTCGCGCCAGCGCTTCCCGGCTGAAGGGCTTGGCCAGGAATTCCACGCCGGCGTCGAGGACGCCGTGATCCGAAATAGTGTGCGCGGTGTACCCGGAAACATAGACGACCTTGATTTCCGGCCGCCACCGGCGCAGTTCCTCCGCCAGTTGATTGCCGCCCATGCCGGGCATCACCACATCCGTCAGGAGCAGATCGATGGAGCCCTGGTGCGACTTGGCCAGCGCCAGCGCCTCCGCGCCCGAACTCGCGATGAGCGGCGTATAGCCCATCAGCTTCAGCATCTTCGCCGTCAGGTCGCGGACGCCCTGCTCATCCTCCACCAGCAGGATCGTCGCGCGCTCCACGTCCCGAGCCGTGGAAACGTCGCCGCCCAAGGCGCCGGAAGCGGGCTCGGAAACCGCCGGGAAGTACAACTTGAACGTGGAGCCTTTGCCAACCTCGCTGTATACCCAGATGTCGCCGCCAGCCTGCTTGACGATGCCGTACACCGTCGCCAGTCCCAGGCCGGTGCCCTTGCCGCTTTCCTTGGTGGTGAAAAACGGCTCGAAGATGCGCAGCCTGGTCTCGGCATCCATGCCTTGGCCATTGTCGCTGACCGCGATCATGACGTATTCGCCGGGCTGCACGCCCACGTGCGTCCTGGCGTAGGAGTCGTCCAGGGTGACGGCTTCCGTCTCGACGGTGATCCGCCCGCCCCGCGGCATGGCGTCGCGCGCATTCGTGGCCAGGTTGAAAATGGCCTGCTCCAGGTGTCCGGGATCGGCCTTTATGCGTCCCGCGTTGGCGTTCAGCTTGAGCGCCAGCTCGACGTCTTCACCGATCAGGCGCCGCAGCAGATTCTCGGTATGCAACAGGACCGAATTCACGTCAAACACGCGGGGCTGCGCCACCTGCCGGCGGCTGAACGCCAAAAGCTGGTTGGTCAGCGCCCCCGCCCGGTCGGAGGCCTTGAGGATTTCTTCGGCATAATCGCGCAGCGGGTTTGGCGGCGAAACCTGGTCCAGAATCATCTGGTTATACCCGGAGATCACCGTCAACATGTTACTGAAATCGTGGGCCACTCCGCCCGCCAGACGGCCCACCGCCTCCATCTTTTGGGCGTGCATCAGTTGTTCTTCCAGTTTCTTGCGCTGGCTGATGTCGGTGACAAAGGCTATGGCGAAGAGACCCTCTTCGGTGCGAACGTAGCTCAGGCTTACCTCAACGGGAAACTGGATGCCGTCCTTGCGCCGCCCGGAGAGCTCCATGCCTATGCCCATGTCCCGCGCGTGAGGATTAGCAAAAAAAGCCGCCCGTTCCCGCTGGTGGCGGGTTCGGGCGGCTTCGGGCAGCAACACATCAATGCTATTGCCCAGCAATTCCTGGCGCGAGTACGCGAACATAGCCTCGGTCCGCGCGTTGGCCAACACGATTCTGCCGGAGCCATCGGAGGCGACAATCGCCTGCGAAGCGGACTCCAGAAGCGCCGCGACCATCTGTTCGTTCTTCTCGAGAATGCTCGCGACGTCCCTGCGCGCGGCAGTCCCCTGCCTTCCGGGCGCCCTCCCCTCAGGCCGATTCAAGAGCACGTCCCCCCCATCGGCCACTATTCTCCGACAGTTCCCCGGGATAATGCAAATAAGATCCAATTTCTCAAGTCGCCGGCTGTACGGGGCCGTCCATCTCTGCCAGAGCCGCCGGAAAGAGGGCCGGCGGACGCCCGCTCGGAGCTTCGCGCTCGAACCGCGCCTGCTAGTTCGTCGCCGCCGCGTGCTCCTCGGATTGTTCCAGAACCGCGGATTGCAGCGACTCCAGCGCCTCGACAACCCGTTCCACCAGGTCGTCGGTCTGCGCCATGGCCGTACGGGCCGATTGCACGGCGGCGTCTTGAACTCCGAGGGCGGCTTCGATACCATGCAGGTCCAGGGCTACATCCTTTTCGAATTTCGCGGCGTTGGTTCGAAGAGTCTCGGTGTCCCGCTCCACCTTGGCAATGCGCTCCGCCGCCGCCTCCAGACCGGGAACGAATCGGGCCGTGATTAATCCCTCGATAGCCTCCACGCTGTGGTCGATGCGGCCGGCGTGTTCCTGGGCGGCCGCCATCTGAGCTTCCAGGGCGGCCACTTGTCCCCGCACCGCTTCGATAAGGTTGGCCGCGGCGCCTTGAAGTTCCGCCATGCTTTTCCCGTACGCCCCGAGCCTGGCCGTTATGCGCTCGTCCATTTGGCGCATCTCACCGCGCAGCACGGCGTCCACCGCTTCCGCGCGGCGCTGGGGCGCGGGGGTTTCCGCCCGCCGGGCCGCCACGGTGAGCAGCTTCAATTCCATGATTATCTTCTGCATGCGCGGCCACCGCGCGGCCGGGTCTTTGGCCAGGCAGTTCGCCAGCAATCTATCGACCGCGGGGCTGCCCGAGGGCCGCGGCGCGGTAGTGGCCAGAGCCGTGGCCAGTGCCCCGCCCTCTCCCTGGAACGCACGCTCGCCGGTCAACATTTCATACAGAATGGCGCCGAAGCTGAATACATCGCTGCGCGCATCCGTGGGGCGGCCTTCGAGCGCCTCGGGCGCCGTGTACGGAGTGATGCCGGCGGAGCCGGGGGCCACTTCCAGAGTCCCGTTCTTCAGCACCACGCAACGCGGCGAAAGCGCCCCGTGGGCGTGCCCTTCGTCGTGCAGCCTGCGAAGGGCTTCGGCCAACAGCATGGCGTAGCGCAGGGAGTCGGAAATCGAGAGTCTGCCCTCGGCCAGGCGCTGGGCGAGGGTTTGGGGTTCGCTTGTGGGTAAAGTTTCAATTGCCATGGAGAATCACCAGTCCTAAATTACGAGTTAATCAGATTTTTCCGAGAAGTGAAAGCCTAAATCATGGGATCGGTCCTAGAACGGTACCAGCCGTACGCTGGCATTGGTTATGTATCTACATGAGAAAACACGGACGCCATGGACGCGTCGGGCCACCATTCGTCCGACGCCGAGACGCCGAGACGCTGAGAATTTGAGGAGAAGAGAGGAAGAAACGAGCCGGAGCTTCCGCCAGTCCTTTTTTGAACTCTCTCGAATTTCTCTGCGTCTCCGCGTCTCTGCGTCAAAGGCGGCCCTGGACAACTCCTCTACTCCCTCAGGCCGCCACGGGCGGATAACCGCGCCCCTTCTCTGCTATACTCTGGGTTTATGACACCTGCCGTCGCGCGGCGCCATCGTCATCATCACCGTATCTCCTGGCGACGGGCTGTGTCCTAATCTCAAGCAAACGAATGGAAAGGACGCCCGCCGCGGAAGTGGCGGGCTTTTTTGTTGCTCCCGCAATGACTCTGGACTTTCAAAAGGCCGATGGATTGGCGCCGGCCGTGGTTCAAGACCACGCTACCGGCCGGGTTTTGATGCTTGGCTATATGAACGAGGAAGCCTTCCGCCACACCGTCGCGACCGGCTTTGTGACCTTTTATAGCCGTTCCCGCCGCAAGCTTTGGCTTAAAGGCGAGACTTCCGGTCACCGTCTGGTGGTGAGAGAGATCCGCACCGATTGCGACGGCGACGCCATCCTCATCGCCGCCGAGCCGCTGGGCCCCGGAGTATGCCATGAAGGCTACGCCAGTTGCTTCTTCCGGCGGCTGGAAGACGGGCAATGGAAGGTGGCCGAGGAACGCGCCTACGATCCCGCCGCGGTCTACGGAGGCAAACTATGAAACTCAAGCTCGGCATTCCCAAGGGCAGCCTGGAAAACGCCACCATCGATCTGTTCCGCCGCGCCGGCTTCACCATCACTACCAGCAGCCGCTCCTATTTCCCGGCCATCGACGATCCGGAGATAGAGTGCATGCTCATCCGCGCCCAGGAGATGGCGCGCTACGTGGAAGATGGCGTCCTGGACGCCGGCCTCACCGGCCGCGACTGGATCGAAGAGAACGAAGCCGACGTGGTGGCCGTGGCGGACCTCATTTACGCCAAGCAGAGCTTTGGCAAAGTGCGCTGGGTGCTGGCCGCGCCGGAGAACTCCAGTTTCCATTCGGTGGCGGACCTTCAGGGCAAAATCATCGCCACCGAGTTGGTGGGGGCCACCCGGCGCTACCTGGCGGCCCACGGCGTATCGGCCAAAGTGGAGTTCAGTTGGGGAGCCACCGAGGTGAAACCGCCGGTGCTGGCCGATGCCATCGTCGAAGTCACCGAAACGGGCTCTTCGCTGCGCGCCAACAAGCTCAAAATCATCGACACGGTGCTCGAATCGAATACCCAGCTCATCGCCAACAAGCTCGCCTGGAGTGACGACGCCAAGCGGCGCAAGCTCGAAGACATGCGCATGTTGCTTGAGGGCGCCATCAACGCGCTGGGCAAGGTGGGGCTCATGCTCAACGTGCATCGCGACAACCTGCCCGCCGTTCTGGCAGTGCTGCCGGCTCTCAAACGGCCCACCATCTCGCACCTGAGCGACGAGGATTGGCTGGCGGTGAACACCATCCTGGAGGAAACCGCCGTTCGCGTTATCATTCCGCGGCTCAAGGAGGCCGGCGGACAGGGGATCGTCGAATACCCCCTGAACAAGATCGTACTGTGATACGGATTCTGAAAAGCAAAGACGCCGGCGGCCTGCTGGCCCGCAAGGCGGCGCGGCTGAGCGAGGCCGAGGCGGTGGTTGGGCCCATCCTCGAAGCCGTCCGCGCGCGCGGCGACCGGGCGGTGCTCGAGTACGCCCGCCAATTCGACGGCTTCACGGGAAAGCGTCTCCGCATCCCGCCGGCCGACCTGATCGAGTGCCGCCAGCGGCTGCCCCTCGAATTCGTGACCGCCCTGGTAACGGCGGCCGAGAACGTTTACGCCTACGCCGCGCGCCAGATGCCCGTCGAGTGGCTGCGCGAAGTCAGCCCCGGGCTGCGCCTGGGACAGATCGTGCGGCCGCTCGAAACCGTGGCGGCCTATATCCCCGCCGGACGCTATCCCCTGCCCTCCACCGTCATCATGACGGTGGTCCCGGCGCAGGTGGCCGGCGTGCCTAACATCTGCATCGCCTCGCCCCGCCGCGTGGATGAAGTATTCGGCGCGGCGGAGCTGCTGGGCGCCGCTAGTGCTTTCGAAATGGGCGGCGCCCACGCCATCGCGGCCTTCGCCTTCGGCACCTCCACCGTGCCCAAAGCGGACCGCATTGTGGGGCCCGGCAACATCTACGTAGCCGCCGCCAAGAAGCTCCTGGCGGGCGAAGTGGGGATCGATTTCATCGCCGGCCCCACCGAAATCGTCATCATCGCCGCCGAGGGCGACCCGCGCCATCTGGCGGCCGACATGCTGGCCCAGGCGGAGCACGACGTGGACGCCTCGGCCATCCTTCTCACCACATCGAAGCGCCTCGCAGCCGCCGTCGCCGGCGAGGTGACAGCCCAGCTCGCCAGCCTTCCCACCGCGGGCGTGGCTTCCCAGTCCCTTGCGCGGAACTCCGCCATCATCCTGGTCGAGACCCTGGATCAGGCGGTGGAACTAGCCAACCGCTTCGCGCCCGAGCACTTGAGCATTCCCGACGAGAGCCTGCTGGCCAAGGTGTGGCACGCCGGCAGCGTGTTCGTGGGGCCCTTCAGCCCGGAAGCCGCCGGCGATTACGCTTCCGGCCCCAACCACGTGCTGCCCACCAGCGGCGCGGCGCGCCAGCGCGGCGGTCTCTCCGTAAACGATTTCCTGAAGGTGATTTCCGTGCAGCAACTGGACCGGGCCGCTTTGCGGCGCCTCAGCTCGGCCATCGCCACCCTGGCCCGCGCCGAGGGCCTGGAGGCCCACGCGCGCTCGGTGGAAGTCCGCTTGGACCGCGAGGCATCGAGCGGCGGCCGGAGGCCCAAGTGACCCCCTGCCGACGTGGCGCACGCACTCGTACGTGCCGTGTCGAGACTCCTCTCGACACGTTCTTCCTCCGGGGCCAAGCGTCGGCACGAGTGCCGACGCCTGGAGTTTCTACGTTTCGTGCTTCACTTTCATGGGCATCAGCCCCGAAGGGGCGCCAGATAGCCCACGGCGCAAGCCGTGGGAGTAAATGCATACCGCAAGGAGCCCCGGAGGGGCTCCAGATAGCCCACGGCGCAAGCCGTGGGAGCAAATGCATACCGCAAGCAGCCCCGGAGGGGCGCCAGAAAATAGCCCACGGCGCAAGCCGTGGGAGCAAATGCATACCGCAAGGAGCCCCG
>Ga0181517_10003025_pt1 | contig 16400 bp, 12 predicted proteins | sample PEATcosm2014_Bin_31_FD_119748 | JGI IMG/M metagenome (GOLD analysis project Ga0181517, IMG submission 119748) | Peatland microbial communities from MTU Mesocosm Facility, Houghton, MI, USA - PEATcosm2014_Bin01_30_metaG | ecosystem: Environmental > Terrestrial > Soil > Wetlands > Peat | place... | reverse complement strand
TCGGGCTGGAGGGCCTGGACCGCCGCTACCCTCACCAACTCTCCGGCGGCCAGCGCCAACGCGTGGCCATCGCCCGCGCCCTTGCCTCCCAACCCAGCGTGCTGCTGCTCGATGAACCTTTTGGCGCCGTGGACGCCAAGATCCGCGAGGAACTCCGCGAATGGCTCGTCACGCTGCACCACGACCTCAACGTCACCACCCTGTTCGTCACCCACGACCAGGAGGAGGCCCTCGAAGTCTCCAATCGCATCGTCATCTTCTCTCGCGGCGTCCTTGAACAGGTGGGGACCCCGCGCGAGGTCTATGAGCAGCCCGCCAATGAGTTCGTCGCCCGCTTCGTCGGGGCGATGAATGTCCTCGAACTCCAGGTGACCAACGGCGTCGCCCGCGCCGGCGAACTGGAGTTTCCAGCCTCCGGCCTGGCCGACGGGCAGAAACTCCGCATCGGGTTCCGCCCCTACGCCGTGCAAATCTCCTCCGACCTCACTCAGTACCGCTACCATGCCATCCTGCGGCACACCTTCTTCCTGGGAGTCCTCCTTCGCGTCGAACTCGAACTGCCCAGCGGCCTGAGCGTCCGCGCGCGCATGACCAAGGAGGAATATGCCCACCAGGCACTCGAACAAGGCAGAGAAGTCTCCTTCCAAATCCGCCAATACCGCGTCCTGGCCAAAGAAACCGCCCCCCTCCCCCCGGAGCGCGATCTGTCCTACCAGCCGTCCCCAGCGATTGGGGAGAATATCTGACTGATTTGGGGTTCTCGGGCCTATTGAGCCAAAGTCTCCCGGATCGTCGCCGCCGGCAGGAATAGCTCCAGTTCGTTCGACGGCAGGGACACGAACCCAAAACGCTCATAAAAAGTCTTCACCGCCTGGTCTTTGGCATCCACGAAGAGTCCGATCCCACCCGCCGTTTTGAAGATTTCCATAAACTTCTCCATCGCGGCGACCAGCAGGATTCTTCCAAGGCCTTCTCCATGGAGATTCCTGGCAATGGCCAACCTCCCGAGACGGACCCCCGAGACATCACGCGGCAATCTCCTCGCCTCCTCTGCGGAAAGTGACTCCGACCTTATCTGACAAAGGTTCAGCGAGAAAAAACCGAGGATGGGTTTGGGCTCGGAAGCAGATTCATCAACCAGAACGAACGTGCGGGAAATGCCCCGCATCGCGTGCTGCCGCGCCGTTTGCTTGAGAAACAGGTTCAGCGGCTCGCTTCCACAATCGAAGGCATTCCTGTCATGGAACTTCGCCAGCGGCTCTATTCTACGCACGTACGGAGCCTTTGAACGCCTTTACGGCATCTTTGAGGGCCTTACAGGGTTTCGGCGGAGAGTCGAGCAGAGAAAGCACCCTGCGGGCGTCCTTTTGGGAAAGCCGAATAACGGACTCGCGCTCCAGGAGACGCTGGGCTTCCTGATATGCTGTTTGTACAACGAACTGGTTGACGGTTGCCCCCAAAAGCTCCGCTGCCTGCTCCAACGTTGCCCGGACGTTTTCTGAAACCCGCGCAGTAATCCGCTTGCGAGGTTCTTCCATTACATGCTCCATGCGCATACGGTGCCGTTTTGGCACCGCGATGTCAACCCCGGTTTCGGAGGGGAGGCTTGCTGAATCGCGAGTCAACCAGTGCGATCGACAGGGCATGGCTGACATCGCCGCCGGCCATGTGGTGGATTTGGACACCGCGCTGAACGAGCCGTATCCGGGCGGCCGATGAACTATCGCGATCGGGCCGCAAAGTTCTTTGACGATCACCTTCCCTCCAGCCCCATCAGGTAGCCCAGGACCAACTCCGGCAACTCGTCACTATACCCCCCTTCCAGCAGGCTGAACACGGGAACACCGGGCCGCCTCAACGATTGGCCCAACCAGTAATAGTCTTCCAGCTCCAGGTTCATCTGCCCCATCGGGTCCCGGGCGCAGGCATCGAACCCCGCCGACACCGCGATGATCTCGGGTCTGAAGCCTCCCATCTGTTCCAGCGCGGAACTCAGCACCTCGCGGTATGCCGCGCGGGGCGTCCGCGGCGGGAGCGGGTAATTGAAGCAGTTGTTGCCCACGTTCCGCAGCCCGGTCCACGGGTAACAGGGACACTGGTGGACCGAGAATACGGCGGCCCCCGGCTTGTTGACCAGGATGGCCTCGGTCCCGTTTCCGTGATGCACGTCGAAATCAAACACCGCGACCCTTTGTGTGCCCGTGGCCAGGGCCTCCAGCACCGCCACGGCAATGTTGTTCAGATAGCAAAACCCCATTGCGCGGTGACGCGAAGCGTGATGACCCGGCGGCCGCATGAGGCTAAACGCCATCCCGCCCGCCCGGGCCTCTCTCAGCGCCTCCAAAGCCGCCCCCGCCGATGCCAACGCGTGTTCGGCGATCTCCGGCGCGTATGGCGTGTCCTCGTCGAAATCCTCCCCGTCCTTCAGCCGCGCTATGTGCCCCGCCCCATGGGCGCGCAGGAGTGCCGCCTCCTCGAAAGGCCCGGGCCTGCCCCAGGCGATCGGCAGGGCGCTCTGTCCGCGCAGCCGTCGGGCGATCCCGGTAATGCGCTCCGGCCTCTCCGGGTGGCCCGGGTGCGAGTAACCGGTGCAATGTTCATCCGTGATGACCTTCATCCCATCCTCTTTAAACAGATTCCCCAAGTCTTAAGCAAGTCAAATGTAAAACATCAGTTAGCCAGGCTAAGAAAACGATCACATCGCCCGGCGTTAGAGCCAAAGCGATGAAGCGCCTTTAAGTGACCTACGACAACGGCCGCTTCACGGAGGAGAAAAACCGTCACGTTCACGAACTTCGCCGACCGGTTCGCACTCCTCCTGTGGCAGACGGGCCACGGAGACTTCCAGCCCGGGGACCAGGCCATCGTGTTACGGAATGCCCGTTGTTGGGCGGTTTAAAGAAAAAACGGGTTGTGTTCTTTCTCCTCGGCGACGGTGGTGAGGGGTCCGTGCCCGGGGCAGAGCAAAGTTTCCGCGGGAAGGGTGAAGATTTGCTCGCGGATTTTGCGGCGGGCAAGTTCCCACGATTGGTTGCCGCGGCCGATCGAACCCGCAAACATGGCATCGCCTACGAAGGCGACGTGCGGCGCGTCCTCGGGCCAGGTGCCAACGATGTAGGTGACGCCATCCGGGGCATGGCCCGGGGTGTCGCGGTGGGTGATGCGGAGGCTGCCAAGGTGAATGAAATCGTTGGGGCGGTTGCGCTGGTCCACCGGGCATAAGGGCGCGCTGGTGTGGAGGCGGGCTTTGGGAAAGCGGTCGCGCACCGCGCCGAGAGCGGCGATGTGATCCTGATGTGAGTGGGTGATGAAGATGTGGCGGAGCTGGAGCTGGTTTTCGGCAATCAACCGGAAGATAGGCTCCCCTTCCCACCCGGTGTCGAAGAGGGCCGCGTCGCGCGAGACCTCATCCCATGCCAGGTAACAGTTGACGGGCATATCGCCGGCGGTTGTGGTGACGCACCGCAGCTCTCGCCACTGGCCCAGGTCCTTGCTCGACGGCGTCCAGCCCTTAGCGATGCCTTCCAATTTCAGCGCATCCAAATCCAGCAGTTTCGCCAGCGCGTTGAAATCCAGCGTCCTCGCCGCCGGGACACGACCCGACTTCTCGAGTTCCGCCATCTCCGCCAAGCTCAGGCCGGCGGCTTGCGCCGCCGCTTCGGCCGGGACTGTCGACATAGCGCGCGCTTTGGCGAGGATGTCGCCCAAATGGTCTTCAAGATTCATGAGGAGCAACTTAATCGGCTGGAGGAAGAAATGCCAGTCGATGAACTCCCGTTGGTGTTCGGGCGCAATCCACTATGGCGTCTCGTCCTATGAAAGGGCGACTTCGCGGGCGACGCATTGGGCCAGGCGTTCAAGCCAGCGGCCGGGTTGGGCTTTGGCCTTTTCGAGCGAGGCCAACTCGGTCAACGCGCGGAGTTGGGTGAAGCCATCCGAGAGTTGGGCGCCGAGGCGGTCGTGGACGACGCCGGCCAGGCCGATGCACGGGATGTTGAGCTCCCGGCATTGGCGGGCGATTTGGCCGACACCTTTGCCCATGAGGGTTGAGGCATCGATGCTGCCCTCGCCAGTGATGACCAGAGCGGCTCGGCGCAGGTGACGAACCAGCCCGGCCCGGCGGGCAAACAACTCGAATCCCGGTTCTAAACGGGCGCCCAGGAAGGCCAGCAAACCGAATCCGAGTCCCCCGGCGGCCCCTGAGCCCGGCTCCCGCGCGAAATCGTGGTCGAACTGGCGGCGGACCACTCGCGCCAGCCGCCCCAGGCAACGTTCGGCTTGGGCAAAGTCGTCCGGCCGCAAGCCCTTTTGTGGCCCGTAAACCCGCGTCGCCCCTTGGGGACCGAGCAACGGGTTTTGGACGTCCACAGCCACCCGGAGCTCCTTGAACCACCGGCGCCGACGCGGGGCGCGCAGGCGCGCCAGCTTGTCCAGGGCCGTCCATTGCTCGATCGAATTGCCGGCGCGGTCCAGGAATTCCCAGCCCAAGGCGCGCGCCAGGCCGAAGCCGCCGTCATTGGTCGCGCTGCCCCCGATGCCAGCCAGGCAGCGATCCGCGCCGGCCGCCGCCAGCCCGGCAACGAGCGCCCCCAAGCCGGCTGTATCGAGGGCGAAGGGATGGAACTCCTTGGGCGGTAGCATCGCCAGGCCGATGACCTTCGCCGATTCGACGATGGCGGTCCGGCTCCGCGGCTCCCACCACCATTGCGCGGCGCAGGGGCGATGCGCGGCATCGATGACAGAGAGGGTTTGAAGTTCAGCGTTGAGCAAGCCGCTGATGACCTCGCCAAAACCGTCGCCGCCGTCGCTCATTGGCAGCAGGATGAGAGAATCCCGGGGACGCGCCTTCCCCCAACCCCGCGCGATAGCTTGCGCTGCCGCGCCGGCGCTGAGCGTGCCTTTGAATTTGTCGGGGACGATGAGGATCAAACTCACGGAAATGCCTGCGATTGATACGTCGCGCCAAGGATGCCGCGTTGCGTTGGGGCAGACAAGCGGAAAGCCTCCGTTCTGGAGATCGTTCCAAGAATGGCGGCGCCGAGACGCCGCTCCGGAGAGATGGTTCCTGGACAGAAAGAGAGCGCCTGACAGAGGGATTAGGCAATGCCCTACAAGAGAATTGTATTTCGCCTAATAGACAAGGGATCGCCCGGGGCTATCGTGCAGGCTGGCAGACGAGTCCTGATGAAACGCTTTGGTTTGTGATCAAGAATCCATTACCGCTTGACCGCAGAGGAGCCGCGATGGTTGCGGCCGTTGCGATGATTATATGCGCGGGCCTCCTGATGAGGTCCGGGTCGGGCGAGCCTGCGACTGCGAAGCCGCCGCAGACCCCGGCTTTGGCGAGCAACTCCCCCCAGCCGGAGGCCGCGGTGGACTTGGCGCCAGGTCAACTCAATGCCATTAAAATCGAACCGGTGGGAACCTACCTTTTCCCCCTTGAGAGAGAGGCTGTCGGCAACATCGCTTTCGTTGACGATCTGTCGGTGCAGGTCTTCCCCCCGTACCAGGGGAAGCTCATCAAGACCTTCGTCGATTTGGGTGACGAGGTGCAACAGGGACAGCCGCTCTACACGGTTGACAGCCCGGACCTGATCCAGGCCGAATCAGCTTTGATCGGGGCCGCGGCAACCCTGGAACTGACCAGCAAGGAGCTGGCTCGCGCGAGGGACCTCTACGGGACCAACGGCGTGTCGCAACGCGAGACGGAGCAGGCGGCTTCGGATCAGCAAACGGCGGAGGGTGCGCTCAAGGCCGCGCGCGATGCGGTGCGCGTTTTCGGAAAGACGGAGGCCGAAATCCAGCAAATCGTGGACACACGCAAGATTGACCCGGCGCTCGTCGTGCGTAGTCCGTTGACCGGCGAGGTAACGGCATACAACGCGCCGCCGGGCCTGCTCGTGCAGCCAGGGACCGGCCCGGCCCCGTTCTCGGTTGCCGACACTTCGGTGAAGTGGATGCTGGGGAATGTCACTGAAAGCGACAGCCCGCTCTTCAAGGTCGGGCAAGCGGTCGAGGCCAGGGTGATGGCGTATCCAGGTCGCGTATTTCGAGGCAAGGTCGCCAAGATATATGCGACGGTGGACGCGAACAGCCATCGAGTCACAATCCGCTCCGAGATAGCGGACCCCAAACATGAGTTGCGTCCCGGAATGCTCGCCACCTTCGTGATTCGAGTCCAGGACCCGATCGAGTCGGCCGCCATACCCATGAATGGCGTCGTGCGGGAAGGCGACGGGACGATGACAGCATGGGTCACCCCCGATCACCGCCATTTCTTGCAAAGAATCGTCAAGGTTGGTCTGCAACGAGACGGCCAATATCAGGTCCTCGATGGGTTGCGGCGCGGAGAGTTGGTCGTGGCCGATGGGGCCGTATTCCTGAGCAGCATGCTCCACGCCTCCCCTAGCGATTAGCTGGACGCCAACCTCATGCTCAAATCTGTCATCGCCTTCTGCCTCAGCCGGCGCGCCATCGTTCTGTTTGCCTTGCTGGCGTTCGCCGCAGCCGGGCTTTTCGCCTTCGAGAAGCTCAACATCGAGGCATATCCGAATCCAACCCCGGTCATCCTCGAAATCACCGCCCAAGCCCCCGGCCTCTCCGCCGAGGAGATGGAGCGGTATTACACCATCCCAATCGAGATCGGCCTCTACACCACGCCCGGCATCGATGTCATCCGCTCAACCTCCTTCTATGGGTTGTCCTTTGTCCGTGTCGTCTTCAAATACGGCGTGGACTATCACTTTGCCTACAGCCAGGCGGCCATTGCGATGCAGCAAAACATCACTCTTCCCGGCGGCCAGGTCCCTCAAATCCAACAGAACAGCTCGACCGGAGAAATCTATCGTTACCAGGTGGTGGGGCCAAAGCATTTCGGCCTGACCAACCTGCGCACGGTCCAGGACTGGATCGTGACGCGGCGGTTGCTGACCATTCCCGGCATTGTGCAAATCAACAGTTGGGGCGGCACGACCAAGGAGTTCGAGGTCGAGGCGGACCCCCGCAAGCTGGAGACCTACAACGTCACGGTGCCCCAGATGCTGACCGCCCTGGGCAACGCGAACGTCAACGTCGGCGGACGCGAGATTCGGATCGGCCAGCAGTCGATCAACATCCGCGGCGTGGGCCTGATTGACGACGGGGGCGGAGATGATTTGACGCAGGGCCGAAAGGTGGACGACATCGAGAACGTGGTCCTGTCCCAATCCAACGGGGTGCCGGTGTTGGTCAAGGATGTCGCCAAAGTCACGGTGGGCTACGTGCCCAGGCTGGGGATTTGCGGGCGCGACAAGGAGGACGACGTGGTGGCGGCGATTGTGGTGATGAGCCGCGTCGAGCAGACCGCCAGCATGCTGCCAAAGGTCAAAGCCGAAATCGCCAGAATGAACCTCGACGGCTCTCTGCCGCCCGGAGTCCAGGTGGTCCCCTGTTATGATCGCGGCTCGCTCATTGGGGTAACGACGCACACCGTCCTGCATAATCTCATCTTCGGGTGCCTCTTGGTGTTCCTGGTCCAGTGGATTTTCCTGGGAGACCTGCGTAGCGCGATCATTGTCGGGGTGAACATCCCGTTTGCGCTGTTCTTTGCCATCATGCTGCTGGTGCTCCAAGGGGAGAGCGCCAACCTGCTCTCCGTCGGCGCGGTTGATTTCGGCATCATCGTGGATTCGGCGGTGATCCTGGTCGAGAATGTCTTCCGCAATTTCCAGAGGAACTCCGAGGAGAGGCATGCGTTGCTTGGGCGTCTGACGGACGGCTTTTACGGGCCGGACCCGACACTGCCATTGCACACCACACCCAGCCACGATTGGACCGACCGCCTGCGGCTGATCCTGATCAGCGCGCTCCAGATGGACAAGGCGGTCCTGTTTTCCGCGCTCATCACCGTGGCCGGTTTCGTGCCTCTGTTCACCATGCAGGGGGTCGAAGGCCAGATTTTCGGACCTATGGCGCGCACTTACGCCTACGCCCTCGGCGGGGCCTTGATCGCCACCTTCACGGTCACGCCCGTGCTCGCCTCGCTTTTTCTCCCCGAGCACGTGAAGGAAGCCGAGACGATTGCCGTCCGCCTGCTGCACCGCTCTTACGACCCCGCCCTCCGCTTCGCGCTGGCCCACCGCGCCATCACGGTCGGGGTCGGCGCCGTCTTTCTCGCCGTGGCCGCCTTCGTGGGTCTGCGGCTGGGCAGCGAGTTTCTCCCGCACCTGGAAGAGGGCAATTTCTGGATTCGCGCCTCGATGCCCATGACCCTCTCCCTCCAAGACGGCGAGGCGGCGACCAGGAAAATGCGCCTGATCCTACTTAAACACCCGGAAATCATCACCGTGATTTCCCAGCATGGCCGGCCCGATAACGGGAGCGACGCCTCGCCCTTCTCGAACGTCGAACTCTTCGTCCCGCTCAAGCCTTACGACCAATGGCCCAAAGGCTTGACCAAGGAGAAGTTGACCGAGCAACTCCAGGCGGAGTTCCAGAGCGAGTTGCCGGGAGTCAACTTCAACTTCTCCCAGTATATCCAGGACAACATCGAGGAGGCGATCTCGGGGGTCAAAGGCGCCAACTCGATCAAGATTATCGGTCCCAACCTGGAGACTTTGGAGAAGGTCGCCGCCCAGGTCAGGGACGAGATGAGCCAGGTCCGCGGCGTGGCCGACCTGGGCATCTTCCCGGTCCTGGGGCAGCCGAACCTGAACATCAAGGTGGATCGGGCCAAGGCGGCGCGCTACGGCCTCAATTCGGGGGACGTGAACTCGGTCATCCAGGCGGCGTTGGGCGGGGCGGTGGCGACGATGGTGCTGGAGGGGGATCGGCAGTTCAACCTGGCCGTGCGGTTTGCGCCCGAATACCGGGACAGCGTCGAGAAGATTCGGGACATCAAAGTGGCCTACCAGACCGGCGGCGGCGCCAATGCCTGCATCCCCTTGAACGAACTGGCCACGATCAGCCTGGACACCGGGGCGGCCTGGATTTACCACGAAAGCACCCAACGCTTCATCCCGATCAAGTTCAGCGTCCGGGGGCGCGACCTGGGCAGCACGGTCGCCGAGGCCCAGGCGCGCATCGCCAAGAATGTGCGCCTTCCCAACGGCTACCGGATGGTCTGGGCGGGCGAGTTCGGGGACCTTCAGTCGGCCAAGGAGCGCCTGGAACTCATTGTTCCCATCAGCCTGGCGCTCATAGTGGGCTTGCTCTATTGCCTGTTCAATTCGCTGCTGGAGTGTTTCCTGACGCTTTCGGGGATTCCCTTTGCCATCGCCGGCGGCGTGTTGGCGCTCTACGTCTCGGGCCTGAATTTCAGCATCTCCGCCGCCATCGGTTTCGTCTCGTTGTTTGGCGTGTCGGTCATGAATGGCATTCTGCTCATCACCTACTACAACCAGGCGAAGCTTCGCGGCGGCACGCCCATGGAGGCGATGTTTCGTGCCGCCTCGACCCGCATGAGGCCGTTGCTCATGACGAGCCTCTCGGCCTGCATCGGCCTGCTTCCGGCGGCGATTTCCACCGGCATTGGGAGCCAGGTGCAGCGTCCGCTGGCCACGGTCATCGTGGGCGGCATGTCGGTCGGGCCGTTCATGCTGCTTATCGTCGTGCCGGCCCTCAAGATGGTGTTTCTGGGCCGTGCCGAGGATAAACCCCAACCGAAAACCCAAGCCGCATAATTAAACTCGGTATGAAGACGACACAGCAGAAGATGATGCCAGGATTTCATCTGGGCCGGTTCTCCGGGTCGGCCCTGATCACCTTGGTTGGCGTTAGCACGTTCAGTCTCTGGCCGGCTCTTGCCGGCGAACCCTCCACCCAGCCACCCGAGACCGCGCCGCCCCGCAACGAGGTTAAAGCGGCCGGTGCCCTCTCTGCCGAGGCCAGGCACGGCCTCCAGCCTGGCGCGGGCAAAGAACGGTTCGAGGAAGAGCGCGATGAGTATCGCGCCCCTGCAAACAAAGGCCAGACCGGCGGAGCAAAAGGCGCCGCCAAGACCCACTCCGGCCAGAGAGTGCCCCAACTCTTTCCTGGAAATGGCGGGCGCCCCGCCGAAAAGCGAACCACTAATGCCCAGGGCAGAAGCGGCTCCGCTAACGCCACCGAACTTCATCAACCTGGTTTGAACAAATCCGCAGGTGGCGCAAAAGCTGGCTCGATAGCCGACGAAACGGAGACCCAGCGCCGCCTGGCCGCGGCCGGCCTATCCGGCACCCGCCCGCCAAGCCTTGTGGCTGCGTATCGCGGTCCCGGCCCGGCGATCCTCGGCGGACCGGCGCTCTCCAGCGCCAGGAACGCCCCCGTCATCAACGGAACCGCAATGAAGCGCAAACCATGAGGAAAATCCGAAACCCCAAACCCCAAACCCGAAGGAAACCCGAAACCCGAAATCCGAAGGCATCCATCGCCAAGGCCCCTTCGGGCATTCGGATTTCGGACTTCGGATTTCGGGTTTTAGTTTCGCTGCTCCTTGGCGGCTGCGCGGTGGGGCCCAACTTCAAGAAGCCCGCCGCTCCGGAGGTGGACGGCTACACCCCCACTCCGATCTCGACCACGGAGGGCATGACCAACGTCCTGGGCGGAGAACCGCAACGCTTTCTCAATGGAACCAACATTTCCGGCGAGTGGTGGACCTTGTTCCACTCCAAGCCCCTCAACGCCTTGATTGAACGCTCCCTCAAGACCAATCCCAGCCTCAAGGCGGCGCAGGCCGCATTGAAGGTGGCCCGGGAAAACGTCCTGGTCCAGAAAGGGGCCTTTTATCCCAGCGCCGCGGGAAGTTTCAGCGCGGCCCGCCAGAAGACGGCGAGTGATCTCGCGCCCGTTCCCAACAACAACGAACTCAACTTCGACCTGTTGACGCCGCAGGTCAGCGTATCTTATGCGCCGGATGTCTTTGGCCTGAACCGCCGGACCGTGGAATCGCTCAAGGCACAGGAGGAACAAGCCCGCTTCGCCCTGGCGGCGACCCATATCACCCTCAGCGCCAATGTGGTTGCGGCGGCCATCCAGGAGGCCTCCTTGCGCGAGCAGATTGCGGCGACGCATCAACTCATCGCCATCAACACCAACATGCTCCAAATCCTGCGCAACCAGCTTGCCGAGGGCTATATCAGCCGGCTCGAAGTGGCGGCGCAGGAATCCCAACTGGCGCAGGTGGCGGCGACGCTGGCGCCGCTGCGCAAGCAACTGGCTCAACAACGCGACCTGCTGGCGGCGCTCTCCGGGGGCCTGCCCAGCCGCGAACTGGCCGAGCAGTTCGAGCTTTCGGGGTTGCGATTGCCGCAGGAATTGCCCTTGAGCCTTCCCTCGCAGCTCGTGGCCCAGCGCCCGGACGTGCGCCAGGCCGAGGAGAACCTGCACTGGGCCAGCGCGCAGATCGGCATCGCCGTGGCCAACCGTCTGCCCAACCTGATGCTGACGGCGGATGTCGGGACCACGGCGCTGGAGGCGGGCCAGATGTTCGCGTCGGGCACGGGCTTCTGGACCCTGGCCGGGACCGTGACCCAACCCCTTTTCCAGGGAGGCGCCCTGCTGCACAAGGAGCGGGCCGCGCGGGCGGCCTACACTCAGGCGGCCGAACAATATCGCGGGACGGTCCTGGCGGCCTTTCAGAATGTGGCGGACACACTCAACGCGCTCGAAGAGGACGCCAATGCCCTGAAGGCGGCGGCGGCGGCCAAGGACGCCGCGAACATCACCCTGGAACTGGCCAGGAGACAATCGCAGACCGGTTACGCCAGCTACCTGGTGCTGTTAAACGCGGAGCAGACCTATCAGCAAGCGGCACTGAACCTGATCCAGGCCCAGGCCAACCGCTATGCCGATACGGCGGCGCTCTTTCTGGCCCTGGGCGGGGGCTGGTGGAACCGAGGGGACCTCGTCGGCAGACCCATCTGAAAGCTGGATAACTTTGGCCATGCGGCTCGCAAAACGACATAGCGTCGGCGCCCCGCTTTATTCCTTCTTAATACGATTTCAGCGAAAACCCCTGCAAAGTTGAGGTTTTCGACGAAAGCGGGCCTGGCGGCATAAAGATTGCGTTAAGATGCCGCGTGAGACTATGCGGCCTGTGGATGATGGTCCTGGGCGCGGCTCTATGCCAGGCGGCTGCGGGCATGGAACCCGCGGTGAAGGAGTTCCCGTTTGAGTTTCGCGATGGGCTGATCTGGATGCAGGCGCGATTCGTCGAGTCCGCCGCGTCTCAGAGTTTCCTGCTGGATTCCGGCGCCGGCCTGAGCGTGATCAATCTGCCAACCCTCCGGCGGATAGGCAGCTTGAGCGGGCGGCGGGTGGCCGTGCGTGGCGTGGGAGCAACAACGACCGGATATTGGCCGCAACACCTGTCGGCCAGCGACGGCAGTCTGCCGGTGCCGAACGAACTCCTGGCGGTCGATTTGAGCGAGTTGGGCCATGCCTGCAGACGCACGGTGGACGGGTTGGTGGGCGCGGAGTTTTTTGAAAGCCACGTCGTGCAGATCGACTTCGCAGCCCGGAAGATACGGTTGCTCCCTTCGAGTGAGGGCCTGACCACGCGGGCAATCCTGCCGCTTGCGATTCATGGCCGGGCGTTGCGGGTGCCCATTCGCGTGAACGACGGGCCGCCGCAATGGGTGCGGCTGGATACCGGCTGCGCGGCGGCGCTCCACTGGGTCACTACGCGGGTGCGCCCGGAAGAGTGCAATCCCGGCGTGTCCGTGGCCCTCACGACCGTCGGGATAAACACCACCCACACACGCGTTGAGCTGGCGGGGATCAAGTTCGACGGTGTGGCTACCGGGATTCACGAACACTCCATTTTCGAGGGCGAGGCCGGGCTGCTGGGCAACGAATTGCTCTCGCGGTTCAGGTCGGTAACCATTGACGCCAAGGCAAAGCGGGTGATCCTGGAAGGCCCTATCAGCGAGTTGAGCCCTTGAATTGCACGGCAACCGCCGACAAAGGCGGGTCCAAAATCAAACGCCCGGCGGCGACATCAATCGTCACGCTCGCGAAACGCCCGAGCACTCCATTGCCTATCAAACCCGATTCACCGGGGAATATTTCATGAGGGTGCAATCCCGTCGGCACTGAGGGAAACTCAGTCTTCCCGAATCGAACTCCGGCGTGGATCATCGGGATCGAGGGTCCCTTCAAGGCTACCGCGATCTGCTTTGAGCCTTGGCCGGAACCGACCGCCGAAGTGACCCACTCGAGAGCCGTGGCGCAACCGGTATCCAACCGCACCCACTGTTCGGCCCCGCCATTGACGCTGACGGGGACCCGCATCCCGCCGCCGCGGGACTCCAAGCGGACAATTTCCGAAGTGCGGGAAGGGCGCGCCTCACCGAGAACCTGAATTCTGCGGGCGGCAAGATCAATCCGCACCACGCGGCGGGAAAAGAAATCGGCTCCCACCAAACCGTCGACCGCGCGCCGGCAGCTCCGGCTTACGCGGCTCAAATCGACGGCGAGATACTCTCCAGGCAACTCGATGCCATCAATGCCGGCGGCCAGGAACTGAGGCCAAAAGCCCTTGCTTACGGTGTCCACTCCTTCGACAAGCACCGGCGCTCCCAAGGGGAGATGGAGCCGCTTTGCAGTGCTCAGATTCAGCGTGCTGACCTCCGCTCCCGAATCGAGGAGGAACTGGAGCGGTTGACGCGACTGCGGAGTCCTCACCTCCAACCAAATCAAGCCGTCCCGGAGCTCAAAAGGAATCTCCGAGGCTGCGGGGCGCTCTCCGACCGCCCCGCACACAAGCCCCATGACGAACAAGACGTTGATGAAAAACCTGCACATCGCCCGGCACCGCTTGCAGGTACCGTGCCAGGGCTGTTTTTCAACGGCTCATGCGCCAGTTTGGCTGCTTTTGCTCACCAGACCTGATCGCCCTTGCGCCTCCCGGCCGAATCCTGTCATCCGCGTGCCGCCCCGCCCAAAGCGGCTCGATCCTCGCAACGCGGACGCCCCGCTTGCGAAACATCACCGGCGGATGAATTTCGGAGCCATAGGATTCGCCGTGGCCGATGCCTGGGAACGGGGCGCCGGCATCACTGCCACTCGAAACGTCCTGGCCCTGGCATCCGATTTTCCGGAGCGGGCGGCCGTTTGGGTCTTGCCGTCTTTATGCACCGCGTGGGTTACCTTGATTTGCGCGTTGTTGGCGTTCGCGGCCGCGGGAGCCAGAACTCCGATTGCCAAACCGGCCACCATGGCGGCGATTGGGATTTTGATGCTTCTTCTCATGTTCTTCGCGTGTCTCTTGGCGGGGCCTTGCCTTCCCTGCCGTTGCCCTGTCGAGCCTGTTTTACCGGCTCCTAACCGAGTTCAGGATACCCCAACGCGGCGCGCGTGGATAGCAGGCGGCGCCTATTAATCGTGTAGGGCAAAGCCTGACATCCGCCGGGGGGGGCGAAGGGGCGATCATGGGCCTGCGACAGAGAGGGGCCGGGCGCACATTTGCGAATTCTTAATGATTCTCAAACTCATCTTAATTAGCGCGGACGGGGCGGCGGTCGTAAAGGAACATTGAAAGTCAATTCTTAACTATGAAAACGACGAAAAGATTATTCATGACGAGTCTGGCAGTGGCGACCCTCATCCCCGTGTGTCAAGCCAACGCCCAATACAAACCCGCCGGGGACGACGGCGTCACAGCCTCGCCCAGGGTGCGAAAAGCGCTCAACGAACGTCCGATGACCTGCTCGTGCGCGTCGGCATCCGCGGTGAGAATGAACCTGGCCCAACGCACCGACGATGGCATCGCCGCTTCGCCGAGGGTGCGGGCGCAATTGGAGGAGGTCAAGCGCATCGCCCTCGCCGCCAAGGCTTCCACGTCGGCGGGCGTTGAGGTCAGCACCACGAGGGCGCCCAATGACGGGATTGCGGCCTCCCCAAAGCTGCGTCAGATCATGAGCGAGTGGCCTGTGCAACCACAGGTCGAGATCGCGCCGATCGTGCCTGCAAAATAACGCGTCAATCCGGGTCGAGGGGCCAAACGGGCCGCGGGGCTCCGGCTCCTGGACCCACTGCTGAAAAGGCACCATGAGCAAGCTTCTCGTAATCGATGACGACGCGGACCTGCAGTACTCGTTGGGGCGCATTTTCGATTCGTCCAATCTCGAAATGACGACGGTTTCGAGCGGCGAGGAGGGGTTGCGCCTCATCCCGGTCTTGCAGCCGGAGTTGGTGATGATGGACTTGCGCCTAACGGGTATGAGCGGTTCGGAGACTCTCCGCCGCATCCGCCAAGCCGACCCTAAACAGCTCGTCATCCTCATGACCGCTTATGGCACGACCCAGACCGCCATCGAAGCGATGAAGCTTGGCGCTTACGATTACCTGCTCAAGCCTTTTGACCCTCTGAGGCTAAGGACCATGGTCACCCGCGCGATGAAAGCGGCGCGGGACATGCGCCAGGCTCTCCCCAGTCAGTCCCGGACCGGCATCGAGGAGCCGGACCTGGGCATCGTGGGCCGAACGGAATCGATGCAGGGAGTTTTCAAGCTCATCGGCCAACTGGCCCGGTCCGACGCCACGGTCCTGATCACGGGCGAAAGCGGCACCGGCAAGGAGATGGTGGCGCGGGCAATTCACGAGCACGGCGAACGAAGCCGGCAGCCATTCCTGGCTGTGAACTGCGCGGCGATTCCCGAGCAGCTCCTGGAAAGTGAACTCTTCGGCCACCAACGAGGCGCGTTCACGGGCGCCACCTTCCAGCGGATTGGAAAATTCGAGCAGTGCAACCATGGCACGCTGTTTCTTGATGAGATTGGCGACATGACGCCCGCGACACAGACGAAGCTCCTTCGCGTTTTGCAATCCGCCACCTTTGAGCGCGTGGGCGGCAACGAGAGCGTCGAGGTGGACGTGCGCATCATCGCCGCCACCAACAAGCCCATCGAGCAGGCCGTCGCCGCCAAGCAGTTCCGCGAGGAGCTTTTCTACCGCTTGAACGTGGTGCGTGTCGCAATGCCTCCTTTGCGCGAACGGCGGGAGGACATTCCGTTGTTGGTGAGTCATTTCCTCAACAGACTTGCCCGCGAACAGAAACGGCCCCCGAAAACCCTGACGCCCGGAGTGCTGGAGGCCTTGCGGCGTTATGATTGGCCGGGAAATGTCCGTGAACTGGAGAATGTCATCCGCCGGGCCCTTGTCCTGAGCAAGGGAGAGGTCATCCTGGTAAGCGACTTGCCCGGGGAAATCGCGGACTTGGACTCGGTTCCGCAAAACTGCACACCCACTCGACTGACCGCCGAACGGGACAGGACGCCGGACATCACCACGGTTGCCCGGCAGTTTTTCCGGTGGGCCAAGAGCGAGGCTGGGGCGGGCATCATCGCCGCCGTCCAGCGCGAACTTGTCGCCCAGGCATTGCTCGAAACAGAGGGCAACCAGGTGCGGGCGGCGAAACTGCTGGGAATGACGCGGCCCACGTT
>Ga0181517_10003021_pt1 | contig 16423 bp, 11 predicted proteins | sample PEATcosm2014_Bin_31_FD_119748 | JGI IMG/M metagenome (GOLD analysis project Ga0181517, IMG submission 119748) | Peatland microbial communities from MTU Mesocosm Facility, Houghton, MI, USA - PEATcosm2014_Bin01_30_metaG | ecosystem: Environmental > Terrestrial > Soil > Wetlands > Peat | place... | reverse complement strand
TCCGCCTGCGTCAACTGGTGCTGCGCGATCAGTTCCGGTGTCATCGCGATTTCCGTGATCATGCCCGCACCCCCGCGCCCAGGAGCGAGTGGAAGACGGCCAGGCCGTCGCTCGAACCCATCAGCGGGTCCGAAGCCCGCTCGGGATGCGGCATCATCCCCATCACGTTCCGCTCGCGGCTCAGTATGCCGGCAATGTCGCGCAGAGAGCCGTTGGGGTTATCGAGATATCGGAAGGTCACGCGCTCCTCGGCTTCCAGTTCGTCGAGCGTCCGATCGTCGGCGTAGTAGCAGCCCTCGCCGTGGGCGATCGGCAGGCGCAGCACCTGCCCCACTTGTGCCGCCGCGGTAAACGGCGAATGGGTGGTTTCCGTGCGCAGCCGCACTTCGCGGCAGATGAATTTCAGCCCTCGGTTGCGGATCAGCGCGCCCGGCAGAAGCCCCGCTTCGACCAGGATCTGGAAGCCGTTGCAGATGCCCAGCACCGGCCCGCCCGCGGCCGCGAACCGGCGCACCGCCGCCATCACCGGCGAGAACTTGGCGATGGCGCCGCATCGCAGGTAGTCGCCGTACGAGAAGCCGCCCGGCAGAATCACGGCATCGACATCGCCCAGCGTGGAGGAATCGTGCCAGATGAACTCCGCCTTCTGACCGAGGTTTTCGGAAACCGCGTAGAAGGCGTCGTGATCGCAGTTGCTGCCTGGAAACACTATGACGCCGAATTTCATGGATTTCACTTCGGGGAGGTGCACTTCCAATCTTATCAGTTACGGCGGTCTCCTTGCTCCCCTCGTACGAAACGCGATTTCTTTTCCGCCGCCGTAGTGAAAGCGCCCCGGCAGGGGTCTTTGAAGATAGGAGTCGATGAAAACGAGGTCTTTATTTGCCCCGGAAATTCCTCCGCCGAGCCTGGCTCGGAATAGCCGCAATCTCTGCCCTGGCGATCGCGGTTCGGATGCTGGCAGGTCCGTTCGACGTTCCGGTGCCGGTGAGAACTCCGCTGAATCCGGAGGGATGGCTGGGGCTGGCGCTCGTGATTTTACTGGCGAGCGGAGGCGGCTCTTGTCCGGGTGGCGGGACCTCACGGCCTGCGCGGCATTGACCGCCGTGACGGTGTGGGCATTCCGGCGCGCCCTCGGGTTTTACTTCCTGGCCGACGATTTCTCTCTCGTGAAGCTCGCGGGCGCCTCCCACCTCGCCATAATTCCGTGGTTTAAGACGCCCGGTGGGGATGGCTTCTTCCGCCCCATCGCGAACATCTCATTCGAGTTGACCGCTCCGTGGGCCGGCGCCAACCCGTTCCTATGGCACGCCGCCGCCCTGGCACTGCACATCGCGAACTCGATTCTCGTGTATATGCTGGCGTTCCGCTTGGGCCGGTCGCGCGTGGCGGCGCTGGGTGCCGCTCTCCTCTTCGCGATTCACGGAACCCGCCCCGAAGCGGTCGTCTGGATCGCGGGGCGCTTCGATCTGCTGGCGGCGTTCTTTGTGCTCTCGGGATTGCTGCTGTTCGAGCGCTCGCTCGGCGAACCTTCACCGGCCGGTCCTCTCTACCGGGCGGCGTCGCTAGCGGCCACGTTGCTCGCAATCCTCAGTAAGGAATCGGCTTATGTCTTTCCGCTGCTCGCGGCCCCGCTGCTCTTTTGCCATCGCGGACGCCCGCGAACCCATGCCGCCGTGCTGCTCCCCTATTTCGCCACAGCGGCGGCTCTGTTTGCCTGGCGCTGGTGCCTTTTCGGCGGCATCGGCGGCTACCGGGACGCGCGGACCGGCCGGGCACAGGCCCTGATGTTCGGCCTCGGCACGCTGAAAGCCCTCGGATTGCGGCTCTGGGCCGCGCTCTTCTTCCCCATCAACTGGAGCGCCCAACCATCCGCGTGGATGGTCGCGGCGATGCTGGCTTACCTGGGCGCCCTGCTCTGGCTGGCCTTCAGCCGCCCGGAGCGTCTCCGTATGGCGTTCGCTCTGGGGTTTCTCCTGATATCGGTACTTCCGCCGCTGCACCTGCTGGGTATTGGAAAAGAGCTGGTGAATTCCCGCGTGCTGTACCTGCCGTCGGTGGGCTTCTGTCTGATGCTCGCCGTGGCGGCCGATGCTCTTCGCGGGCCGTCGCGCTGGATCATCCCCGTGGCTATCCTGCTCTTCCATTTCACCGCCCTCGAGCACAATCTCGATTTGTGGGCGGATGCCTCGGCCAAAGCCCAAGCCGCTTCCGCCGCCATCCTGAGCTGCCCGGGGGCGGACGCGAATCTCGCCGCTTCCGGCGTGCCGGGAAGGCTGCGCGGCGTCCCCTTCCTGGCCAATGTCACGCGGCAGACGCTCGTGCTCCAGCCCGGCGGCGCACCATCGGCGCACCACGCGGTCCGCTCTTCGTTCGTCTGGAACCCGGCTACCGAGCGCGTGGATTGCCTGGCCGCGCCGTGAGGCCGCGCCTTACCAATCCGAGAGCAGCCGCAGGCTCCGCCGGTCGAAGAAGGCCGCATCGGCCGAGCGGAAGTAGCGGCGGATCTCCGGGCCGCCGATGTTCACGGTGGTCTGGTCCCATTCGCAGCGCGTGCAATAAGGAGCGTCGTCCGAAGCCGCGGCTACGCCCGCATCCGTACTCGCGCTCGCGCCCGCGAAGAAGGCCCGCGCCGCGCGATACTTCGCGGAATTGAACGGATCGCCGCCGGCATCCATTTCGCCGAACACCAACCCATCGCCCGGCCGCGGGCCGCCGCAGCACGGCAGAATCCGCCCGGTCGCATCCATCACCATATTCTTGTACAACCAGTGGCAGGCGTGGCCCGGCCGCGGCGGCGCGTCACTGGCGGCGTTCTGGTTCCAGGGCCGCTCAAAGGCGCGCGCGATGGCCTCCGCATCCACGGCCTCCGGGAACGGGTTCCAATTCCCCGGCGTGGCGCTGAGCGATTGCCACTCGAAGCGCTTGACGCCGGCTTCGATCGCCGCCGGGCGGACGGCCGGATCGTCCCAGCTCACATCGAAGGGATTGACCACACGGAACAGGTTGACGCCCAGTTGGCGAGCCATGCGCGCGGCCGCGGGAATTTCGCCCACGTTGTGCTCGAAGGCCAGAAAGTTCCAGGAGAGCACCGGCGTGCGCTTGCCCAGCTTGCGCTTGGCCTCCACCAGCGCGCGGAGATTTTCGAAAACTAGCTCCAGGCTGCCGTTGCGTCGGAAGCGCTCGTAGACCGCCTGCGTGGCGCCATCGATCGAGAGCACCATGAAATCGAGCCCCGATTCCACGTAGGCCTCGGCATCGAAGCGCCGCACCGAGAGGCTCGTCGAGAGCGCCGTCCAGGTCAGATATCTCTTCGCCATGCGGACGAGGTCCGGCGTGCGCACGTTCAGCAGCGGCTCGCCATAATTGCAGAAATAGACGCCCACCGCGTACGGCCCGTAGAGTTTCAGCAGCGCTCGGAAGCGCTCCTCCGTCAAGGTAGCTTTCGGCCAATCGAACAGCTTCAGCGTTTCGGAGCGATCCGAGTGGACGCATCCCGGGCAGGCCAGTTGGCACACGTTCGACGGATCGGCCACCAGCCCGATGGGCCGCGAGAGCACCCGATCGCTGCGCGCGCGCAGGTGATACTGCGCCAGGCAGATGTTCAGAGCCTTCAAGGCCAAAGCCTGTGCCGCTGGTTCCGCGAAGCGCGCCCGCAGGCAATCGTATAGCTCCGCTTCGCGCCTCTCGATAATGCCCGCCGCCCGATCGACGCGCCGGCATTCCCGGAGTTCCCGCTCGATCTTTGCCAACGTCGAAAACGCCGTCCGGCCACCGTAGAGGGAGGAAGGGACAAGCCAATGGAACAGCGGGCCCAGCATGTGTCATCTCAAAGACCCTCCGGGCCGCCTTTCCAACTACACCGCCCGCATCCCGTTTCCTGCCAGAATGAGAATTTCATGCCGCCTCTGGAAAATCCGCTGGGCTTCACCGGCGCCGATATCGTCGAGTTGCTGGTGGCCGCCTTCCTGCTGGCCGCCACGTTCGCCTGGCATCCCTGGATCGAGCCCCACGCCCGCCGCTTCGCCGCGCGCACCGCGTGGTCGATGCTCGCGCTGGCCGCCCTGCCCGTCGTCCTGCGCCTCGCGCTGCTGACCCATCACCCCGTGCCCACGCCGGATGTCTACGATGAATTCGGCCACCTGCTGGTAGCCGACACCCTCCTCCATTTGCGCCTGGCCAATCCCGCCCACCCCATGCAGCGCTTCTTCGAGACCTTTTTTGTTCTCCAGGAACCCACCAACAGCTCCATCTATCCCGTCGGGCAGGGGATCGTGCTAGCCCTCGGCCGCGCCATCTTCGGGACGCCCTGGGCCGGCGTAGTCATGGCCACGGCCGCCTTTTGCTCGCTCGTTTATTGGATGCTGTGCGGCTGGACCACACCCGGTTGGGCGCTGCTCGGCGGCGCGTTGGCGGTCATCGAGTTCGGCCCGCTCAACCAGTGGATGAATAATTACTGGGGCGGCGCGCTGCCCTCCGCGGCCGGCTGCCTGGTCTTCGGCGCACTGCCGCGGATTGAGGCGGGCCGCCTGCGCGACCGCATCCTGCTCGGCCTCGGCCTCAGCCTGCACCTGCTCACTCGCCAGTTCGAATCCATCTTCCTCGCGATCGCCGTGCTGCTCTTCTTCCTTCCGGCGCTGCGTTATCGCGCCAAAGCCGCGCGCCTCGCTCGTGCCGCCGGCGTCGCCGCGCTGGTGGCGCTGCCCGCGGTGGCGCTCACCGTGCTTCAAAACCACCAGGTCACCGGCAGTTGGACCACCCCGCCCGAAGCGCTCAGCCAATATCAGTACGGCGTTCCTTCAGCCTTCACCTTCGAGGCCAACGTGGTTCCGCACCGCGCCCTCTCACCCCAGCAGGCCCTCGATTACAAGATGCAGGTCAGCTTCCACGGCCCCTCCGCCGACACGCTCGCCACCTATCTGCTGCGCCTGGAATACCGCGTGCGCTTCTATCGCTTCTTCTTCCTGCCGCCGCTTTATATCGCGCTGCTGCTGTTTCTTCCCGCCGCCCGCGAGTATCGCTACGCCTGGCTGCTGGCCGCGCTCGCCCTGTTCGCCCTGGGCACCAATTTCTTCCCCGCCTTCCAGTTCCACTACATCGCCGGGGTGGCGTGCCTCTTCATTCTGGCCTCCGTCACCGGACTCGAGCGTCTCTCGCGCATCCAGGTCTCCGGTTGGCCCGCCGGCAGCCATGCCGCCCGCGTCATCGTCTTCCTCTGCGTTCTTCACTTCGCCTTCTGGTACACGTTGCACGCGATGGAAAACCGCGAAATCTCTAGCGCCGCCCGCCAGTACGAGACCTGGAACACGATCAACCACACCAATCCCGAGCGCCGCATCTTCGTCAACCGCCAGTTGGCGGCCCTCCCCGGCCCACTTCTGGTCTTCGTGCGCTACACGCCGCGCCACATTTTCCAGGATGAATGGGTCTACAACGCCGCCGATATCGACGCCTCCCGCGTCGTGTGGGCGCGCGACCTGGGTCCCGAGGAGAATCGCGAGCTTCTGCGCTACTACCCCGGCCGCACGCCACTGCTCCTCGAACCCGATTCCCGCCCGCCGCGTCTCAGCCCGTACCAATGAGGGGCGCACGGCCGCCCCGGGGCAGCGATAATAAGTCATGCAGAACATTCTCCCGCTGGTCTGTTTTATCGCCGGATTCGTTCTAGCGTGGCTGGTCCTGCGCGGGCGCCGCAACGAGGCCGAATCGGCTTTCAAAGCCCTCTCCGCCGACGCCCTGGCGCGCAACAACCAGGCCTTCCTGGACCTGGCGCGCGGGACCCTGGCGCAGACCCAGGAAGCCGCGCGCGGCGATCTCGACCTCCGCCGCCAGGCCATCGCGGAGATCGTAACGCCCGTGCGCGCCTCGCTCGATAAGGTGGACGCCCGCATTCAGGAACTGGAGACCGCCCGCGCCGGTGCCTACGCCGCGATTTCCGAGCAGGTGCGCAGCCTCATCGAGACGCAGGCGCAGCTCCGCGGCGAAACCGGCAAATTGGTGACCGCTCTGCGCACCCCCGCCGTGCGCGGCCACTGGGGCGAGATTCAATTGCGCCGCGTCGTCGAGATGGCCGGCATGCTCGATCACTGCGATTTCCTGACGCAATCCACGGTCGGCCCCGAAGACGGCCGCCTGCGCCCCGACCTGCTGGTGCGCCTGCCCGCCGGCAAGACTATCGTGGTGGATTCCAAGACGCCGCTCGATGGCTACCTCCAGGCCATCGAAGCGACAGACGAGCCGGCTCGCCGCGCGCGCCTGGCCGACCATGCCCGCCAGGTCCGCGCCCACATGACCGCGCTGGGCCGCAAATCCTATTGGGACCAGTTCGACCGCGCCCCCGAGTTCGCCGTGATGTTTCTGCCGGGTGAGTGCTTCTTCAGCGCGGCGCTCGAAAGCGACCCGTCGCTGATCGAATCGGGCGTGGAGCAGAACGTCATTCTGGCGACGCCCACGACGCTGATTGCGCTCCTCCGCGCGGTGGCCTATGGCTGGCGCCAGGAGAGCCTGGCGGAGAACGCCGCCGCCATCAGTGCGCTGGGCAAGGATCTATACAAGCGCCTCTCCGACATGGGCGACCACTGGAACAAAGTCGGCAAGAACCTAGAGCGCGCCGTGGAAGCCTATAACAGCGCCGTGGGATCGCTCGAGAGTCGCGTGATGGTGAGCGCCCGCCGCTTCGCCGATCTGAAGACCGCGCCGCTGGGAGTGGAGATTGCTGAGCTGGAGCCGGTGGAGAAGAAAGTAAGAGCAGTCGAGGCGAATTAGGTGCTCGCCCGTACATCTCTCAGCACCGCGCACCAGCCCGGATAACCGCGTGCGGCCGAGTAGGCGTCCTCTTCCAGCGTGAAGACGATATCCACGCGCGCGCCCGGCGCCACCTCGGCGATCCGCGGCGCGAAGTTCCAGGCCTTCAGCGCCAGCGTGCGGCCGTCGCGACGCACCATCACGCGCAGATGCTTTTCGTTCCACACCGCCGGATTGCAGGCGATCTCCACATCCAGCGCGGCGAACAGGGGCGGGGGATTGCCATGCCCGAATGGCGCCAGCGCGAGGATCTCTTCGGCCGCATGCTCATTGATCTCGGCCACAGAGAGCACGGCATCGATCTCATGGGTCGGCCGGAAATCGTCCGCGGATAGCCGCGCCGCCGCGTACGCCCCAAGCCGCTCGCGGAATTCGGGGACTCGCGCGGGTTCGAGCGTCACGCCCGCGGCGTGGCGGTGGCCGCCGAAGCGCACGAACAGATCCGGCATCGATTCCAGCGCTTCGAGCAGGTGGAAGGCGCGGATGCTGCGTCCCGATCCCTGCGCCAGCCCGTCTTCGGCGTTCAGGCTCAGCACGAAGACCGGGCGGCAGAGGCGCTCCACCATGCGCGCGGCCACGATGCCCAGCACGCCGCGGTGCCAGCCTTCCGCGTAGTAGACCAGCGCGGCGGCTGCCTCGTCCACCGCGATGCGCTCGCAGGCGTCGCGAATTTCGGCTTCCACGCGCTGGCGCTCGGCATTCTGCTCGTGAAGCTGGCGCGCCAGGTCGCGTGCACGCGCCGCGTCGGAGGTGAGGAACAGCTCTACCACCAGGCGGGCCGTATCCATGCGGCCGGCCGCGTTCATGCGCGGGGCGATCTGGAAGGCCACCTGCCGCGCCGAGGGTGCGCCCGGGCCCGTGAATCCGGCCACGTCCAGCAGCGCGCGCAGGCCCGGATTGCGCACTGTGCCGAGGCCCTCGAGGCCATGCTTCACCAGGATGCGGTTCTCGCCGGTCAGCGGCACCACATCCGCCACCGTGGCGATGGCCACCATTTTGAGGAACGATTCGGCCACACGCCGTGCCTTTCCGGGCGGCCACGGCAGCGTCGCCAGCAGCGCCTGCGCCAGTTTGAACGCTACGGCCGCGCCGCACAGGTTCTTCTCCGGGTAGGGGCAATCGCGCCGATTGGGATTGAGCACCGCCAGCGCCGGCGGCAGGTCCGCTTCGGGCAGGTGGTGATCGGTGACGATCACGTCGATGCCCAGCTCACCCGCCCGCCGCACCACCTCGGCCGCGCGGATCCCCGTATCTACGCTGACGATCAGCTTGACGCCCTCGGCGGCGGCCCGCTCCACCACCTCCGGTCGCATTCCGTAGCCTTCCTGGAAGCGGTTGGGGATGTGGTAGCCCGCCGCGCCGCCGGCCAACTCGATGGCCTTGGTCAGCACGACGACCGCAGTGGTGCCATCCACGTCGTAATCGCCGTAGATCAGGATCTTCTCGCCGTCCGCGATGGCGCGCCGCAGGCGCTCCACGGCTTGGGGCATATCGCGAATGGTCAGGGGATCGTACAGATCGTCGAGTGTGGGATGCAGGAACCGGCAAGCCGCGGCCGGATCGGCCAGCCCGCGATGCACCAGCACCTTGGCGGCCGGCAGACCGATCCCCAGGGACGCTGCCAGCGCGTTTGACTGCCTGGATTCCGCCACGGGCGGAATCCAGCGGGCCCCTGTCACTTAGTTCTTGGAGAAATACCCGCCCAGCGAATCGTCGCTGTCATCGTCTTCGTCGTCGCAGGTCAAGCGAGACACGACTTCATCCTCGATATTCAGGAACTCTTCGTACCAGTCCGGCTGCAGTTCGTAGACATACAGGCGGTTGTGGTAGTCGAAAGCCAGTTCCAGCGAACAGGTCAGGCCCTCGAAGATGCGCATCTCGCGCAAGTGCGATTCGTGTTCGCGCCGCTCTTCGCGCGTAAATTCGCAATCTTCGAGCTGCCCCAGGAGGTCGTCCAGGTCGCTCGATGCGAACTCGCGCGCGGCGAACAGGACCATTTTGCAGCCGGTCTTGCGGGCCACTTCCAGGAACATCTGGTAATCCGGGAAGCCCTCCGTATCCCACAGCACCATGGGAAGCCCTTCGAGCCTTCCCGGACTGCTGTGAAAGACGGCAAAGCCGGCGGAGTCGAGATACTCCAGGATTTCGCGTTTGAGTGTATCGAGGTTCAAATCCACTTTGGTGCCTCAGCCTTGGACCAACACCAGAATATCAGAGGGATTGGCCAGGTCGCGGGCGGAAGGCGTGACGATCGTCTTCGGCCCGATGGAAATTTTCCGATTCTCGCGGATGGCGTCCTGCACATCGGCTTCGCACACGAAGGATACGGGTGTCGCGGCCGGGGTGGCAACCGGCGCGGGAGTTGGCCCAGGAGACGTCAGGACGGGTGCAGGCGGCTCGACGGACGGCGCCGCCACGGGTTCCGGCGGCGTAGTGCGGGACCCGCACGTGCTTTCTTTGGTCAGTCACCCAAAACCGCTCGCGGGTCCGGCGGAGCGGCCGAGCAGGAACTGTTCCACCACTGTGTCCGCTATGTGGGGAATCACGGATGCCTTCACGGGCGGCGCGGCCGGTACCGGGTCCGCCTGGGCCGCCGCGCCGCGCGCCGCCAGGAAGCGGTCCACCACATCAGTCACGTTGGAAATCGCGGCCGCTTTGACCGGCGCGGCTGCTGGCGGATCCGCCTGGGCCGCCGCGCCGCGCGCCGCCAGGAACCGATCCACCACGTCTGTCACATTGGGAACCACAGTCACCTTGACCGGCCGGCCATTGGGCTGGGCCGGGGATTGAGCGGCCCCGCCGCGCGCCGCCAGGAACTTGTCTACCGCGCCCGCAACTCTGGAAACCAGGGCCTCGCTGTCAGGAGATCCATTCGGCTGCCCGGCCGCTTGAACGGTCACGCTGCGAGCCGCCAGGAACCGGTCCACCACGTCCGCCGCCGCATTGGCAACCGCGACTGCCCTGACCGGTTGGCCGTTCGCCTGCGCGGCCGGCCGCACGGACACGCCGCGCGTGGCCAGGTAATGCTCCACGGCCGCCGCTACCGCGCTGCGGCTCACACCCATGGCTTCCTCCGTCGGTTCCGCGGACGGTGCCTTCCTATAATCCATTGGCATTTCGAAAGCCTCCTCGGGCCGCCGCACGGCATAAGCCAGCCGTTTGATGTCGATCAGGTTTCGCGGCCCAATGTTATCCGAAGTGCTGCTGCCGGCCGCCGCGCCACAGCCCAATGTCACGGCGGGGAACAGGCTGGTAGTGATGCCCGCGGCACCTTGCGGCGCAGGGGTGTTGACGAGCACGCGCATGGCCGGCACGCGCAGCGCATACTCCCGTGTGCGGGCCTCGTTCCGCGAATAAATTGCCGCGCTGTGGCCTAGGCCGCCGAAACGCAATAGCGCCTCGCAGGTTTCCATCGCGGCGTTAAAATCCCGGGTGAAGTAGAGCGCCAGAATGGGGGTAAACTTTTCACCCGAGAGCGGATGCTGCGGGCCCACTCCGCCCACCTCGGCGCAGAGGATGGAAGTATCGGGCGGCACCGCGAATCCCGCCAGGCTGGCCAGTTTGGCGGCCGATTGGCCGATGATCCGCGGATTCACGTTCCCGCCGGGCAGGAAAAGCAGCTTGCCGAGAGCGTCCCGCTGGGCATCGGTGGCGATACGAGCCTTGTGCGCGCGCAGCAGGTCAAGGATGCGCCCCCGCAGCGTCTCTTCGGCTACCAGGGCCTGCTCGGTGGAACAGAGAATCCCGTAGTCGAATGCCTTGCCGATTACGATCTTGGCGATGGCGTCCTCGAGGTCCGCCGAGGTGTCCACCAGCACCGGAACGTTGCCGGGGCTCACGCCTAAGGCCGGCTTGCCGCTGGAGTACGCGGCCTTCACCATGCTCGTTCCGCCGGTCGCCAGAATCACGCCCGTGCGCTCGTGGCGCATGAGCGCGTCGGTGGCCGCCAGGGTGGTGTTCTCCACGCACTGGATGATGCCCTCCGGCGCGCCGGCTTCGAGCGCCGCCTGATGCAGCAGGGAAGCCGTCTGGCAGGTGCACCGGTACGCGCGCGGATGCGGGCTGAGCACTATGGCGTTGCCCGCCTTGAGTGCGATCAGAATGTTGTAGATGGCCGTGGAAGTGGGATTGGTGACCGGCAAAATGGCCGCCACCACGCCCATGGGAACGCCAATCTCGACGATCTTCTCTTCCGGCAGCTCGCGCAGCACGCCCACGGTCCGCAGACCGCGCATACGCCGCGGCAGCCAGTCCGCCGCGAGTATGTTCTTGACATACTTATCCCGCGCGTTGCCGTAGCCCGTCTCCTCCACGGCCGCTTCGGCCAGTCTGGCGGAATAGGCGCGCGCCGCGGCGGCCATCCGCTCCACCACGGCGTCCACGCGTTCCTGGGAGTACGTGCAATACTTCAGCCAGGCGCTGTACGCTTTTCCGACTTTGGCGCGCGCCTCCTGAATAGACAGGAGGTCCTTGTCTTCCAACATCAGCCGCTATTTTTTCAAGCCGCCCGTGGGGAGAGCCTTCTCGACTTCCTCGTGGGGCCTCGGAATTACGTGAACGGACACCAGTTCGCCGACCCGCCGTGCCGCGGCCGCGCCCGCGTCCGTGGCTGCTTTCACCGCTCCGACGTCGCCGCGAACGGTAACGCACACCAGGCCCGAACCGACGAATTCCTTCCCTTGCAGGACCACATCGGCCGTCTTGACCATGGCATCGGCCGCTTCAATCGCTCCGATCAAACCCCGCGTCTCGATAAGGCCTAGAGCTTCATTCATTTGTCCTCCATCGGAATGAACCATAACGCTAGCATAAATCAGGAGAACCGCGACGAGCGCGGCGATTAGCGCGGCCACCATGCCGGAACGCACTCGCGCGCATCCATAGGGCATCCGTCGCGCATCCATATGGCTATGTCGGCCTCTATCAGCCAAGGCATTATCAACCGGCCGCCTCCCCCTCCGGTGGAACACGGATGGGGCGGCAACTGCCCGGATGGGCGCGGTGCGGACCGCCGCGCCTCTTTTGCCGGACTATGGCTGCTGCTGGCGGCCACCACCATGGTTTTTGCGGCCTTCACGGCCGCCTTCGTGATGCGCCGCAGCCTCTCCGGCGATTGGACGGCGGTGCCCAAGCCGCACATTCTATTCCTCAATACGGCGATTCTGCTGGCTTCAAGTGTGGTTCTGGATTTCTCCCGCCGGGCGCTCAAGTCGGGCGACCGGGGCAAGTTTAATCTCTATTGGACGGCCGCCACAACCTTGGGCATCCTCTTCCTGGGCGGCCAGGCGATGGCCTGGCGCGAACTGGGCGATGCCGGCATCTTCATGGCCAGCAATCCGGCCAGCTCGTTCTTCTACGTGTTGACCGCCGCGCACGCCGCCCACCTGCTGGGCGGATTGTCCGCGCTGATCTATGTGGACGTGCAGGCATGGCGTCTGCGCCTGGGTCCGGCCAAGCGCACGGTCATCGACGTCTCGGCCGTCTTCTGGCACTTCCTGGACGGCTTGTGGCTCTTCCTAATGCTGCTCTTCTACGTCTGGGCGTAGGATTCCTCAGAATGCCCACCCCGGCCGGCGCAACTCGTTCGATCATCTAGGGAAGACCGCCCTCGATGTTGGGCTTTTTCCGGCAGGGTACGGACCGCCCGGCATACCGCCGGCGCCGCCTAAAGTGCCGACCGGCAGGTGCCGCCGCACCGGCCACAACAAATTGCGCTAGCCTTGTTTCATACCATGGCTGAGAGCCTCGATAGCAGCACAAAGGAGATCCTTTCCCAATACCTGGCGGAGGTGCGCGCTCTTCCAAACGAATCCGCCAAGACTCATCGCTTCGTAGCCTTGGCGGGACAGGCGTTTCCGGGTTCGGCGATAATCAGCAAACTGACCGCGGGCATCGAAAAGGCCGTTCGTATCCAACTGCCCGAGAGAGCCAAGAAGGGGCATATCGACTCGTACTTTGGTAACGCGGTGATCGAATTCGAATATTCGCTCAGGGCGACCGGTGAGATCGCGGAGCGGCAACTACGGGAGTACTGCGCCGGAGTATGGGCAAAGGAGGGCAGACCGTTCAGGCCACTGCTCGCTGTCGCGAGCGATGGCGTGGTTTGGAAGACGTATCGCCCCAGTCTTCCCCTAAACCTGGAGGAGACACCGAAGCCAGGCGATGTCACCCTGGAACCGCTCCGGGAACTCACGGTCTCCGATTCCAACCTCTTCGGTTTTTATCTGTTCCTGAGCACATTGTTATTCCGGGAAGGGCAGGTCGTCCCGTCCGCCGAGCAGTTCCGGCAGGATTTCGGACGGGAGAGCCTGGCATATGGCGACGCCATGGAAACGCTTGCCATAGCTTGGCGCCGCACGCGCGAGGAGAAGGAACCAGGCCTCGCCTACCGCAATTGGCAGCGATATCTTACAGTGACGTACGGCTCACTCCCGGCAGCCGCGAGCCCGGAGGGCCGGGAGTTGACCGAGCTCGAAGATCTGTTCCTGAAACATACCTATCTGGCATCCGTCGCACGGCTCATGATCTGGGCCTCGATTTCGCGCGGGAAGGCGTCGAAGCCCTATGCGGAGATCGCCGAGGCCGTCTTGTCGGGCGAGTTCTTTCGGGCCGGCGGCCTCGCCAACCTGGTTGAAGACGACTTTTTCCAATGGATACGAATCAAGGACGCGCGCGAGTTGCTGCGGCCTGTGTGGGAGCGGATGATCGCGCAGATCGAGACATACGATCTTGGTCGGCTCGACCAGGATGTCCTAAAGGGTGTTTATCAGGATCTCGTCGACCCGGCGGACCGCCACGATCTCGGCGAATATTACACACCCGACTGGCTCTGCGAGCGGGTGGTTTCCGAACTCCTGCCGGACTCGGGATATGTCAGGGTGCTCGACCCGGCTTGTGGTTCCGGCAGCTTTCTTCGTGCTGTCATCACTCACTTCCTGGAGCATGACAGTTCGCCCGATGCGGAGCGGTTGCAGCATATTCTGGAGCACGTGGCCGGAATCGACGTTCATCCCCTCGCGGTCATCATCGCGAAGAGCACCTACGTGCTAGCCCTCGGCCCGGTTATCCGGGCGGCGAAGCGCCCGATCTCGGTGCCGGTTTACATGGCCGATTCTCTCTTCTTGCCAGCCGAGGTGCGGCAGATGAAACTGCATGAGGATGTCCGGGTCAAACTGCGGTTCGCGGGCAAGGAGGTCTTGATGCCGGAGAGCTTCATCGGTTCGCCTGAGATCTTCGATCCTGCTATCGATGCCGCGTCTCAAGTAGCCGTCGACCACGCCCGGACGCAATCCGAGACGGCCGAGACTTTGAGAGCATACGTTCTCAAAGCCGCCTCCGGTCTGAAGAACCATGCCGAGCTTCCCGATATCGTTGAGGCCCTGTGGGAATTCACTGTGGCTTTGGCGCAGCTCATTCGGAACCACGAGGACTCCATCTGGGCATTTATAGTCCGCAACTCGTACAGGCCGGCGATGCTGCGGGAGCGATTCGACGTGATTGTCGGGAACCCGCCGTGGCTGTCCTACCGCTATATCTCCGATCCGGAGTACCAGGCCGAAATCAAACACCGGGCGGTGGACGAGTACCGGATTGCGCCCAACAAACAGAAATTGATGACGCAGATGGAACTGGCGACGGTATTTGCCGCCCATGCTATGGGCTGGTTTGCCGCCAGGGGCGCGAAGCTCGGCTTTGTCATGCCGCGCAGCATCCTCTCAGGCGATCAACATGAGAATCTGCGGCTCCGGAAATATAGCTGGCGCTGCCGGTTCAGCTTGGCCGGCTATTGGGATTTGAAGGACGTCGCACCGCTCTTCAAGGTACCTGCGTGCGTCTTATTCGCCCGGCAGAGCGTCGATGCGGGCAGCGCGGAAGATCCGCTGCCGGTAAAAGAATGGTCGGGTAAGCTTAGCGAACGCGATTGCCCCTGGGAGACCGCCAGAAAACAGCTATCGTGGGAGGCGGCGACGGGACGGGTGATTTATTTGGCCAAACGATCTGCGTTCTCCACATCGCCCGGGGCCGCCAAGCCAGGAAATTCGGGAACGTACGCGGAACGATTCAGCCAAGGCGCAACCATTGTTCCGCGCTGCTTTTATTTTGTCCGCTCACAGCTCACCTTTCCAGTCGACCCGGATGGACTTTACTGGGCCGAGACAGACCCCGAACAACTAGCGCTCGCCAAGAAGCCTTACGACGATGTGCATCTCTCCGGTCAGATCGAGGGGCGCTTCTTCTATTATTCCGTTCTCGGCCGCCATGTCTTGCCGTTTGCGTTATTGACGCCATCCACATCTGTGTTGCCGCTTATTGGCGACCGTGGACACCGGGAGATCTGGGAGGCATCGGCTCTGAGACGACGTGGCTATCGGGAATTCGCCCGGTGGATGGAGGAAGCGGAGCGGATCTGGATACTTAAACGCGATAAGAAGGCCGCGAAAGTTTCGCTATATGAATGGCTGGACTATCAGGGGAAGCTAACCGCGCAACGATTGACTGATGAGCACGTGATACTGTACAACGCGGCCGGCACAAACGTTTCCGCTGTCGGCATTCGGCGCTCACAGTTTGCACTGCCGGTTGTTGCGGAGCATAAAATCTACTGGGGCGCCGCGAAAAATGCCGACGAAGCCGGCTACCTGGTCTCGGTGCTCAATTCGACAGTCGCCAATAAGGCGATCAAGCCGTTCCAGAGCATGGGATTGATGGGCGAGCGGGACATCGAGAAAAAACTGATGGATCTCCCAATCCCAACGTTCAACCCGGGAGATTCCCGGCATCGTTCCCTCTTAAATCTAGGCAGAGAGGCCCGCGAAAAGGCCGCCAGGCTTGTCACGTTGCCGGGCGCACCGGCATCGCTGGCGAGACAACGCGCCTGGATTCGGGAACAGTTGAGGAACGAACTGGACGGGATAGACCAGATCGTTGCTAAGCTGCTGTAGAGCTGTAGATACTCTTAGCGGCGAAGCATCATCTCTCCACGATGGGCGCCTGCCCCGGCTGGCTGGGATCCCTGCGAATCCATCGATAAGCCGCCACCGAATTCTTCCAGAAGTACTTCTCCGCGGCCGCCTGGCCTTTGGTCTGAAAATAATCCTGGACGATCTTGACTATGATCGGCAGCCGGTTCATGGCCGGCCCGTTCGGCCAATCGCTGCCGAACACCAGTTTATCCTCGCCGAAGGTATCGAAGAAGTAATCGAGCATCGGCTTATACACGGCCGGATCGGTCGAGGGCTCGCCGTTCACCATATGCATCACTTCGGAAACTTTGAAATACACGGTGGGCCGCTTGGCCAATTCCGCAAGGTCCGCTTCCAGGGCTTTCCTCTTGTCGGCTTCCACCCGCCAGAGCAGGGAGGGGAGATGATCCACGATGATGCGCAGCCCCGGCACGGCATCGTTGACGCGGATCAGGGCCTGGATCAGATCGGGACGCGGATTGGCCGAGTCCAGGGCCAGGTCGGCCTGCTGCATGAGCTTGAGCCCTTCCACGAACGTGGGGTTGCCGATCTGGCTCACCAGGTTGTAGCCCCACAGGTTGCCGTACCGGATGCCCAGGAACAGCCGATTCTTATGATAGCGGTCCAGATACTCCCGGAACTCCGGCTTTTCGGGC
>Ga0181517_10003019_pt1 | contig 16425 bp, 13 predicted proteins | sample PEATcosm2014_Bin_31_FD_119748 | JGI IMG/M metagenome (GOLD analysis project Ga0181517, IMG submission 119748) | Peatland microbial communities from MTU Mesocosm Facility, Houghton, MI, USA - PEATcosm2014_Bin01_30_metaG | ecosystem: Environmental > Terrestrial > Soil > Wetlands > Peat | place... | reverse complement strand
GGCGTTGATGGAACCAGACCCTTAGTGATTCCGGCTCTTGCTCCCAACTCACTGATGTTGGCACCAACTGAACGTGGTAGCCAGCCTGATAAAGGCGCACCGTCAGTTCCGAATCTTCGGTCAGAGCCTGCTCGTCCCAGCCGCCCAGTTTTTCCACAATTGACTTGCGGATAATGTAATTGGTGCCCGGCAACATGGTAAGGCGCATCAGCATCCAGCGGCCCGCCTGCACCATCCACTGGAACCCGATGCCTTCAATGTTGACGAATCGCGTAATCAGGGCGCGGCGGCGATTCCACGCGCGATAGATTCCCACTGCGGCTGCCAGGTTGGGGTAGTGCACAAGCTGCAAGGCAAGGGGGCGAATGGCTCCCGGCTCAGGAAGATTATCGGCGTCGTAGATGGCGATCAGCGGATGGCGTGTTTGCGATAGTGCGTAGTTGAGTGCGCCGGATTTGCCCCGTGCGCTCAGAAGCTTGGGCACCTCCAGCAGCCGCACACGCGGATCCGATGTGAAGCTGCGAATCACCTCCGCCGTGTTGTCGGTGCTGCCATCGTTGATCATCAGAAACTCGATTTTGTCGGCTGGGTAATCGAGCTTTTGCAGCGCTTTGATGGTGTGATCGATGACGCGTCCTTCATTATGGCAAGGCACCAGAACTGAGATGCACGGCAACTCAGCGTCAGGAATCTCCGGAAGACCCTTGGTGGCATGGCGTGTGCGCCGGTAATAGATGTGCCCAAGGAAAAACAGGAGGGTCTGATAGCCCAGCATAAACCAAATCAGGGCCACAGTAGAGACGAAGAGTCCGTCGATGATCCAATGAAAATTAGACATTAATCCCTATCCATTACGTTTTATAAGCCGCTGTAGGCGAACTTGCAAGTAAATAACAACCATCAGCACCGTGGCGAGAATCCCAAAGGCCCAGATGGCCCAGGAAGATGCCCAGCCCACAAGGTCGACGGCCACACCCGCCTTGGTATTGGTGGCCACCCGCACGTGGTGATCGCCCGCGGGGAAAACCACGGACCAGTCGTTTCCGCTGCGATCGACAGGCAGGGTCGCGGGGCTACCATCCAGAAGGATTTCATGGGGTTGCTGGTCAAAGACAAAGACCGCGCGCCCCGCCGACCGATATTGGAAGGTCAGGCCGGTGGTATCCGCACGCGCCTCTTCCAAGTCAGCCGTTGTGGTCAGAATGCGCGCCTGGAAGCCGTCGGTGTCGAGGAAATGCCACCAACTCCGCTCTGTGGAAATGGTGTGCTGCCCGGTCGGCAGGATAACGCCATCCCTCGAAACCGCCGGCCACGCATAGCCATCCACATAATACAGAGGGTCGTCGGCGGGAGTGAGCACCAGGGAGGTTGAAGCATTAACCTCCATTTTTGTCGTCCCGCCGGAAACAGAAAGGGGCCGATTCAAAACCATCTGGATCAGATCCCAATCCTGAGGCGAGACGGTTTGTTCGGAGTACACGCCCACACGCCCGGAAGCGGAGGAGGCATCAAGAAGGGTCAGGGCCAGCTCCGTACCCGTTGCCGTTTTCGTCGGCAGATTGGTGCCGGTAATATCGCGATTGTCGACCACGTTAACGTCAAACATCAGGCGGCGGGGATCCGGGACCAGCTTAAGATAGGTCGCTGCGAAGCGACGGTAGCGTTCCGGACTCGTCATCCAAAATCTTGCAGGATCCTCAACTTGCAGGGTAAAGGGAAACTCACGCATCAGGGCGGCAATCCGGCGTGAGTCAATGCCCAGAGCGGGCCGCACGTAATCGTCATGCAGGCCATCGAGCATGGTGATGATGACTTCCCACCCGTGCTGCTTGCGCAAAGGCTCCAACTCCGTCAGCACGCGCCGGTGCCAGTCCACCACAATGTCTTCGCGGTAGCGTTGAAATTTGGCCAGGGCGGCCGGGTCTGTCTTGTAGTAATAAGGAGAGTTGGGGCTGAACAACTTGATGGGATCAAAGCCCTCTTTCTTCTTAAAGTCGGCACGCACAATATTATTCATGGGAACAAACTTGTCTTTGCGCAGGTAGTCCTTGAAATCGGCATCGAAATTTAATTCCGCAATATCAACCCCGTCCCAATCACTGGCAGCAAGAATGGCCTTCATCCAGTCCATCGCTGCCTGAAAACAGTCGGGATCCTGAAAATTCATCGCGTACCGCCAGCCCACCTGGCCGTCGGTGCCGGCCGCCGTCTTCTCCCGCCATTCCGGATGCTCATCCCACATCTTCTTATCCACGGCAGGAAAGACGAACCAGGCGTAAACGGCAATCCCGTTGCGATGACAGGCACGAACGAATTCGTCGTATTCAAACGGAAACGTCGGGCTGTATTGCCAGGCCGCCACATGGATCGTGCTGATGCCCGTGCGATGCCAGATGGTCGCCAATCGATTAAGGTCCGCCCCCGGGCGATAGCTGGGATCGAAATAAACCTCCAGGTGGCGGCTGCGCAACGAAGTGGTGGCGCCGAACGTGGTGCTGATATATTCCGGAAAGTAGGGATAATGGCTGGTCCCATCGTTGGTGTGGTTGTCGAGATACATCGCCAAGTAAAGGAAGTGGCCCAACCCAAAAGAACCGGCCAGCGCTACGGGTTGCCCGCTTTCATCGTCCTCCGCCAACTCGCGAACCCCCTCCGGGGCGGTAAACCGCCCGATCCGCTCTGGAGGAAGCCACTTCAATTTCATGTCCGCATGAATCGGATCAGTAACCGACGTTACGATCATCTGAAGCCCGTTGAAGGCAAATCCGATTTTCGTCAGCCACGTTTGCACCCCGTCGGCAACTACATCTCCACCCGAACCGAGAAACCTGAGAACCAGCCGTTGCTGTGCATCGGAAAGCCGCGCTCCCGCAGCGTGGGGCACAACAAGGAGAGTATCGTCGGATGCCCTGGGCAATTCACGGAATTTGGAGGCGCTTACCAACTTCACCTGGTATCCCAGAGCTTCCAGCACGGTTTTGTAACTCTGCTGGTTGTGCCCGGCGCCCGCATGGGGATTCTCCTGCCACAGAATCCAGGCGTTGGGAGGCCCGGCGAATTTTTCCCTAACCACCGTAGAGGGAGGCGGAGTAACCGTACGCAGATTTGCCCACCACTGGCTTAACCGCTCGAACCACGTATTGGCATGCTCGGGCGCCTGGGGCGGGCGCTTCATGACCTCACCGGCTGCCCACCCTCCTGGCGGAACCTTCACCGGAAGTTCAACGGGGCCATTCACACGAGTGGCCGACAGATCGGTTTTCACCACTTGCCCGCTGGCGTTGAAGAGTTGCAGGCGCCAATATTCATCCTTGGGTGAAAGCTTGATGGGACCCGAGTCGGTGCGCACAGCATACTGGCCCTGAAAGTCGACATCGCCACTAAAATCTCGCAGGGAAATATAATGGTAGCCCAAATTACTGATGCCCTGGATGACCTGCTCCAGCAGTTTTTGATTTAAGAAGGGGTGGAAGTAAAACGAAGCGATGCCGTCGCGCACGACTCGCAACGTGCGCGCGTACTGAACCAATTTCAACGGTTCGGGATCGTCCTCGGGCAGATAGCCAAGACTTTCGGGAACGATGTGCCGGCCATACTCGTCCACCACGGGGTAAGGCACCATCTGGGCAGTGGTATCATCAGCAACAACCATGGGCCGGTCGTAGAACAAGGAAAAAGCCTGGCCAAGGGTGCGATAGTCGACGTCCGATGCCCCGTAATGGGGGACCTCAAAAGCCACCGGGTAAATGTCATTGGCAAAACACTCGGCAAATCCCAACCGCAATCGGCGATTCACGAAGTCCGCCGAGTCGCCCCCCACCGCCTTATTGCCCAGTTCATCCCAGAATTCGTACTCGTCCCCGCTGAGCCCGTGGACCTGATGGGTGATCCCATGCATGATGGGAGTGCCGCCGTGGGTGATCATGGTGTGGATGGCCGCCACCGTGGCCTTGCGATCACCAAGGCGGATCTCCAGCGAATGCGCGGGATCGCGGAATATGGGGATTATCGCCATTTGGAAAGGAATGTGCCGGTCCGAGAGCCAGATGGCTATTTTCTCAAGGTCATCAGGATCATCGTCGATGCTGACGTCCTCAATGCGCACCATGGCGCGCTGATCGGAAGGATGATTGATTCCCAAAATGTCGTGGAGAAGGTCGCAGAGCACCAGGTAGCGGGTTCCCTCACCCATATACGAAAGTGGCTTGTCAGCAAAGAACCAGAAATTCCCACTCCGCACAACGTAGGGACTGGAAACCTTCTTCTGGTTGACCGCCGTGGACATAACTTCAGCCGTCTTGGGATCCTGGATGGAGACAATACTCAGGTCCGGCTCCGGCTTGGGCAACGAGGTTTGTTTATAGACAACTGACCGGTAATCAAGATCCTTACGGTACTCGACAAAACTGAAGCCGTAATGGCGGCGCGCTTCGGGCGTGGAAAGAAGCTGATCGATATGTCCGCCCAACCAGGTAAAGGGGTGGTCTGTGGCCCGGATGTCGGTGAGCAAAGCGGCTGGGATTTTTGTGTTGACGCCGGATGCCACCAGAAAGCCGGCTCGGTAGTCCGCCAGTTGCCCTCGCTTATACGAGCTGAGAGGAATCAGGTCGGTTTTTAAGTTGAAGTGAGTAAGTAAGTTTTGCAGGTAAAGAGCGTGGATGTACGAATCCGAATGAGGATTGGGCTGGCCATCGTAAACGACAGCCGCCGTCGTGGACTCCTCATTGTCATCGGGTGCCGCTGCATGGAGCATCCCCACCGGCAAAGAAATCGACAGCGTGGTGAGAAGGACCAGAACGGCAACCGAAGACCTGCGACGATTACAAAACCTTAAGAATGCAAGAAGACAGACAAGCATAAGACCCAGCGCTATAATATCATGCACAGGCTAGATACACCGAATAACCAGCAACTGTGGTAAGAATGATACGGTAAAGACGTTGCGTTGCGAAGCAGAATTTAGGCACCAGTCGGCAATTTGTCCACCGAACATTCGGTTCGACAGCGCTTTGATTCTTATGCAAGTTGAGGGCCAAGAATGACTTCCGGAGGTCTCACCGCGCGAAGGTCGCATCGAATTTGGCGCCTCGTCGCCGCCGTCCTGGTCACGGCGGCCGGTGCCGGCCGCGATCCGAAGCCGCGGCCTGTCCCCATCAGGACGTTGGTGGAGCCACCCCCAGGCCGCTACTACCATGGCGTTTTTCCCGGCAGCAAGAATGGAATGGGGGGCGATATAACCCTTGACGATGTAAAAATCTACCAACACGCCGTGGGTAAGTCTCTGGCATGGGTCTACTTTTGGAACAACTGGTATGAGGATCCACATTTTCCCTGCCAGACTGCCAGTTGGATTCGTGCCAATGGAAGCGTTCCCTACATCCGGCTGATGCTTCTCAGTAAGCCGACCATTCCACGGCCCGACCCGGTCTATTCCCTAAAAAACATTATTGACGGCAAGTTCGATTTGCCCCTGCGGGAATGGATGCGGGATGCCCGAAAATTCGGCTCGCCGGTGATTGCCGAATATGGCGTGGAAGTGAACGGCTGGTGGTTCCCGTGGAATGGCTTGTACAACAAGGAAGGCGGCACCTACGCCGACTCGGTGGCCCGATTCCGCGAGGCTTATCGGCACATCATCCGCATCTCGCGCGAAGAAGGCGCCTTCAATGTGCGCTGGGTCTTTCATGTGGACCCTTGGGATGAGCCGGTGGAGGATTGGAACAAGTTTGAGAACTATTACCCCGGCGATGAGTGGATCGACTGGGTTGGCGCCAGCGTGTACGGCAGGCAATTGCCCAGCGATCCCAAGCCGATTTCATTCCGCTATCAAATGGATTGGGTGTACGGACGCATGCAGAAGCTGGCGAATAAGCCGTTCATCGTTTGTGAATTTGGGACTATCGAGGATACCAACCAGGCGACATGGACCAAGGATGCCCTTTCCGACATTCTGGGCGGGCGCTGGCCGAAAGTCATGGGCTTCTCCTGGTGGAATACCACTTTCAAAAACGATCCTGTCACGGGGGGCCTTTCCAATATGCAAGTGCAGGAGAACCCCAAACTCCGAGCCATCTTTCGCGACTTCGTGGGCCACAACCAAACCGTCGTCAGCCACCCCATTAGCCGTGCGGTAACACCCGGCGAGCGCTGAACGCGCTGCCTGAAGGACACTCGATGGATCGGACGGGGTCCTACACTTGCACCGTGACGCTGGTTTCCGTGCGGATAACGGGGCGGTAAAGCGTGTCGCGTTCGAAAGGTTCGCAGCCGGCCTCGCGAATCAGGCGGGTAAGTTCAGCGCGGGTCATGGCTTGGGGAGTCGTGGCGCCGGCATCGTGATAGATCTTCTCTTCCACCACCGTTCCATCCAGATCATCGGCTCCGAAGCGCAGCGCCACCTGTGCCACGCGCGGGGTCATCATGATCCAATAGGCCTTGATATGCGGGAAGTTGTCGAGCAGCAGGCGCGCCACGGCGACGTTCTTCAGATCCATAAAGCCGCTCGTCTCATCGTGCGCCACCAATTTGCCCAGTTCGGTGTTGGCGGGATGAAAGGCAAGGGGAATATACGTCTGGAAGCCGTGCGTCTCATCCTGCAATTTGCGCAGTTGCAGCAGGTGGTCAACACGGTCCTCAGGCGATTCGATGTGCCCGTAAAGCATCGTGGCGTTTGAGTGCATGCCCATCTCGTGTGCCAGGCGGTGAACCTTTAGCCACATGTGGGCGCCAATCTTGTGGTCGCAAATAACGCGGCGCACCGCCGGCGCAAAAATTTCCGCACCCCCGCCGGGTAGCGAGTCGACCCCCGCGTCTTTCAGGCGTTGCAGCACTTCCCCCAGCGATAGGCGTGTGACATGCGAAAAATAGCCAATCTCGACCGCCGTAAATCCCTTCACATGCACGCTCGGGAAACGCTGCTTCAGGCCGCGCACCAGATCGAGGTAGTAGTCAAACGACAGATCCGGATGCAGTCCTCCGACGATATGGAATTCCGTGACGGCTTCCGACCAGTTCTCCCCGGCGACGCGGAAAGCTTCGTCCAAGGCCATGGTATAAGCCCCCGGAGCGCCGGGCTTGCGGCCGAAAGCGCACAGCTTGCAGCTCGCCACGCACACGTTGGTCGGATTGATATGCCGGTTGACATTGAAGTAAGTGCGCATCCCGTGCATCTTCACCCGGACGTGATGCGCCAGGTAGCCAAGGGCAAGCAAATCGGGGGTTTGATAAGCCGCCACGCCGTCCTGGAAGCTCAGGCGTTCGCCCGCCAGGACTTTTTCCGCAATCGGCTGCAGTGCGGCGTCGTCGATATGAAGGTTTTCAGGAAGCATAGGCAAACTCTGATATTACCGGGGTCGGCCAAGTTTTGCAATTAGCCAGGAAGAGTAATCCACCGTCGCGTCGAACATGGCACTTAGATTGCTGGGGAGTGCCCGCCAAACCCGCATGAACATTGACGGGGGGACTTGACAAGGGGTTTATGATTGTGTTTCCGGTCAGGGCACAACGAAAGAATTTCACTGGCGCACCAGAAATCATTCTGGGTAGAATTGTTGTTCGGTCGTTGAACTTATGGCAACTGCGAATCCCCAATTCCCGGAACCGCAACACGAAGCGGCATTCTTCTATGGCCTCTTCCTGCGCGGGCACCCGCTGCAAAAGCTGCGCGAGGATATCGACGTCCCTCCGCACGTCCTGGAGGGCTGGCAGCGTCTGGCCCAGCGCGATCCCATGTATCTCGGAATGGCGGACCGGATGCTGAGCTACCGCAAACACGTGCTGGCCATTTTCGATTCCCTCGTCTTCCGCGAAATGCTTGTCCCCACGCGCGAACAATAGAACAATCGCATCAACGAAGAGCTGTCCTTTGTCCGTGGTCAGTAGTCCGTTGCAAGGGACTGGCGGAAATCGAAATGTTGAGGCCACTGACAACGGACAAGTGACCACGGACAGCCTTTAATTGACCCGATGATTCAGTGGATCAATAGATCCGCTCCCCAGGTCGCGAAGAAGAGCAGGCTGATGTAACCGTTCACATTGAAGAAGGCCGCATTGAGGCGGGACAGATCCGAGGGCCTGACGATCCAATGCTCGTAGGCGAGTAACGCCGCCATCAACGCCACGCCCCCCGCGGCGACCCAGCCCAGGTGTTCCAATCTCACCACCGCGACGAGCAGCGCCACCATGGCAAGATGGCACGCAATCGAGCCATAAAGCGCAGCAGCAACGCCGAAGCGCTGGGGAATGGAATGAATGCCCACCCGACGGTCAAAATCAAGGTCCTGGCAGGCATAGATCAAATCGAATCCGCCCACCCAGAAGGCCACCGCAGCACCCAGCAGCAGCACACTCAAACTAACGCTATTGCGCAAGGCAATCCAGGCAGCGATGGGGGCGAGTCCGTCGGCAATCCCCAGCACGAGATGTGAAAACATGGTAAAGCGCTTCGTGTAGGAATAGAGCAGCAGTACCGCAATTGCCAGGGGCGAGAGCTTGAAGGCAAGCGGGCTGAGTTCCCAGGCCGCCAGCCCCAACAATCCACAGGAAAATATCGTGAAGCCCACGGCGAAGCGCAGCGTAAGGCGCCCCGCAGGCAAGGCGCGCATCCGGGTGCGTGGATTCAGCGCATCGATATTGCGGTCGGCAATGCGGTTGAACGTCATCGCGGCGCTGCGCGCTCCCACCATCGCCACAATCAGCCAGAAGACCTCCCGCCACGTCGGCCATCCACGCACCGCCAGCATCCCCGCCACCAGAGCAAACGGAAGGGCAAAAATCGAGTGCTCGAACTTTATCATTTCGAGCGTGGTGCGGAGCTTGGCTGCCGGGCCTTGGGTCATGCCATTGGGACTCGAGGGCAGCGGATTGCTTTGCAGTGTTTGATCCATGGGTGAAGCTCCATGATGCCTGATTCCTGTCAACCAGTTCAAGCGCGAGTATTAGTTGCCGGGAGAAACTCCAACAAAAAATGGCACCGGAATGCTCCGGTGCCATTGGAAAACGAACCCAAACTTGAGAGTTTCCCTAACTCTTTTCCTCGCCTTGGGGTTCTTGATAACCGCTATTAGGAGTGCGTTGCTCTGCAGTAGAAAGCAAGGTTTGTGAGGCGGACCCTTCGATTTCTCGGCTCCTCATCCATGCAGGCCACTCCGTTACCTCACGCATTGCTTCTTCAAAGACCTGCTTTAGTGGTCCGTTTACCGACATACTTCACCTCCAGATTCATTCATTATTCTCTGTCATCTTTCTACCGAAAATCACGCTGGCTTCTTTTTCATTGTGCAGGTACGTCGGGGGGGACCCCTCAATTCGGAGTCTTTTTTCCCACACAACAGTGCTACCCTCCGAATCCTTCCTTGTGACCATGGAAAAGAGCTTCATGTATAGACGGGGAGCAACCCCCACGTACGGCGCAAATCGTACTTTATCATGGGGCGTCGTTGTATCAAAGCCAATTGCGTCTTGATGAAACTCCTGTGCCAAACTCTTGGGATATGGCTCAATGTAAACAACCCTACCAATTCCCGCCGCAATGATATGTCGTGCGCAATCATGACACGGGTAAGTGGTCGTATATAAAGTGCACCCTTTCGTTGGCACACCTCTTCGTGCGGCGTCGAGGATGGCGGCCATCTCGGCGTGAACGGAGCGCCCATACTCTATTGCCCGCATAATCTGCGCGCCGGCCATCAAGAGAGCGGCTTCTCTTCTCCGCTCATCCCTATCCATTTCGGCCTTGTCCTTTGTAAACCAAGTACTGCCATGTTTACAAAACCTTTCAAGAATTTCGGAAAGGGCCATGCGCTTCAACTTGTCGCTGGTGTCATAACCGAGCTTGAAGTCTCGCATGTCCGGCTTATCCTCAGGCCAGTAAAGTCCCCCGCCCGACTTGGGAACTTCATTGCAACCAAGCGCAACAATTTCACCTTCGGATGTAGAAATGGCGGCTCCAACCTGTCGGGCCAGAGAAGAAGAACGGAGCGCCGCAGCTTGGGCATGGAACATCCCATACTCGTCTTGAGTAGGAGTGTGGTAGGCATGGCCGAAAAGGATCTCCACGAACCGACCAACCGACTTTTGAAGTCCGTCAGCATCACTCGCATTTACAAATACATCGGCGGCGGGGAATGTATCTTTAACATTTTGGCCAAAACGAAGTCCACTTTCTTCCTCGTCACGATTTATCAAATGTTCGGCCTGTTCCCGAAACCTGCGGGATTGTGCTGAATCGTAGGATTGTGCGATGTCAACAGCGAGCTTATCAACTCGGCTCTCACGGGGCGAATAGGCGGAAACGAGTACGAACGCCTCACCGTATAACCTCCGGAATCGCTCGACTTCTCCAGGATGCTTCAGAGATCTAAATATGTATGCGCAGTTGGGAATCAGCTTGTCAGCGTTCTTTTCTAGATGCTGTTCTTTTCGGAACTGCCGAACTTGCCCAACGGCAAAAAGCGCAAGCCCGTCGCCTCCGACCTTTTCCCGGAATGAGTCGCCAGCGTCCATGTGGGTCACGTATCTGTCAAAAAGCGGGTGTTTAACCAACTTGCCGCCCCATTTTGTGTTTCGTAAGAGTTCAATCAGGCGGATGGTACGGCAGGAGTAATCGACTTGCAAAAGCGAATTAGTCAGTGTTTGCTCTACTCGGGTCAGGTCCGTGCCGACCGCCCCAACGAGGCCAATGAATAATTCTGGTCCATCAGCGGGCTTTTGATTGCTTGTTGGCATTGGACGACCTCTAATTGCCGGGTATAGTATCCAAACGCTGCCATACTCTAGATGTCTCATACACGATAGGTCAAGCTGTATATTTCAAGAAATATTTCTGGCCGCTACCTACAAACTTCCAATGGCCAGTTGACTATTCACCCTTCGGATAACCCACGGATTGCGCCAGCAGGATCTTCTGCTCGGGGCGGAGTTTCATCAGTTTGGCAAGCGCTGTCCTGTCGATGCCGCCGCGCACCACCACGGCCAATCCTTCCGACGCGCAGAAGAGATAAACGTTTTGCGCGATGAAGCCTGCGTCGGCAGCAGTGTAAAGGTTTTTGTCGTCTGAGGAGCCCCCGCCAGTCTTCGCGAAGTCGGCCACATAGACTAAATTCAAGGGAGCGGTCCTTACGTATGACTGCACGCCCGTCGCGCCGCGCACATCCTCCGCCAGAATAGGGTCAAGCTTGTTTCCTTTGGCATCATAAACGTAGAGTCCCCCGGCAGTAGCAACGTACACATCAATTTCCTGCCAGTTCATTGCGGAAGGCGCCGTTCGCTTGCCGGTCCCGGCCCGATTGATGCCAAAGGCCGCCCAAAGCAGATTCGCGAGCACCTGGGCTGGGAGTTTCTCGGAACTAAATTCGCGCGTTGAGTGCCGGTCTTTCAAGGCTTGCATTAAAGGCTTGCCCCCGTCAGTCTGCGGGACGGGAAGAATGAGGGGTTTGAGGTCCTGCCCCAGAGTGAGCGCAGGAAGGAAAAACATTACGATAAGAAGTGAACGAAGGGGAAAAGACGGATGTGCTTTCATTAGAACCTCCCTAACATCGTGAGGGGAGCGAGGGACAGTTCGATTATGCAATCTACCAGTCGTCAAATCGCTAAATCACCCGATCGCTGAATCACACAATGACTCAATTCTTCCTTCTCTTCCCTTCGCCCTGCCAGCGATACTGCCCTTGCTGCTCAAGGTCGAGGAGCGCCAGCACACGGCAGCAGAACTGGGTCGCAAGGTCGTCAATCGTGCGGGGCCGATCGTAAAATGTGGGGATGATGGGAAAGATCACCGCGCCAGCAAGTTGCGCCCGCAGCATGTTCTCAAGGTGGATGCGATTGAAAGGTGCGTCGCGCACGGCGAGGATGAGCTTGCGGCCCTGTTTCAGGCAAACGTCCGCGGCGCGCTCAATCAGCGTGTCGGATATTCCCGAGGCAATCTGCGCCAGGCAACCCGTTGTGCAGGGAATTACCACCATCCCGTCCACCGGGTACGACCCGCTGGCGATGGATGCGCCGATGTCGGAATCCAGCAGGTAATCCGTCTTGCGCGTTGCCTTCATCGCCAGCAACGGGGCAATTTGAGAGGATTTCTTGACGTCCAAATCCAGCTCATCGCGCAAGAGCTTCAACCCGCTGCCCGAAACGACCAGGTGGATTGTCTCCACGCGCGGGTCGGCTTCCAGTATTTGCAAAGTGCGGCGCGCAAAGAGAGCTCCGCTGGCTCCCGTGACACCCAGAATGACCCGCTTCTTGCCTACGCTTTTGGAATTTGCCATTAAACGGGATGTTAGTAGCCGGTCCACGGGAAGTCAAGGAAGGCAGCCGGTCAATCTGTGATATCGCCGCGGCGGATTTTCCCCAGGGCTGTCCAAAACAGCGCCGGCAGACGGCACTGAGAAGCGGACTCTTCAGGGGCAGATTGTCATGCTGCTCGGAATTGTAAAGAGATTCCTATAACTGGCTTATTTTCAGCATTTTCTCAGGTCCTGGAGAGAAAAACGAGTTTCCCAACCCTTTGTTTTCAATATGTTCTCAGGTCCGAGGGTTTTTGGCGCAACGACAGAATGTCATCAAGAAATCTGGGGGCAATTTAAGGCCGTTGAGACTAGCAGAGCTTGGCATTATCCGTTTCTCTCGTGCTCCGAGGGCCGGACGATCAGGCGGCAAATGGAGCCCGATAACTCGCGGTCGTACCGGACCCGCCCGCCGCACCGCGACCGACAAACGTCCTTACGCTTATATAGTAGCCTACTGTCGTGTAGGTGTCAAGCGCTATTCAGGGTAGCTGCGGGAAGCAACTCCACAGTGCAACTCATAACTTCCCACTTTTCTTGGCAGACAATTTGGGTCTTATGTGATTTGGCCCTTCTGCCATTAAGGCGAATCATGGCTTGCGCCTTGATTTTGGCACCGCAAGGAAGTGAGATTCCCCGTGGGGACTGGTATACTGGACACCTGAACAGAGACAAGCGATCCGCTCTCAAGGGCGGTGGATCGCCACACGCATCTAGGGGGACAACACATTGAGTCCGGAAGAAATCACCAGCATGTTAAAGCAAGTGCGGGGGGGCAAGCTCTCCGTGAAGGATGCCGTGGAGCGCCTGCGGACACTGCCGTACGAAGACCTGGGTTACGCCAAAATCGATCATCACCGGTCCTTGCGGCAGGGATTTCCGGAAGTGGTGTTTGCGCGCGGGAAGGACCCTGAGCATGTGAAGGGCATCGTGGGCCGGATGCTGCGTAACCAGCACAACGTCCTGGTGACGCGCGGCGACCGCGACCTTTACGAACTGCTGCGCCCGCTCGATCCCAAGGTGGAATTCCATGCGCTGTCGGGAGCCATCTCCATCCGGCGTGATCGCAAGATTCGCGGCAAGGGGAAAGTCCTGGTAGTGTGCGCGGGCACCTCGGACATTCCCGTGGCGGAGGAAGCGCTGGTGACGGCAACCATCATGGGGAACCGCACCGACTCACTCTACGACGTGGGCGTGGCGGGAATCCATCGACTGCTGGGTGAAAGCCAGCATTTACGCGAAGCGCACATCATCATTTGCGTGGCGGGCATGGAGGGCGCACTGCCCAGCGTGGTGGCCGGCATGGTGGGAGTGCCCGTAATCGCGGTGCCCTCCAGCGTGGGATATGGCGCCAGCTTCCGCGGCCTTGCCGCGCTGCTGGGGATGCTGAACAGTTGCTCTCCGAACGTCTGCGTGGTCAACATCGACAACGGTTTCGGTGCTGGCTACCTGGCCAGCGTGATGAATCGTCTCTGAAACGTCCGGATCGTTTGACGCGAGCGTAGCGCGGACCTCCGTTTTTGAGGTCCGCGGCTTTGGCTGCGCAAATTGAGCGAATCGTGCGCGGCGGTGAAACCAGCGGGGCGCGCACGTCCCCATTCTGAATTAATCGGTTTGCTACTGAAGAACCGTGGACCTCAAGAGCGGAGGTTTGCGCTATTTTCCGAATACCCGGGCGAAAATCTCGTCCACGTGCGTCAGGTAGCGCTCTACGTTGAAAACCTCGGCGATTTCGCTGGGCTTCAGGTGGCGGCGGATGTCGTCGTCGCGTTCCACCAGGGTGCGATAATCCTCGCGCGTTTCCCATACTTGCATGGCATTGCGCTGCACCCAGCGATAGGCGTCCTCGCGCAGCACTCCCTTTTCCACCAAATCCAGTAAGAGTTGCCCGGAGAATATCAGCCCCTTCAAAAGGTCAAGATTCTCCCGCATGCGCTCGGGATAGACGAACATACTCTCCACCAGATTGGCGGTTTTGGCGAGCAGGTAATCAAGCAGGATGGTGGAATCGGCAAGAATCACGCGCTCAACGGAGGAGTGAGAAATGTCGCGCTCGTGCCACAGGGCCACATTTTCCAGGGCCGCCTGCGCATTCGATCGCACCACCCGGGCCAAGCCGCAGATCTGCTCGGCGGTTATGGGATTGCGCTTGTGCGGCATGGCCGAGGAGCCCTTCTGTCCCGGCGAAAAATACTCCTCCACCTCGCGAACCTCAGTGCGCTGCAAACCCCGAACTTCCAGCGCGATCTTTTCCAGTGAAGCCGCCGCCACTGCCAGGGTGGAAAGATAAAATGCATGACGGTCACGCTGGATGACCTGCGACGACACCGGGGCGGCCTCCAGTCCCAGGCGCGCGCAGATTCCCTGCTCAATCGAGGGCGGCAAATGGGTATAAGTACCGACGGCGCCGGAAATCTTGCCGACGCGCATCTGCTCGGCGGCATAAGCCAGCCTGTCCGTGTTGCGCTGGTTTTCCGCATACCAGATGGCAAGCTTGCAGCCAAAAGTGATGGGCTCGGCGTGAATACCGTGGGTGCGGCCGATCATAGGCGTGTGCTGAAACTCCAGCGCGCGCTTCTTCAAAACTTCGCCCAGGCGGTTCAACCCTGCCGCCAACAAGGCCGACGCTTCGCGCACCTGCAGCGCCTGCGCCGTGTCAACCACGTCATTCGAAGTCAGACCATAGTGCAGGTAGCGGCCCTCGCGGCCCACGTGCTCCGACACGTTCGTGGTGAAGGCAATGACATCGTGCTTCACCTTGCGCTCGATTTCGAGAATGCGCTCCACTTCAAACCGCGCCTTCTTGCGGATGGCCTTCGCGGCGCTTTTGGGAATCAGCCCGGCCTCGGCTTCCACTTCCGCCGTGGCAATCTCCACGTCCAGCCATTTCTGAAACTTGTTTTCGTCTGTCCAGATGCGGCCCATATCCGGGCGCGTGTAGCGGGGAATCATGAATTTGTGATTTCCGATTTTGGATTTGCGAATGACGCCATTGTCAGGCGACGAATCGCAGAGGGAATCCTACCACAACCGGGAGGCTCAGGTCAGCGGAGCAAGGTCACGGCATCCGCAGCGCCCTACCCAAATTGGAAGATTTGTGTGGGCTTTGTCTGGCTGGCCACGTGTAATGCCGTGCGCTCGCCGCGAGTGCGCTCCGCCAAAGCCTGCTCGGCGGTGAGCCGGGCGATTTCCGGGTGATTATTGGTCTCGCTCAGGTGGGCAAGCACCAGCACCTGGGCTGAGCCATCAAAGTCTTCCGTAAGGAATCCGGCCGTCGCCATGTTGGAGAGGTGGCCTTGGCGGCCCATCACGCGCTGTTTAACGTGCCACGGATAAGGCCCCACCTTGAGCATGTCCAAATCGTGATTCGACTCGAAAATCAGGCACTGGCAGCCTTTCACTCGCTGCTTCACCACTTCATGAACATAACCCAGGTCGGTGACCACGCCAACTTTCAGGCCCTCGGCTTCCAGCGTGAAAGCCACGGGGTCAGCGGCGTCGTGCGGGATGGAAAACGATGTGACTTCAATGTCGCCAACGGTAAATTTTTCACCGGGGGTAAAGAGCTCAAACGCGCATAGCTTGGGGTCCCACGTAATTGTGGAGTGCGTGGGGCGCGTAATATAGATGGGCGCTTTCCAATCGATTCCCAACAGCCGCAAACCTTTCACGTGGTCGGTGTGCTCGTGCGAAACCAGGATGGCATCAAACCCGTCCGTGCGCTCGCCCACGGCATCGAGGCGCGCGTAGGTTTCCTTGCGGTTCAGACCCGCGTCCACCAGGATGCGCGTCTTCTCCGTTGCCACCAGCGTGGAATTGCCCTTGCTGCCGCTTCCCAGGACGCAGACGCGCAAGCTCACTGGGCCTCCAGGGTGAAAGCAGTGACAAGTGACGAGTGACAAGTGACGAGCTGGCGCTTGCAAGTTGGGAGCACATCAGGGCAGGACAGAATCGAAGGGCTGGTGCCAACGCGTAGTTCCCTGCCCCGTGATGCCGCCATCATTTTCCTCATTTTTCGATTCCCGCCCCCAAGGGTTAACAGTGATTATAGGACGGATCACGAGAAATCGGAAAAGTAAACCCGCAGGCGGGTGCGGTTAGGTGCAGAGTGGGCGTCCCGCCTCCGCCACTGGATCAGCACGGACAG
>Ga0181517_10003018_pt1 | contig 16429 bp, 14 predicted proteins | sample PEATcosm2014_Bin_31_FD_119748 | JGI IMG/M metagenome (GOLD analysis project Ga0181517, IMG submission 119748) | Peatland microbial communities from MTU Mesocosm Facility, Houghton, MI, USA - PEATcosm2014_Bin01_30_metaG | ecosystem: Environmental > Terrestrial > Soil > Wetlands > Peat | place... | reverse complement strand
TAGCGCCCGAGTTCGAGCTGGTGCGCGAGAATCCGGTGAAGCCATCAGTCGAAGACGTTGGGAAGAAGGTCAATCGCACGCCGAGGCTACGCAAGTAGTCAAAGCAACTGAAAGGAACCTCAAGCGTCTGAAGTTGTGCTGAAGGATCCAAGCGGGTACGCGGGGAAAGCCAAGCGCGATTTTTTTTCGAGTTGGGGGCAACAATGGGGGCAATTTTCCTGCCAACCAAATTATATGTGTTTGTTGAATCAATAACATAAGCGGTCCATTCGGTAGTCGTTAGCGCTACCAGCTAATATCCGCTAAAGCCTGCTGAATCAGCAGGCTTTTTCAATGCCTAGAAATCCTAATAGCGCGTGCTTGGTCATAATTGCGCAAGCCGTGGTACAAACTGTGGTGCACAGTCCAAATGGGCCGATTTGTGGATTGCTTGCTAAGGGATGGCATTTCCCCGCCACCAATGGCGCAAACAGTTCTCCTATTCTTCGCCGTGATACCTTTGTGCTAGTAAGGTGCCGTTGGCACTCCAACGGGTAGAAAAGAAGCGACGCCGAAGGCAGATTAGTCCTCAAGAGAATCGGGAGTCTTTATGTCCCCGGACGGATGGAAAACCCTTGTTATTCCGGATTGACTGCGCGACAGCAGGAAGATGCGAAAGTCGCTGACGACATGGGCAACCTAGACTTGCTGAAGCTGGTTTGCGATAGCTGTGGTCAGACGATAGGGGCGAAGGTAATGCCCGCATACAAGCTACAGTCGAACGCTGGGAAGCACTTTGAGGCTGATCCCTATCCACATGAGCGGCCAAAAGCGCAACGGCCTCGTGCCCTCAAGCCCGGCCCGCGCAAGTAAAGGCGGCTGTGTCGATGGACATTTATCTGGACACGTGCCTTTGGAATGCGCTCTTTGAGCAATCGGTTGATCCAGGAAGTCTCATGGCGGGGCTAGAGGCTAGGGGTTCCGGGCTTGTGCTCAGCGACGAGAATGTCTTTGAACTCGCAAAGACGTTCTTGGGGAGCGGGCCTACAGGTCTACAGCAAGGCACAGCGCTCTTCTCCTATCTGAAGGGTTTCACTGATGCTTCGATCCGAGTCACTAAGGACAATTCGTCCATGGTGGCAGCCGAAATGGCGTCTATTCAATTGCAGATTGGAATCATTTACCCCTATCTCACCCAGGACGACTACGACACAGCGAAAGCAACGATTGAAGACCACGCACGGGGACAACTTAGTGAGAGGACCCGTGAGCATGTCGAATGGCGAATCAGGTCTAACGAATCAGGCAGGCGGGGGATTGCCCTTTACATTAACGGCGCTCCCGCGTTGAGGCGGGCATTAGAGGCCGTCTCAGAGGAAGCGCTTCCGGGCTGGATTCGATGGGTTCGTTCAACGACTGACGGCGTCAACTATCTGGCATGGCAGATTAAACACTACTTCGATGACAAGCCGTTTGAGGACATCTACGAGTATGCCCAGCTCCTCCAACGGTCCTCGGCTATCCGACCCAAAAGCCTCTGACGTTGCTAGAGCGGATCATCGGGGCATCGTCGAACGAAAATGACATCGTGCTTGATGCGTTCTGTGGTTGGGGCACCGCCTTAGTTGCGGCTCAGAATCTCAAACGACAATGGATTGGAATGGACGTTTCACCCACCGCGTGCTGCGTGATGGCAAAGCGGCTGCGCGATGTCTGCCGCATAACTGAGAGCGAAAAGCTGTGGAGAATCGGACGCGGCTTCGTGGTCCGCGATTTGCCTTGGACGGACAGCAGCTCCGCAAGATTCCGCCATTCGAGTTTGAGAATTGGGCCGTCATTGCGCTCGGGGGAATTCCGAACAAGACGCAAGTTGGGGACATGGGAATTGACGGGCGTATCTATCCGGTTGGTGCCAGTCCGAACGATGGTGACAAACTCACACCGGAGCTGGACTTCATGGATGACTGGTATCCGATTCAGGTGAAGCAAATGGACCGTGTGGGCCGACCGGACATAGACAGTTTTGAGGCAGCCATGATGCGGACCCGCCGCAAGAAGGGCTTTTTCGTGGGCTTCGATTTTTCGGGGGATGCGCTGACGGAAATTGATGGGTTTTTCCGGCGCAAACACATCGTGGTTATCCCGCCCACGGTGCGCGAAATTCGGGATGAGCACATTGCACAGAAACTAGCCTGAGCACCCGGAGCTAGTGAGTTATTAGGGCTAGCCTTGCGACGATCCGCCGCACCAGTCGCTCGGCGCTGGCATTGCCCGTGCGCTTTGTTCGTATCATTCGTTTCTTTCGTATTCATGAGAACCAGACGCAGGGCACAAAGCCGCGTGCATTCTCCAACAGAGCCAGAGGGCGCGCTGGCGCGCACCAGCGGGCCGCCCTGGCCTTGCTGGCATCTCGGCAGGCGTCTTGCTTGCCTGTCTGTCTGGCGCGCTCTGGTGCGCCTAAAATCCGCCGATTGTTAAGAAATTCTAAGGGTTTCTCGTTGCTGGCGGAACAGCACTCGCGCCGAGTGGGGAAGCTGGAGGTCACGGCGGAGCGGGTGCTGGCGAAGCTGGGCTTCGATCCGGGCTTTCTTCGTGACTTTCGTTTCTTTCGTACCCGCAGAGCAAGCCGTGTTGGAGCCCCGCATCCATCCGAGCCGATCCGTGAGGGGCATGATATGGGGGTCAAATCCCTGGACCATCGGACCGCTAGACCGTTATGGCGTGAAATTCTTGTGTCTCCAGAATCGGAAAAATCATGAATGAAATGCCAGAATCGCCGCCGTTGGGTATCGCTCTCAGATGCGAGGATTGCTGGGGGTCTGAGGCCTCCTGGAGAGGCCCCGAGGGGGAAGGGGGGTCTAAATCTCTAGCGAAATGCCAAACCCAGACCGTGCATTAAGCGCATTTTCGTTTCCACAAAATAACAAAAATCATGAAATCGACCCGGAAATCAGCCAAGTCTTAACCCCGCCGCAGAGGACAGCATAGTGGGCTTTAGAGCCTCTTAAGGGGCATCGCAGACACACGGAAGGGGCGCGATGGTGCCTTTTATGCACGCGGAGCATCCCGCCAAGCACTATTGCCTGGATAGTAACTGACGGATAGCCGGTAAACCACCCAGAATGTCAAGACCCTAGGGAACTCCACATTTGAAACGGTGACCAATCTGCACTGTCCCAGCTAAAAGGAGCGGTAATTCCACTTTCACTAGACGATTCCGGTCCTCTGGCCTCCGAAGCTCACCGCTTTGTTTAGCTGTCATTGCCGGGGAAGTGGAAGCATTGCTGGGTGAAGGAGCGCTCGTGTCAACAGCGGTAAAAAGCGACAATTAGACAAAGCATGGTCAGCGCCAGCACTTCAGCTGCGACATTCATGTCCACATGGAACTCCGAGCTGAAGAGCCTGACTCTCGCGGGCTGAATGCCGCTCGGGTCCGACAGCGCGCCGCCATAGAACTTGCAAGAGAGTGCAGCTGCCAGACAACTCAACATCGGGATCACAGCGAGGATCGCGGCAAGGTAGAAGCGCTGCTCCTGAAAGCTCCCCGGGGCCAGGATCAGCGCAACCTCCAGAACAGATAACAGCGCATAGCTGATGGCCTGCCAGACCAGATGGAAGCGCGCATGCCTGAGCCAAACGGGATTGGTCGCGTGAGTGCGATTCAAATCGATGGCCAGCGTACCGATGCCTTGCATGCCGCAAAGCAGTGCAAGCAACCATCGGCCAAACGTTGCGTGGCTCAGTGCACATGCTCCCTGGAATGGTTGAAGACGCCCATATTCGTCAATTGCTCCGCACCTTAGCTGGCTCATATGCCGGCTCCAACGGAAGAGTGACCGAAATCCAAGCTCCGCCAAGACTGCGATTGCCTGCGGTCACGCTACCACCATGCGCCCGGACTACGGCATCGACAAAGGCCATTCCCAGGCCATGTCCGCTTGAGGCGCGACCCTTCACACGACGCTCAAACAAATGCACCAGAACGTCAGAATCGAAGCCTGGCCCGTCGTCTTCAAGACGCATGATTGCAGTTTCGCCTTGCACTCGTAGAAAAATGGAAACAGTGCAGCGACTTGGCAGGTGATTCAGCTCATTTCCGAGCAGATTAGCAACCATGCGATGAATCAAGGCAGCATCCGCATTCACTCGCACCGGACCATCACTTTGAAATTCAACGCTCACTCCCTTTTCTGACATCGATGGCTCATAGAGATCCGTCATGACTCGAATCAGTTCATTCAGATCGATCGCGGTGCGGGATAAGCGAAGAGCGTCCGCTTTGGCCTCTGCGACATCGAGTGACATATTCAGGAAATCCGTAAGTCGGTCAAGCTCTTCGATTGCCGATACAATCGGCTCAGAATGTTCCCCGTCCGCTGTTTCTGACAGAGACATCTCGAGCTTGCCGCGAATTGCGGTCAACGGGCTTTGCAAGTCGTGAGCCAGGGAACCCGTGATCGTATGCAACTGGTGCACCGAATTCTCAATGCGCTCGAGCATTCCGTTCAGCGTGTGCGCAAGCTGACTAACTTCGTCGTGGCGTTCCGTGGTGGGCACACGTTCGGTCAAATCGGAATGACCAATGCGCGAAGCAGCTTCTGTGATTCGACGAACGTGACTCAGCATTCCCCGTGTCGTAAAAAAGACGAGAGCAAAACCCAAGAGCACGAGCAAAAGCCAAATCAGAATGAACCGATTGCGCAAGCTCCTCAGAACTCTTAACTGATCTCGCTCTGACAGGCCGAGATATATGCGGCTTCCATCCTTGATGCGGGCCGTCGCAACTCGAAATGGAATTGAGAATCCTTGAACTTGAACATCGGTCGGATGATCGGGTGAGATATTGGCGAATTGGACGGCCTGCAATGTAGCCGCGCCGCTGCCGCTGCCAACCCAAAGGCTCAGCGAGCCGTCAGCACCTTCCTGCAGGAAGAACACTGAGTCGCTTGCCCCGGTCTCATCCGCAGTCTTATTCGGTACCTCGCGCGCTGCCAGCTCCGCCACCTCGCCCACCACGCGGCCGTAGAGAGCGTCTTTCGGCGTCCGTTCTGCCACGTCTCCGAGCACCTCAACTTCACCGGAAAGCCATGCGTCACTGCGCCGCTGAATATCGCTAGCAACAAATCGATGAAGCAGCGCAAACGCGAGCAGGGTTCCGCAAGCGAAAGCGAGCGTCGCCCAGAGCGAAATGCGCCACGCGGCGCTGCGGATGGGTCCCTTAACGGTCTTTGAGGACATAGCCCACTCCACGCATGGTCCTGATAAGTGGCGTTTGCCCATCGCCATCGACCTTGCTCCGCAACCGATATATGTGGACATCCACTACGTTGGTATCCGGTTGAAAACGCATCCCCCACACCTTGTCCAGGATCATGGAGCGAGTGACTACGCGACCTGCATTCCTGCACAAATACTCGAGCAGAACAAACTCCTGCTGGGTCAGTTGCAGAATTTGTCCACCACGCGATGCTTCACGCCTCAGCAAGTCCAGTTCGAGATCGAGCACCCGCAACTTCGTCGCCTCCGCACCAGGGGAGACATTCCGCTTCATTAGGTTTCGAAGACGTGCCAGCAGTTCCGCCATGGCGAACGGCTTTGTCAGATAGTCATCTCCGCCGTGTTCCAGACCGCGGACGCGATCATCTACCGATCGACGCGCCGACAGTATAAGAACAGGCGCTCGGACACCCGATTGCCGCAGCTTGTGAATAAGGTCGATCCCATCCATGTCGGGGAGTCCGAGGTCGACAATTAAACTGTCGAATTCCGGCTCCACGGCCAGGTGTTGGGCGGTCTTTCCATCTGCCGCGGCCTCGACCTCGAATCCGGCTTCTTCTAGGGATCGTTTCAAGAAACTCTGGATGTCGTTCTCATCTTCCACGAGCAGGAGACGCATAAGCCGATATTAGTCCTCGCGGCTATAGCCGACAACTCGCTCGGATGTCCAATTTAGACATAGCAGGACCAAATTGATGGATATGAACAAAGTGTCATCTTCGCGTTGGGTGGGCTTCATTTGCGGACTCTATTCTCATAACTCAGAATCCCCGGCCACTCAACGGAAGCGGTCGGAGAAACAGGGAAGCCGAGCGTGGTTTGCGCTCCGGTTGTGATCATTCCCACTATTCGAGTCAAGGCCGACTCGTCTCGTGAACATGAACGAAACTTCATCGGGATTGCCCTGAATCGTGGCTTTCAGAACTTCAATCAACCCCGTTCTACCCGTGAAACGCAAAATGAGTCGTTATCAGCATTTGCGCTTGCTCAAATGCCTTCAATGAATGCGCTCAAAAGAACGTTGAGGATCACATTGAATTCTGAAGACAGCAGCGATTTGGGAGGTGTCTGCGCACCCGGTCCATCCAACCGCTTGTCATTAGGAGTTCGCGTCGAGCCGAAACACAGTTTGAATCCGGCTGGTACCTTTGCCTCAACCGCCTCTTCTTCCTTTTCCAGCCCTGAAGTGAGTCGCGATCGGCCTACGCAGACCCAATCTGTGTGGGCCACGTGGCTGCTCCTTCTCGCAGTTTTCTTCGCCGTTCAGGTTGCTTCCCTGTTCACCCCGCCGCTTCTTGACGACGTGGACTCAGCGCATGCTCAGGCGGCCCAGCATTTTGCCGAGACTGGCGACTGGGTCACCATGAAAATCAACGGCATCCGCTACATTGAGAAGCCGCCTCTGCCCTATTGGTTTGTGGGCATCAGCTACAAGATCTTCGGCGAGAGTGCAGCGTCCACTCACCTGCCAAACGCTTTGGCCATGCTCGGTCTCTGCTGGCTCTCGTGGGCCTGGGCGCGCCGCGCCTGGGGTGACCGCGCAGCCCTCTATGCCGGCCTGGCCGTGCTCACCGGGATTGGCCCGTTCCTGTTTACGCGATTCATCATTCCCGAGTCGTATCTCGCGCTGTTCCTGATCTGGGCGCTTTATGGACTCATTACCGGGCTGGAGTTGGGCAAGCCCACCAGGTTTTATTGGTGTTACATCGGCGTGGCGCTCGCCACCATGACCAAAGGGCTCATTGCGCCCGTGTTCTTCATTGGCGCCGCGGTGCCCTACCTGTTGCTCACCGGCCAGTGGCGCCGCTGGAAGGAAATCAAGCCCATTACCGGCCCGCTGCTCTTCCTTGCCATTGCCGCGCCGTGGCACATCCTCTGCGGGCTGGCCAACCCGGATCAGGGCCATGCGCTGGGCAGCCACCCCACGGTCGGCAATGTCCACGGCTTCTTTTACTTCTACTTCGTCAATGAACATCTCCTGCGTTTCTTCTCTCTGCGCTATCCGCACGACTATAACAAGCTGCCGTATCTGGCCTACTGGCTGCTCCACCTCGTCTGGCTCTCTCCATGGAGCCTCTTTGTGCCGGCGGTGCTCGCGGTCGCCTGGAAGACGCGCCGCGGTTGGCTGCAGCAACCGGGCCGCGAGGCCGGAAACACCGTCGACTTCTACATCGACAACGCAGCGCGCGAGAAAGTTGCCAGCTATGTCACACACATCAAATTTCAGATACGCACTGTCTGGCTGCTCAGCTTGTACTCCGCCTGGACCTTGTTGTTTTTCTCCCTCTCCTCCAACCAGGAGTACTACACCTTTCCGGTGTGGCCAGCGCTCTTTATCCTCATCGCAGCCGTCGTCGCCGCGATTGAAGAGCAGCGCAAGGGCGTCGATGGCCAGCCGTTGCTTTCAACCGCATGGTTGACTTGGGGAAACGCAGTTTTCGCAGTGGTAGCCGTTTTGGCGGCAGCCACTCTCGGTTGGGGCCTGTGGGACTCGCGCAACCTGCCCTTCGTTTCCGACATTGGCACCGTCCTCGCGCGTCGCAGCGTGGCCGACTACACACTCTCGATGTCTCACTTTTTCGACCTTACCGGAGCATCGTTTGCAGCGCTGCGTCTGCCTGCGTCCCTGGCCGCCATCGCTCTTCTTATAGGGCCGCCGGTCGGCTGGTGGTTGCGTGTGAAGAAGAAGCATATCGCCGCCACGATCAGCGTCGGGCTTACCTCAGCGGTCTTCCTGATTGCCGCACATATCGCCCTCGCTCGTTTTGAGCCGATCCTTAGCTCGAAGCGGATTGCCGACACGATCCTGCAGAAGGGCACGCCCGCTGACACCTTCATCGACTTCGGCGACCAGTCGGATGCCTCCTCGGTGATGTTCTACACGCACCACTTCTTCAACAGACGCCCGGCCTTACTCGTGTATCCGCGCTGCGGCCAGCACGGTGAGGGTTCGACGCTGCTGTGGGGGTCATGCTACCCCGATGCTCCGGACGTCTTTCTAAGCGAAGAGAAGCTCGCGCAGATGTGGGGCACCGGTGAGCGTCACTGGCTCTTCGCTCAGGGCATCAACCAGCAAAAGGCCGAAGGCCTGCTCGCTGGACGCTTGTATCTTGTGCAGAACGTCGCCGATAAGGCGCTCTGGACCGACCGGCCGTTGCCGAAGGAGGATATGCGCGCGAAGTGAACCTACCTTTGCCTCGCCAAGATACTGATCTGATGTCGAATCAGATATACAAACGACGCGAGGGCCAAATTGATGGAGATGAACAAAGTGTCATCTTTGCGTTGGCTGCCCTTCATTTGCCGACTCTATTCTGATGACTAAGAATCTGGGGCCGCTCAACGGAAGCGGTCGGAAAACACAGAGAAGCAGAGAGTGCTTTGCGCTCCGGTTGTGATCATACCCAACATTCGCGTCAAGGCCAACTCGTCTCGTGAACATGAACGAAACTTCATTGGAATTGCCCTGATTCGTGGCTTTCCAAACTTCAATCATCCCAGTCCTACCCGTGAAACGAAAAGTGAGTCGGTATCAGCATTTGCGCTTGCTCAAATGCCTTCATTAAGTGCGCTCAAAAGAACGTTGAGGATCACATTGAAATCTGAAGTCGAAATAGAATATCGATCAATTAGTCGGCTCGCGAGTGTCTTCGGTTCGTCGCTTCCGCTGCCTCCTGCACTTGATTCGGATCTGGATGGAGCGCTCAGGCACATCTTGAGCAATCCCGGAAACTTAATCCGGCTGAAGCTCGTGTTTAGGACCGCTGTGGCTTACGGTCTCAGCGTAGATCGCGCGCAGGATCTTGCCGTCGCGCTTGAATACTTTCATACGGCTTCCCTGGTATTCGACGATCTTCCGTGCATGGACGATGCGTCGGTGCGCCGCGGTGCGCCATGTGTCCATCGCGTCTACGGCCAAGCTGACGCCATTCTCGCGGCGCTTGCGCTCATCAATCGTGCATACGCCCTCACTTGGCGCTCGATCGCCGGCTGCGCCGTTCCAATTCAACTCCGTGCCCTCGATTTCATTGAGAAATGCCTCGGAGTCCACGGGCTTCTCAATGGCCAGAGCCGTGACCTGAACTTCAGAGACTTGCCGCATACGGTGGAGACCACAGAGCGAATCGCCCGAGAGAAAACAGTCCCCCTCATTCGGCTTACCCTTGTGCTGCCCGCAATGCTGGGCGGCGCCTCAGACCGGGATTTGCAGCAGTTGGAGCGGATATCACTTTTTTGGGGACTCGGCTACCAGATGGTCGATGACCTCAAAGATATGCTCCAAAACGCCGCGCAGAGTGGGAAGACACCCGCGCGCGATGCCCTGCTTGAACATCCAAACGTCGCGGTGATTTTGGGAATTCGGCCCGCAGTCAGGCGTCTTACGCGACTCATCGACCTTGGCGACAGGGTTCTCCGTCACCTCGTCGTATGTCAGCCGGGCTTGCAGTTTCTCGGCAACCTTCGAGATGAGCTACAGCAGGAGCTGGCAAGGGTCACACGAAACTGCAATGTCCTCGCGGAGGAAGAGGTTCACTCGTGATCTTCTTCAAGCTCATTGTCACCAACTTGTACAGGCACCGCATTCGGTCCCTCATCAGCGTCGCGGGGATCGCGTTCAGCGTGGCCGCCATGCTTACTGTGGTCTCCATTCTGCAAGGCGCAATCGGCATGTTCTCGAGTATCCTCTCGAGCGACAGCCAAATCATCGTGTTCGAGCGCAACGTGTCTGACCTGTTCTTCAGCAGCGTACCAGCTGAAGCGGTTTCGAAGATGGCTGCATGGCCAATGGTCGAACACGCCAACCCGGTACTGTTCGGCGTTGTATCCAGTCCGGGCCATCCCATCATCACATGCTTCGGCGTGACGCCAACTGATGCCCGTCTCCAAAAGGCAACTTGGGTTCAGGGCGATCCTCACTCATTTGCTGGCCAGGCTGGCGCCGTAGTTCTTGGTTCCCGTGCCGCGGAGTTCCTCGCCACTAGCTTCGGCAGCACCGTTCAGATCGGCCATGCCAGCTTTCGCGTGATCGGTATCCTCAAAACCGCCAATGGCTTTGAAGACGGCGGAGTCTTTATGCCTCTTGGCGCAGCGCAGGCATTCTTTCACAAGGAAGGCGCTTCCTCCGTCATCACCGTAAAACTTCGCGACAAGGATCAGGCCAGGGCATTCAAGCACGCCGTAGACTCAGCATTTCCCAACCTGATTGCCCTTGAAGACGAGGAGTTCAATCGCAGCTATTCGCAGTTCCGAATCATCAAGGCGACAGCCTGGGCTGTCGGTGGTTGTGGGTTGCTGCTTGGTGGGCTTGGCGTTGCCAACACCATGATCATGTCCGTCTTCACGCGCATTCGCGAGATCGCAATTCTGCGCGTCAGCGGCTTCTCTCACGCGCAGATCGCCGGCGTCGTCTTTGGCGAGTCAGCTCTTGTGTCACTGGTTGGAGCAGCGTCGGGCCTGATCGCCGGCGCTGCAATCATCCTCGGGCTCAAACTGGTACCCGCTCTTCACGGATACGTCGAAGCAACCGTACACCCGACCGTTCTGCTGGCTGTCGTGCTTCTGGCTTTGCTCACCGGAGCGTTGGGCTCGCTCTATCCAGCCGTCTTTGCAATGCGAGTGCGTGCGGTGGAGGCGCTCAGGTTCGAATGATGCCTTTGCGCCAATTCGGTTCAATGTCAACCAGTGTGCTAATTGCACGCGATGTCTGGAAGAGCTACGACGATGGAACGGTCACAGTGCTCAAAGGTGTTGACCTCGATGTGGCCGCTGGAGAGACTGTGGCACTCTGCGGACCGTCGGGCTGCGGCAAAAGCACGCTGCTCCATCTGCTCGGAGCGCTCGACGATCCCGATCGGGGAACTGTCAAGGTCAACGGTGTTGAGGTGAAAACCTATCCTGATCGCCTCCATCTTTTGCGTCACCAGGTCGGGTTCGTCTTCCAGCTTCACAACCTGATCCCCGATCTCACACTTGCTGAAAACTGCCTGATTCCAACGTTGGCTGCAGGCATTGATCGGCGCACCGCCCTTGCGCGTCTCAACGAGCTTGCCGAACGCACTGGCCTCAGTCACCGCCTCAATCACCGGATTCAGAAGCTGTCAGGGGGTGAGCGACAGCGAACCGCCCTTTGCCGAGCTCTCATGAACAGGCCCGCCATCCTGTTGGCAGATGAGCCCACCGGCTCCCTCGATGAGCACACCAGTTCCATGGTCTTTGAACTGCTGTTGGACGTGGTGGCCAGTGAGGGTGCCACTCTCCTGATGGCGACACACGATCGTGGTCTTGCCGAGCGCTGTAATCGGCTGGTCGAAATGCACGATGGAAGGATTGAGGAGCTTGCTTACGCTCGCTGACATGACCGCTTCAGGCGAAGATTCTCTCGCGGCCGTCAATGCCGCGTGGCATGGCGTGTTCTGGCTGGTGTTTGCCAATGCTGTCGGTGTGATGCTCGCAGTTCTGCTGCTCCTTCCTGCTCTCAACCCGATTCTTGGTGAATTGACTTACGGCCGCTGGATGATGGTCCACATGAACATTATGCTTTACGGCTGGACCAGCCTTCCTCTGGCCGGATTTCTCTTCAAGGTCTACGGTGCGGATCGCGGCGCGCTGGCTCGTTGGTGCCGCCCTGTTCTCTGGGCCTGGTCCGCGGCACTTGCGGTCGGCATCTTCTCCTGGCTTTCCGGCAATTCCAGCGGCAAGCTGTTTCTCGACTGGAGCGGTTACGCCTGTGTCTTCTTCCCTGTTGCCCTCACGGCCCTTTGGGTCTTGTTGCTTCTGGCCCTCGTGCGCAGTCGAGACCACGAGGAGAATGCCCCCTTCGTCACCAAGGCAGCCAAACTCGGCGGTTTGCTCGTCCTCGTGATTATCCCGTTTCTGCTGTATCGCGCCGCGGGCCCTGACTTCTATCCGCCAGTCAATCCTGACTCGGGTGGCCCCACTGGAGCGAGTCAGTTGGAGTCCTCCCTCGGCATTGTCGCCGTGATGCTTGTGCTGCCGTTCGGTCTCGCTCGCCGCAAGCATGGAATCAGTAGGATTCTTTTCACAGCTTGGTTGGTGTTGCTTGCGGAGTCTCTTCTTTGCGTCCTGCTTGGCCGCTCCGATATCAGTCACCGCATCCCCGCGCAATACCTGAGCCTCAGCACGCTTCTGGTATGGTTGCCGCTCACGCCGGCCTACTACGCAGCGTTCGCCTGGCATCCTGCTACGCGTCTCTGGCGGACTGCCTTCCTCTGGTGGTGGGCGGCACTTATTGTTACCGGCTGGATTTTCTTTCTTCCCGGCGTACTTGATCATTTCAAGTTCACCGACGGGCTTGTCGGTCACTCCTTCGTTGCCATGGCCGGGTTTACTTCGAGCCTGATTATCTTCGCAAGCATTCAGCTGATGGGCGCACACGGCTGGATCTTTAATCGCGCACGCTCCTTTTACGCATGGAATCTCAGCGTCATCGCTTACATCGTCTTAATGACAGTGGCTGGCTGGCGCGAAGGGTTTGATCCCACCTTCACGATCGTTCCTGGGCTGGCACGGAATCTCCTCTACCTTCTTCGTCTCGTCACCGGCGTTGTCATGCTTCTTGCGTCCGTCGATTGGCTGGTCGACGCTACAAGCGTTCTTCGTCGCCAGGGCTCAGAATTGATCAACCAAAGTCAGGAGAGGGCAGCATGAACCGATCCATTCTTCTTGCCTACCAGTCGATCATCGGTGTCTCTGACACCCTCACGGGCGCATTGCTCATGGTTGCCCCGGCAATCACCTTGAGCCTGATGCATCTTCATGCGCCTTCTGAGACATGGGTCTTTCTCTCCTTTATTGGCGCATTTGTCTTGTCAGTAGGCCTCTCCTGCCTGTACGGCGCATTCCTGCTCTATAGCAGGGGTAGTCGGTCAAGACTTGAGATCGTTTGGCTGCTTACCGCTTTCACTCGATCGAGCGTGGCCATCTTCATCCTCCAGCAAGTCCTGTGCGGCACGCTCGAGGCCGGTTGGTTGACTGTCGCCGCTATCGACGCAGCTTGCGTTTTGTTTCAAGGCGTGGGTCTTCACAAAGGGTGGTTAGCCCATGCTGCGCGGTAAACACATCTCTTCCGGTTGGCAGTGCACGGCTCTTGTCGCAATCACTTACGTGCACTTCCTCATCTTTGCCCAGTTTGCGTTTCTCAAACGGCTCGGCAACCTTGGTATTGCGGACGCTCACCTGAAAGCAGTCATGGCCGCCATGGCATTTGGCGGAATCGCTTTCAGTTTGATTGTCCCGCGTGCATGCCGGTGGGCATCCCCGCAGACACGCCTGCGCCTGGGCCTGCTTGCATCCTCTGCCGCTGCATTCTTCAACCTGCTGCCTCTCAACTTCGCCACGAGCGTGGCTGTTGCTTTTCTCATTGGCGCAGGTCTCGCAATTGTCACCGTCACATTCGTTACCTGGCTGCCGTTATGGACTGGCAATCACAATCCGCTCTTCAAGGTGGCGCTGGGTGCTGGACTTGGCTACTTCCTTTGCAACTTCCCTCTGCTCTTCACAGCATCGGCTGAAGCGCAATCATTGATCGCAGGAGTCCTATGCCTCGCAGGGGTTCTCATCACCCTGGCTCCAGTGCCTGAGCCGAGCAGAGATCCCGGGATCGAACCCCGAGAGCCGCTGCCATTTCTTCTCGTTCTCATCGGCTTTACCGCGCTCGTCTGGCTCGATTCGGCCGCCTTCTTCATCATTCAGAACAACACCTCTCTGAAAGAGGCAACCTGGCAAGGCTCACTTCACCTCTGGATCAATGGCGCGCTGCACCTCAGTGCTGCGCTTGGTGGCGCTTTTCTGCTCCGGCGTCGCGGCCTCGCGTCCACCCTTGGCGTGTCCTTTTTCATGCTTGGTGCGGCGTGCTTTTTGCTACTCGATCCTCAGCCCTCATCGCTGGCATCCATCCTTTATCCCATCGGCGTCTCGATCTATTCAGTGGCCCTCGTTGCCTACCCGTCGTTACTTGCGCCCGCCGCATCCGCCGAAGAACGGGGGCGCCTTGCGGGCTGGCTCTATGCCGTTGCAGGCTGGACTGGCTCCGCGATGGGCATCGGAATGGGGCAGAATCTCGGTCATGTTCCTCTTGCATTCATCCTCGCTGCTGGAATTGGCGTCCTCTCCCCACTCCTAATCAAGCTCATCCGCTATCGACACCGGGAGGTTGCCCTCGCAGCATTCCTGGCCATCGTTGCCCTTTATCTCAATCGCGGACCACTCTCTGTGAAGGCAGACACTTCTTTAACCCAGATCGAGCGGGGTCGCCAAGTCTACATCTCAGAGGGTTGCATCCACTGCCACTCGCAGTACGTACGTCCCAACTCACCCGACGTGCTCATGTGGGGGCCGGTTGAATCCATCGCCGAACTGCGCGAGCAGAACCCGCCGCTCATCGGAAATCGCCGTCAGGGTCCTGACCACACACAGATCGGCCTTCGCCGTTCGCCGCTATGGCTCAAGGCCCATTTCTGCAATCCGCCTGAAGTCAGCGGCTCTTCCATCATGCCGCAGTATTGCTTCCTCTTTCGCGACGAACGCGGGGACGATCTTGTTGCCTATCTCGCCAGCCTCCACGGCCCGGGTTCAGATGAGCACATCGCAGACATCGCACGATGGCATCCCTCTCGAGACGCCTGGAGCCAGGCCGACGCCGCCTTGGGCGAGCGCCTCTACCGCCAGCGATGTGCCACATGCCACGCTTCCAGCGGGGCGACGCGGCTGGCATGGCAATCGAGTTTCAAGCGCATGCCAACCAATCTCGCCACTGGACCCTTTACCCAATTCTCACTGGCAGATTCGCCCGAGATGCGCCTGCGGCGTCTCGCGCAGATTACGAAGTTCGGTATCCCCAATACCGACATGCCCGGACACGAGTACCTTTCGGACCAACAGATCGCTTCAATCGGCCTTTGGTTGTCGCAGGTTATTGCGCAGCCGAGTCAACAACGTTAGACACCGATTCACATAGGAGACGACCCGTGAAAACTCTTGCCAATGCCTTGATTCTTGTTTTTTCGCTGACCTTTGCTACAGCGGCGTTCGCCCAGCATCAGACCTTCACTGTTGACCCAGCGGCCAGTAAGGTCGCCTTTTCGTTAGCTGGCACTGGGCATTCCGTGAGCGGAATCTTCCAGGTACAGAGTGGGTCGATCGACTTCGATCCAGCCGCAGCAAAAATCTCCGGATCGGTCGTCGTCGCAGCAGGCAGCGGAGATAGCGGCGACAAGAGCCGGGATAAGAACATGAACAACCAGGTCCTCGATGTTTCGCACTTTGCCGAAATCTCTTTCGTGCCCAAAAGCGTCACCGGGACCATTGCGCCCAGCGGCGATTCGACCATACAGGTTACAGGAGTCTTTACACTGCACGGCACTCCGCACGACCTGACTCTTCCCATGCAGATACATCGCGATGGAGCGAACTTGTCGGCCAAGGGGCATTTCACCGTTCCGTACGTGCAATGGGGCTTGAAGGACCCGAGCATCATGATCCTCAAGGTTGCAAAGGAAGTCGGCATCGATCTCACGCTCGCAGGACACGTCTCGGCTGGAAAGTAATGCGAGCCGAAATCACAGTTCGCATCATGCGCATCGAACCGTCCGATGCAGGCTCAACTGGGAATCATCCGGCCAGCCTGCAAAGGGTTTGCGTGCAGGTTTTCAACGGGCAGTTATTCTTCCCGGGCAAATGTGTTGGATTCGATTGGGGCCAATGTGGTGATCGGTCTCATATGCTTGTCGTTGCCGGATTGTGTGTCCAAAACCTTTAGGAGCGCGTTGCACTCAACCTGAATCTCAGCTTGCTCCAGCTCGTCTGAAAGCCACAAACGCCAAATGGCAATTCTGCTCGAAGAAACGCGATCTACCCCCAGCTACACTGCTCGCCCGGTAGCCTCGGCGACCCTCGTCGGCTGCTACTACCGCCCCGAGCTCGATGTCGTCCGCCTTCTCGCTTTCCTCCTCGTCTTTGCCCACCACACGCTGGATATTGATGCGGTTTCTGCCACCGCCGGCTTTCCAGCCGGCCTTGCTCATGTACTCATCGACGCAGTCTCGGCCGGCGGATTCGGACTCTCCCTGTTTTTCACACTCAGCGCTTTCCTTATTGCTGAGCTGCTTTTGCGTGAGTGCGAGGCGACTGGCCAAGTTCATTTCCGCCAGTTCTA
>Ga0181517_10003013_pt1 | contig 16453 bp, 16 predicted proteins | sample PEATcosm2014_Bin_31_FD_119748 | JGI IMG/M metagenome (GOLD analysis project Ga0181517, IMG submission 119748) | Peatland microbial communities from MTU Mesocosm Facility, Houghton, MI, USA - PEATcosm2014_Bin01_30_metaG | ecosystem: Environmental > Terrestrial > Soil > Wetlands > Peat | place... | reverse complement strand
TTTCCGCGTGAATCGAGAATTTCTCTTCCGATGATTTTGACGATAGTGCTCAAAGTATGGCTCCTCTAAGAAATTTCAATTGTAACCGACAGGTGGGGCTTGCTTTAGCTTGCCCAAATCATTCTTCATTTCATCTTGGCAATCTTTTTGCGGATTTCCTGGGCGTTCTTGGCATCCGCGGCGAGCGTCAGATACTTCGTATAAGCTTCCTTGGCGGCCTTGTGGTCCTTCAGTTTCTCTTCGGCCTCGCCCAGGCGCAGCCAGGCGTCGCTCAACCCGCCGTTCCACCGGGTAGCTTCGCGAAAGCGCGACGCTGCGGCGCGGTAGCTGCCCTTCTTGAAATAGTAGCTGCCGGTTTCGAGCTCCTTCTCGGCCTGCAAGGGGTTGAAGGAGTACTCGGTGACCGTCAGCGACTTGTCCTCTTCGGGCGGAATCTCCTCCTCGCCGTTGTTGGCGGGCTGCGGGCGGTGCTTCAGATCCTCCTGCTTGGCGGGAGCGTCCTCCTGCTTGGCGGGGGCCGGCAAATCCGGTGGTTTCGCGTCCTGTGAATAGAGCGCCGGGACGACCCACGCCGCCACCAGTAAAGTCCAGGCGAGCCGCATAAATTCAATTTTAACGCGGCCCCGTGGGGGAACGAATGCGCGATCCCGTTATCGCGCCGGATACTTCTTCTCGAAGCGGTTGCGGCTGTTCGATACGGTGAACGATCCATCCTTGAGCACCGTCACCTTCAGCCATTTGCCCTGGCAGATCTCGTCCACGTTGGCAAGGAACGTATCGGCGGAATTATGCTCCTTGCCGCCCGCCACGGCGAAATGCAGTTGCCATAGATCGAGCAGCCCCGGCGTATCGTGGATTCTCTGCCAGGGGTCCACGTCCCCGCCCTTGCGCGCGCCATTGTTCATGATCGCCACGCGCGGCTGGAGGGCGTGGACGAACGGCAGCGAGTTCGAAAGCGCCGAGCCGTGATGCGAGACGACCCACAGGTCGGCGGTGCCGATCTTGTTGACGGGGCACACCAGCGGGTATTCCCGGTCGGCGGTCAGGTCGCCCATATCCACCAGGCGGAAATTGCCCACCGTTACAAGGATGCCGATCGATTGGCCGTTCTCGGTCTGGTCGGCGGGCGGGCGAGCGAAGCCGGCGCAATCCGGGTTGGGCTGGCCCGCGCCGGCGAGCGGCGCGGAGAGCACCTGGCCGGCCGCGGAGAGCACTCGCACGTCCATGCCCTTGATTGGGATCGTGTCGCCCGGCTTCACCAGAATGTGGTTGCCCTTGTCCCGGAACGCGCTGTAGGCGTTGAAGAGCACCTTCGCGTCCTTGTCCGTCTCGGTTTGGGTCCCGTGATCGACGAAGTTCACGATGGGCAGCTTCTCGGCGAGTTGCGGCACGCCGCCCACGTGGTCCATGTGGAAATGGGTCGTGAGCAGGTAATCGATCTTCTTGACCCCCGCCAGCTTGGCGGCGGCGGCGATCCGGTCGGCATCCCGGTGATTGAAGCCCGGCCAGCCGGTATCCACCAGCAGCGATTCGCCCGAGGGCGAAACCATCAGGGTGGCCTGCCCACCCTCCACGTCTATGGAATAAATCTCCAGATTCCGGGCCGCCGGCAGCGCCGCCGCGCAGGCCAGGAAAAGTACTACAAGAACCGACTTCCGCATGGCGAAATCGTAACACGATGAACGGGTCCAGTTGCCGGAACCTTACCGATTCGCATAACGTATGAAATAGCAGAGATGCCTTTTTGTTTCCAATGCGGAAATCCGGTTGGAGCGGCGGACGCTTACTGCGCCCGCTGCGGCACGCGGCAATCCGTTCCCGCCCGCCCCGCCGCGAACATCCCTTCCGACCCGCTGGCCGGCATACCTCCGCGAACCGCGTCGATCCTCTGCTATATCCCGGTGATTGGCTGGATCGCCTCGGTTGTGGTGCTGGCATCGGACCGCTTCCGCGCGCTCCGCCCGATCCGTTTCCACGCCTTTCAGGGGCTCTACTTGGGAGTCGCGTGGGTCCTGAACGGCTGGGTGCTGGGGCACATGCTCTGGGGCTTGCAGATGCGCATCGTTCACGACGTCATTAGCCTGGCGCTCCTCGCCATGTCTGTCCTGATGATGGTCAAAGCCTCGCAGGGCCAGGAGTATTCTCTTCCGGTTTTCGGAGAATTGGCGCACCGCTCGGTTTCCGAGGAATAGACCCCAGCACAACCCACAGGATGCCCAACGCCAGCGCCAGGCCAGAGATCCAGCGCGCCAGCCGCATTTCCCTGCCCCCGGTATAGACCAGATCGACCGTGCACGGCCCGCTGCACTGCGGCGCGACCACCATCTGCCCCAGTTTGTCGGCCCATGTGCGGCGCGGCGCGCCATTCACGTGCGCACGCCATCCGGCATCCCAAGTCACCTGGACGGAAAGCAAGTCCTCCGGGTGCAAGTCGGCCGATATGGTGGCGGCGCTCTGGCCGAGCCAGCGGAAATCGGCCGGCGGCAGATCGGGGTTGTCCAGCGCGTTCAGGTAGGGCTTCAGAGAGCTGGTGTCGTAGGGCGGCGGGGTGATTGGCGGCAAATCGGCCAGAACCACGGCGTGGGCCAGCGAGGCACGGCGGTGTGGCAAAGCGTAGATGACATCGTCGCCGGAGCGCCACAACTCGGGCAGGCCGGAGAACTTCTCAGGCACGCGATAGGGGTGGTAGGCCTCGCGGCTATGCGGTCCGCCGCCCGCCACCGCCTCGCAGCCGAAGGCCCGCAGCCAGCCCAGCGCAACATCCTGCTTGTCGCCGAAATAGATCTCGTAAACCACCGCAGGCAGCAGGGTGTTGCGCTGGCCGTTATCGAAGCCGCCATTGAGCAGGGGGGTCTCGCTGAAGGTGTCCATCCAGTAGGCGATAGTGCCCGGTGCGAAGACGCGCCGTCCGGGAAGATGCTCGCCCAGCCAGCGCGATTCCTGGTATTCGATGGTGGTGGAAACGTCGATGGGCTTTTCCATGCGCCAGGCTATGCGCCGCTCATGCATCATGATCGGGACTGCCACGAGGAGCAGGACAGCCACGGCCACCCGCGGCCGGGAGACCCGGATCGAGCTCGCGGCCAGCGCCGCTACCAGGCAGACCGCCAGATCCACTTCCAGGTTGTAGCGTTCCGGCTGCGGAACCAGCGAAAAGTGGAACCAGGAGGATCCCAGGCCGATAGCCGCCATGCTCCCCAGGAACAGCAGCGCGAAGCGAAGGCTGGGGGCCGCAATCCAGCGCCGCAAAAGCAGGGTCGCCAGCGCCAGGCCCTCGGCCAGGGCGATGAAGGCCCACCAATGCGCGGCGTCCACGATGAACTTCCCCCCCACCAGAGGAGCGTTGGCCCGCACGGTGGCGATGGTCGAAGGCGGCAACCAGGGCATCGAGATGGCATAGGCCCAACCCGCCATGATGGCCGCGCGGAGGCCTCGTGAGAGGACGTTCGGGAAGCCGGCCAGCAGATAGCAGGCTACCGCCAGAGCCAGGGTCAAGGCGCCGATCCAGTTAGTGAGCGCCACCCCCACCATGGATAAAGTCGCGGCGGCATAATAAACGGGCCTGCGCTTCTCCAGCGCCATGTGCAGGAAGGCGAGCGCGACCGGCAGCAGCAGCAGCGAAGCCAGATGCGGCCCTTCGCCGAAGCGCACCAGGGTCATCAGGCGGCGCGGTCCGAACCAGCCGAACGAAGTCAGTCGCAGATCGCGCACCAGCCAGCAGGCCGGCGATGCCAGCGAATAGAGCAGCCCCGCGCCGAAAGCCGCCGTTAAACCAGCTCCTAGGCGCCTCGCCGCCCACAGGAGCGCAACCGGGGCCAGGGCGTAGAGGGCGGCGGTCAGCGCGTGATAGGCCAGGGCCGGCGGGATGCGCAGGAGCGCCGCCACTCCGGCCACCGCAAAGTGCAGCAGCGGCGGGTAGCTATCCTGGTAGGGAATCCCGCCATACCACAGCGGGAACCAGTTGAAATCCGGAAAATGGCGCAGGATGTAGCCCGCCAGGCCGATGAAGGCGGCTTCGATCGACCCCATCTCGGTCGTGTATTCGATCCGGAAGAGCGGCAGCGTGATGAAGGCGTTCAGCGCAAACAAACCAGCGCAAGCCAGGAATTCGGGGAGAAAACGGGAGGGCCCCCGCTTAGAAGATGAAAGCCAGGCCACCACGGAAGCTGCGCGGCGTCTGGACCAGCATCACGCGCTGTCCGTCGAAAACGCCAAGGGGAAGATAGCCCTGCGCCAGCAGGTTGCGCAGGTCGGCCGTGGCTTCCAGGCGGCGCGGGAAGCCCGGGATGGGCTGGTGGATCATGATGTTCAGGCCCGGCATCGGCCGGTATGCCTCGGTGCTGTAGAGATTGCCGGGCACCGCCCAGCGGCTGTCCGCGGTCCACTGGTAGCTGGCGATCATGTGGGTGCCGGTCCAGGGCGAAGTGGCCGTGATGCGCAGCGTCGCGGCGTGCTTTCGGCCGGCGTGAATCATGGAGCGCAATTCATCGGGATTGTCGCTGACCAGATCGCCGCCCTCGGCCGTCAGCGCACCGGAGCTTCCGTACATCAGCGTGGCGCTCACGTTCTGGCCCACATGCTGCGTCATCCCGGCAGTGTAGCCCATGCTCTGATAATTACCGGCGTTGAAGACCGCGCTGCCTGAGAGCAGGTCCGGAAGGATGTCGCCGCCGTAGAAGGAATCCGGCGCCACCAGAGAAAGGGCCGCGTTGGTCACCTGCTCGTGGAAAAGCGTGAAGTTGAACGTCCGGGAGCCGGCTTTTCGCAGATAGGTAAATTCAGCCTCGGTGCCACGTTGGACCTTGCCCTTGCCGTTGCGCAAAGAGAGGCGCGGGAAAAGGCCCAGTGAATTGATGCCGTTCTGCAGCTCGGCGTCGCCCGAGACCGATCCATCGCCGGAGCTCGATCCGCCAAGGTCCGGCCGTGCATCGCCGCTGGTGTAGGCGAAATCCAGCTCCGTATCCTCATCCGCCGCGTAAGTAAGCCGCGCATACGGGCTGAAGTAGCTGGAATTGTCGACGAAAGAGACCGAATCCAGAGACATGCCGTATTTCAGCGTGACGTACTCGGAAAGCCGGGTCTGATCGTCGAAACCGGCGGAGACCGAGCGGAGCGCCGCCGGGCCGCTATCGAAGCCCCCCAGGCGGCCGGGCAGGAGCAATTGCCGCATGGTGATGGAAAACTCGGGAACGTCGTCGCCGATGCGCCGGCTATAGCTCGTGCGGAACGCCGTGGCGGGCGCGCCGGTCTGCGACCCGTGCCCCACGTTCCCGGCGACCTGCAAATTGTTGCTGCCGTAAAGGGAGGTGGCCAGCGCGAAGGCCGTGCCCATATCCGCCTGGCTGGCGACGCCGATGGCCTGCTCGCCTTCCCCGGCCGAGAGCTGCACAATGCCGCGCACATCGGAAAACACCGTGCCGTGGTCGGACGCCTTGTCGGGAGGGTTGGCTATCGGAACCGGCGTGAAGCGCAAGACCGGCCGCGTGGAAGAGGCGCTGCGCAGCACCCATTTCCAATCGTCCGTCATCAGGCCGTTTTCAAATGGCGGAGCCGCCAGCCGTATGGTGCTGAACAGCGTGTTGAGGTTGACGCTCAGCGCGCTGCGCATACCGGGCTGCACCAGGATGTCCTTCTTCAATGCCGGGACAAATGCGGCTAACGTGATGCGAACGGAATAGACATCGGGGACGATATTCAGGAATCGGAATTCCCCATGATCGTCCGTCATCACCTTGGCGTACGGCCGATCCTGCCGGTTGAGGAGTTGCACCGTGGCGCCCATTTGCGGCACGCCCGTCGAATCGCTCACAATTCCGGTAATGGCCCCCGCCAGACGCCAAGGTTGTGCGGCCGGGAGGTTGCCGGGAACCGCCAGGCATACCACCCCCAGAACCAGCGATCTCAACGTTATGTGCGCCTTCGTTCTCAACATCCGGCGACGCCACTGTCGCGGGCTTGCCCCCGCGCTTTATTAGGTTACCGTAAATTCACCCTGCTGTGTGAGAGTCTGATTCCGGTTTTTGTCCGTCACTTTCAGCCGGATCGTGTATTGACCAGGCGCCAGGCTCTTGAGAGGGAGCAGTTTCTCGATGGTCACCTGGCTGGCGGAAGCCTCGGGGATTTTCCCCACGTCCTCGGTAAATTCAAAAATCTTCTCGTTCGTGCCGGTTCTCACCACTTCATACTGGACCTGGCCATTGGGCTTATGGGTGGTCTCATCGGAGCCCACATTGTAGAGCTTCATGTAAATGCCCATCTTCTCGTCTTGCCGGAAGACATTATCGATGCGCGGCCGGACTTTGGAATCCCCGATCACGAACTGGCCGGTGCCGATGCTCCGCATGGGGACTTTCTCGACCACATCGGCCAGAATGAGCGTGCTGCTGGTGATCTTGTCGGGATCCAGTCGCGGGACGCTCAGCGCAAGCTCATAGTTGTTGAGGCTGCCGCCCACCACGTCTTTCGCCACGATATTAAGACGGTACGTTCCGGGGGCCAGGGGTACGTTCTTCTGATAAATGGACTTCTGCTTGGCGTACGCTTGCAGCATTTCGGCCGGCGCATTGACCTCCACGGTATCTTCGAAGACGTTCACCACCCGCCGCGTCATGGTGCTGATGCGGGCGTAAATGTTGACTACGGCCTTCTGCACGCCCTCTTTGGAGTGGAACTGCAAGTCCTTGTTATCGAATTGCACGGTGAAGTACGTCAGAACCGAGGCATCCGTGACCGGGAAGTAGTCCACCCGCACCTTCATGGGCAGAACGTTGTAGGTGATTTTGGAATTGACCTCGGACTCCAGGTCCTTGAACTTGATCACCGGCGGCGCCTGCAACTTGGCGTATTGCTCGAGGCGCGTGAATTCGTTCATGCTGGCCGGCATCTGATCCACCGGCACGCCCAGGTGCGTTCCATCGGTACGCGTGAAGCGGTCGGTCTTGCTCGAGAGTCCCATTTGCTCCGACATCGTCAAGCCGGCGCCCGGAACGTACAGCAAAGCGTCCTTTTCGGACGGGTCCATGGTCATGTGGAACTCGCCCGTCATGGTGGGATCGACGAACTCGATAATCACGTTGGTGCCCACGCCTTCGATGTAGCGATAGCGCCACTGCTGGAAGGGATAGGTGGAAGTTTCGCCGCCGCCTTCCTCGTAGGGCCGCTCGTAGGTGCCACCGGAGGAGTGATCCTCGATCTCATCGGGCGGGCCGTACTCGATATAAATGCGGCCGCGATCGGTCTTCCAGCCAGGAATGCCGCTAGCGTAGTTCTCGTTGGCGTAAGCGATGCGGCGGTAGTGCTCTTCCTTAAACTCGTTCTCGACGGTATCGGGCGTAGGGTCGCGGCGCAGCCAGAACTGCTCGATGAACTGCTCGCGCTCTTCGTCGGTTTGCAGGCGCTTGAAGGCGGCCCGCTCCTCGTCGGTGATGATGTAAGCGACATCCTCGTTCAGCCACTTGCGATAGGGAGTTTCCAGCTCCTTGCGGAGCTTCTCCTCGCGCTTCTTTTTCTCTTTGTCGGTGAGCGGCTTGGAGACGGTTTCCCGTTGACCCGTGGTGGCTTTCTTAGGAGGGCTGGGAGCGGTTTGATCGCTCTGTTGGCCCGTCGCGACCAGACACGCCGCGATCGCCAGAAAGACGCAGGACATCGAAAGACATACAGCTCGCATACCGCTTCACCGGTCCTCTTCAGGCTAGATTCGCTAATACCCATTCTAAGTCCGGGTAGGGGGCCGGTCAATGTGAACGGGACGCACACTGTAGGCCAGAAGTCGCGGGTTGGCACCTCGTTCCGTCCGGCGGTCACACCGGAAGGCAATGTTTATCTGGCTTGTTTACTTAATGTTGGCGAGACACGAGAAAGAATCCCGGTGGGTCTCCGGGTACTTTGGAGGCGTGAGAGGGAATTCGGACCCATCATTTAACCAGACATCCACGTAACTTTCTCCCCGGCATACCCACCCGCTCTACGGAGCGCAACCCACCCCGACCCCCGGGTTCCCTCTTTTTGTTCCGGATTCCCAGCGCGGCTCGCACAAAACTTTGACATTTCGGTTTCGTTCTGGCTAACTCTTTATATGCCCGCAGGTTCCCATCGCTTTCAGGTCGGTTCGATCGGCTGCACCGTCCTGACCGACGGCTACTGCGGCTACCCCACCTCGTGGTTCTTCCCCAGCGCGGATGCCGAGGAACTGTTCCGGGCCCTCGAAGAGCGCAAGATTTCGCAGGAGACCGTGCTGACCCCATATGTCTGCCTGGTCCTGGAGACCGGCCGCAACGTGGTCCTGGTGGATACCGGAGCGGGCGAGTCCGTCCCCACCGCGGGGGCGGTGATCGCACGACTGGAGGTGGCGGGAATACGCCCTTCGGACATCGATACCGTGGTCCTTACGCACGCGCATCCGGACCATGTGGGTGGCGCGCTGGATGCGCGGTCCCGCCCGGCCTTTCCCAATGCCCGCTACATACTGAGCGAGCCGGAATGGGATTTCTGGATGGCCGAGCGCGTCAACTTGGACGGGCTTAGGGTGCCCGAGGAGCTGAAATCGACCTTCACGCGCGAGGCACGGCGCCATCTCACGGCCCTGCGGCACAAGGTGGAACTGGTGGCCGGCGAAGTCGAGATTCTGCCGGAAGTCTGGGTGATTCCGGCTCCGGGGCATACGCCTGGCCACCTGGCGCTCCTGCTGGCGTCGGATGGGCAGCAGATGCTGAATATCGCGGATGCGGCGGCCCATCCGCTGCACCTGGAACACCCGGAGTGGGAGAACGGATTCGACCTGGCGCCGGAGCAGGCGCTGGCCACGCGGCGCGATTTGCTGGAGCGGGCGGTGGCCGGGAATATGCACCTGATGGCCTTCCACTTCCCCTTCCCGGGAGTCGGACGGGTCACGCCGCGGCCGGCGGGCGGCTGGGAATGGATGCCGGGCTGGTAGCGAAAAATGTGTAAAAAAGTGCGGAAGAAGAATTGCTGGGCTAGATCGTGCGAGGATCCGTACGATGGAAGCCTTCGTGATCGGCGCGGCGTTCCTGGGCAGTTGCGCGGCGGCGCTGGGGCTTCAGCGAGCGGCCCTGGAAGGATTGTTTTGGATCATGCAGGCGCGGCGTACGCGCCAATAGACGGACAGTCCCTACTTGCGCGAGCCGCGCTCGGGGTTTCTCAACTGCGATTGCCGCATCTTGTTCTTCTTGCGCTTGGGCTTGCTGATAACGAACGTGCCGCTGCCCAGGTACTCCGCTTTGTAGGTCTTGTCGTCGGCCAAAGTGGTGCTCCTCCGAAATGATGTTCTATTGTAGCGCGCATTATCCTGAAGATGAAATGACGGGACAGTGGCTGGCGCACGAACCCGAGGCGGCTCCGCGTAGCCGAAAGACCATCCGCCGCGCGCTCATCCTGGCGCTCCTGGCGGCCGCGTGTGCACCGGCGGCACCGGTGGACGATCGCGGGCTGGCGGTCTGCCGCGAAGTCCCCGATATCGCCCGCGAACTGACGGCGATCTCGGGGCTGGAATTGCGGCGGCCGGTGCCCTGCGACTTCATGAGCAAGGAGAAGGTCAACGAGTTTCTGAAGCAGAAGGTGAAGCACGGCTCGACGAAAGAAGAAATCCGCGCCGACGAGCTGACGCTGAAGAAATTCGGCCTGGTGCCGCAGGATTTCGATCTCTCCTCCAGCACCGTGGATCTGCTCACCGAACAAGCGGCGGCCTTCTACGATTACGACCGCAAGAAGCTGTTCATCACCGAAACTGCCAGCCGCGAGGACGAGGAGCCCGTGCTGGCCCACGAACTGGCGCACGCCCTGGCGGATCAGAAGTTCGATCTGGGGAAGTTCATGCGCAAGGGGCGCAACAGCGACGACGGCTCGGCGGCCCGCCTGGCGGTGATGGAAGGGCAGGCCACCTGGCTGATGTCCGAGTACATGGCCCGCAAGTCCGGCAGGTCGCTGGCGGATTCGCCCGATCTGGTGCGCGCGATGAGCGGGGTGAGCGACAGCGGCGGCCAATTCCCGGTCTTCGAGAGCGAACCGCTGTACCTGCGGCTGACCCTGGTTTTCCCTTACACCAAGGGGATGCTGTTTCAAAATTCGGTCTTCCAGCGCGACGGCAAAGACGGTTTCGCCGAGGTCTTCAAGCGCTCGCCGGTCTCGACCGCGCAGATCCTGCACCCGGATCTCTATTTTGACGATGTGAAGCCGGCCGATCCGGATTTGCCGGAGCCGCACCTGCCCCATGGGTATAAGGGGCTGGTGGGCGGCAGCTTGGGCGAGCTGGATACCTCGGTGCTGTTGGAGCAGTACCTGGGCAAGGAGCGCGCCGCCGAGATCGCGCCGCACTGGCGCGGCTCGGCCTTCGAGTTGCGCGAGAACAAGAAGGCCAAGCGGGTGGTCCTGCTGTACGCCGCCGAATGGGATAGCGAAGAAAGTGCGGGGCTGTATCTGAAGGCTTACCGCGAGGTACTGGCCAAGAAATGGAAGCACATGACGGTGGCTTCCGAATCCGACAGCGCGGTGTCCGGCGACGGGGATGACGGGGGGTTCGAGTTGCGGCGCACGGGCAAGATCGTGACCAGCATCGAAGGCCGGGAGCCTGCGATACACTGAGCAATATGCCGAAACGCCGATGCGTTCTCGCGGTTGCGGCGCTGTGTGCGCTGGCGGGCCGAATGGCGGGAGCCGAGATTCCGCGGCCCGCGCCGGATATGGTGGTCCATCTGAACGGCGGCAAGGATCTGCACGTCAGCCAGTACAAGGGCAAGCCGCTGGTGCTGGCCTTCATTCTGACCACCTGCCCGCATTGCCAGAAAACGGTCGGATTCCTGGGCAAAGCGCACTCCGAATTCGCGGCTCGCGGTTTGCAGATCGTGGGCGTGGCGATCGAGGCCGATGCGGCGCAGAACCTGGCGGGCTTCATAACCACATTCAATCCGCCCTTCCCGGTGGGTTATAACACCGACCACAATACGGTTCTGAACTACCTGCAACATCCCCCCATGCTGCTACTGAAGATGCCGGTACTGGTGTTTATCGACGGCCAGGGCGTCGTGCGGGCGCAGTATGAAGGCGACGATCCGTTCATGGCGGAGGACAAGCAGGAGCAGAACATTCAGCAGGCCATCGACGGGCTGCTGGTAGGCGGAGCGGCGGGCAAGAAGACGACGGCCACCAAGCGCGCGAAGGCGAGCTGAAGCTGCGCCGTTACCGCAAGCGGCGCGCCACATCGTAATCGCGCGCCGGCCGGGCCCGGTTTCGTTACAGTAAATAGTTGCAAGCCACTTCGAACCACGCGGGATCGGCGCTGGTGGCGCACAGCGGCGGTCCCACGGCCGTGATCAACGCCAGCCTGCTCGGGTTGGTGGAGGAAGCCACTCGGCGCACCTGCTTCCGCACCGTGTACGGGGCGCGTTTCGGCCTGGAAGGCATCCTCAAGCAGGACTTTGTGGACCTGACGGCGCTCGACCGGGCGCGCCTGATGCGCGTGGCGCAGGCACCCTCTTCGGCGCTGGGCACTTCGCGGCGCGAGATCGGAGCGGAGGGCGACCGACTGCTCGAAATCCTACGGGCGCTCGACATCCACTGTCTGTTTTACACGGGCGGCAACGGCTCCATGGGTGCGGCCTCCCAGATCGCCGCCCTGGCGCGTGCGGCGGACTTCGAGCTGCAAGTGATCGGGATTCCCAAGACCATCGATAACGATCTGGCCGAAACCGATCACACGCCGGGATATGCGTCAGCGGCGCGCTTCTTCGCCTGCGCGGTGCGGGATATCGGGGCCGATAACCGCGCGCTCCCCGGGCAAGTGCAATTCGTGGAAGTGCTGGGGCGCAACGCCGGCTGGATTGTGGCCGCCACCGCCCTGGCGCGGCATCGGCCCGACGACCCTCCGCACCTGATCTACCTGCCGGAGCGGCCCCTGCCGCTCGACCGGCTGCTGGGCGATGTGGAGCGCGTATACAGCCGCCTGGGGCGCTGCGTGGTGGCGGTATGCGAAGGCCAACTCGATGAGCACGGGCAGCCGTTCGGCGCCGACGTGCGCGGCAATGCGCGCGGCGGCCTGGCCATGAACCTGGCCCACCGGCTGGCCAGCCTGGTGACGGCGCGCCTCAAGCTGAAAGCGCGCGGCGAGAAGCCCGGCTTGCTGGGGCGGGTCAACCGGGCGGCGCGCTCAGCCGTGGATTGGAAGGAAGCGCGGCTGTGCGGGCGGGCCGCTGTGCGGGCCGCCGCGCGCGGCGTCTCGGGCGCCATGGTGACGCTGGTGCGGCGGGAAGGCCCGGGCTACCGCGCGTCCACTGGCCTCGCCGCGCTCGAGCGCATCGCGGGAGTGGAGCGGCTCTTGCCGGAGCGGTGGCTCGATCGGCAAGCCGGCGAAATGCATACGGAGTTCCTGGAGTACGTGGCGCCGCTCGTGGGCGAAATCGAAAGCTACGAAGATCTGGGATAGACGGGGCGGCTACCCGCCGGATTGCAGGCGCGTGCTCATGGGGCCGAGGTGGATATGCGCGCCGGTGGCTTTGCCGGGGACGGCCTGGCGGAATGCGAAATAAGGGATGCGCCGGGCGTTGAGGTATTCGCGCAGCCAGACGCCCTCGGGAGTATCGGGGTGCAGGGCGACATCCACGCGGCCGCAGTGATCGAATCCCAAAGCCCGGTGGACGGCCGTTTCACCCATGGCGCTCACCGGCAGCGGCTTGCCGAAACGGGTTTGGAAGGCCTTCTCGACCGCCGCGAAATCGGCGTTCGTGAACACGCCATCGCCGTCATGGCGCTCGGCGATCTCGTGCGCGGTGGAGGGTTCCTCGGCCAGCCGGGTCTCGAGCAACTGCTCGGCGCGGGCCATTTCGGTCACTTCGCGCACAAGGCTGGCGCGCTCGGCGGCCAAGGCGCATTCCCGGCGGGCCCAATCGGCTTCCTCCTGCAAGGGCGTGAGCGAGGCCTGGGGGGCGGCGCCGAGATCGGCCAGCTTGCGGGCGTCGTCAAGGGCTTTCTGGCGCCGCTCGAGGCGGCGGCCGGCTGCGGCCACCATGTCGTCGGCCAGCGCCTCGGTGAGGTCCGCGCCATAGACGGTCTTGCGAAGCAGGGCCTCGTCGCGGGCGTCGGCGATGGCCTCTTCGCCTTTGTCGAGCAGCGCGCGAGGAGCCGCACCGGAATCGACCAGGCTGCGCACCCTTTCGAGGTTCTCCTGGGCGCGGGCGACCTCGGGATCGACCACAGGAGCCTGCGCCCACACGGATGCCGCGCAAACGACGAAAATCAGAGGCCCAAAAAGACGCATTAGTTTTCATCTTAACAACTGGCGCCCGGGAGATGCGCCGCGGGCGTGTGCCGGCGCCGTCCGGCGGGCATTCGCGCGGTAAAATCTCGACGAGGGGCTTACGAAATGGCAGAAAGAGATCTGAATAACCGGACGGCCGCGGCGGCGCAGCCGGCCCGGGCACAGAACCCGATTCACACGGACAGCGAAGGCCTGGAGGCCGGCGGCGTCAAAATCCCGGTGGCGGATGGCGAGATTCCGGGCTATCGCGCGGTGCCGGCGGGCGGCGGCCGGCACCCGGTGATCCTGGTGGTGCAGGAGGTGTTCGGCCTCAACGAGCATATTCAGGATGTCTGCCGGCGCTTCGCAAGGCTGGGCTACTGCGCGGTGGCGCCGGAGCTGTACGTGCGCCAGGGCGATGTCTCGGGGATGCAGGATTTCGGCGCCATCCGGCCCATAGTCTCAAAGGTTCCGGATTCCCAGGTGATGGCGGACCTGGATGCGACCGTGGGCTACGCCGAGAAGAGCGGACGCGGCGAAGCGGCGCGCGTGGGCGTCACCGGCTTCTCCTGGGGCGGACGCATCGCCTGGCTATATGCGGCGCACAACCCGCGGCTCAAGGCGGCGGCGGCGTGGTACGGCAGGCTGGGGGGCGAAACCAACCCGCTGCAGCCGCGCAACCCCATCGACGTGGTGTCCGAATTGCACTGCCCGGTGCTGGGCCTCTATGGCGGCCAGGATGCGAGCATCCCGCGCGACAGTGTCGAGAGGATGCGCGCGGCCGCGAAACAGGCGGGCAAGACGGTCGAGATCGTGGTCTACCCGGATGCCGGTCACGGATTTTACGCCGATTACCGGCTCAGCTACAATCCGGAGGCCGCCCACAACGGCTGGCAGCGGCTGCGCGACTGGTTCCGGAAGTACGGATGCTGATCCCGGCACAGGCCGACCCGGCTGCATCATGTTGCATCATGGCGGGGGGCTTTACAGCCCTGATATAATGGGTTCAGATGATTTTCCGCTTCCCGCGCAAGCGGGGTGTCGAAGGTCCGGTTGGCCCCCTTTTTAGCCTTTTATCTTGTCTCGAACGGTCTCAGCCCGGAGGTATCCAGCAACCCCTCAATGAAAGCTAGCGTCCGCATCAGCCGTGGCGTGGAAAGCCTGTTTGGTACCCGGGATGAGAACATCCGGCTCATCGAATCCGGCTTGGGAGTGCACACCCAACTGGTTGATAACAATATAGAGATCGAAGGCGAGGCGGAAGGCGTCACGCGCGCCGAAACCCTCATCGAGGAATATAATTCACTCGTTCGCGAAGGCCACATCTTCAATAACGGCGACCTGAACAGCTACCTGCGGGTGGTCATGCTGGATCGCGAGGTTTCGCTCCGGGCGCTGGTGCAGAGCGGCCGGCAGCGCAATTTCGGCAAGAAGATCCTAGCGCCGAAATCCGTGAACCAGCGGCGCTACCTGGAGGCCATCGAGCGCAACGACCTGGTGATCGGCGTGGGGCCGGCGGGCACGGGTAAGACCTACCTGGCGGTGGCGATGGGGATTTCCGCGCTGATGAATAAGCAGGTGGCGCGCATTATCCTGACGAGGCCGGCGGTGGAAGCGGGCGAGCGCCTGGGCTTCCTGCCGGGCACGCTACAGGAGAAAGTGGACCCCTATCTGCGCCCGCTCTATGACGCGCTCTACGACATGCTCGACGGCGAACGCGTGGAGAAGCTGTTGGAGCGCAATGTCATCGAGGTGGCGCCCATCGCGTTTATGCGCGGCCGCACGCTCAACGACAGCTTCATCATCCTGGACGAAGCCCAGAACTCGACCGCCGAGCAGATGAAGATGGTGCTGACGCGGCAGGGCTTCAACTCCAAGATGGTGGTGAACGGCGACATCACGCAGATCGACCTGCCGGCCGGACGGCGGAGCGGGCTGGTGGATGCGCTCGAGATCCTCAAGGGCGTGGAAGGCATCAGCGTGGTGCTGTTCGACGAAAAAGACGTGGTGCGGCACCCCCTGGTGCAGCGCATCGTCAAGGCCTACGAGCGGTACAACGAGACGATGGGGACGGGCCGGCAGCTCACGCTGAAGCTCGCCGAGCAGGCGAATGAAAGCGCCGCCGAGGCGGCTCCGCTCGCCTGAGGCGAGGTCTCATGTCTTCCTCCGATGGCAGTACCGTGGTTTTCCGGCGGGTCCCGGCCGGACTACGCCGCAAATCTATCGAAAATTTCGCGCGCACATTGGAACGCGAGCCGGCTAAGGGGCGGGCATTCGATTGCCTGATAACGGGCGACGCCGAGCTGCGGCGGCTGAATCGCGAGTTTCGCGGGAAAGACGAAGCGACGGATGTTTTGTCGTTTCCGGCGGAGGGGCTGGGCAAGCTAAAGCATGCCCCACCGGAATCCGGGTACCTCGGCGATATCGCCATCTCGCTGGCGCGGGCGCGGAGCCAGGGACGCCAGTTCGGGCACACCACCGAGGATGAGATCCGCATCCTGATGTTGCACGGGGTGTTACACCTGCTGGGCTTGGATCACGAGAGCGATAACGGCCGCATGGCACGCGCCGAGAAGCGCTGGCGGGCGCGGCTGGGCCTCGCGGGCGGGCTGATCGAGCGAGTGCGGGTATGATCATCGCTGCCGCTCTGGCCACGCTGATTGCCGTCCCGCTGTTGGGCCTGGTGACATTCGTGCAGTTGCTCTATCTCGAGAGCCTGCGCCTGCGCACGCGCGATCTGCCGTCGCTCAAGTTCTTCAAAGAGACGCTCGAAGACCGGCTAGGCCTCGAAACCGAGCAGGGGGCCGGGGCGTTTTCGCTCATCAAGCACACCCTGCTGGTGCTGACCGGAATCTTCTGCTTCGCCTGGTTCGCGGACGGCCAGCCGTGGAACGGCGGCGTCTTCTGGCAAGCCGCGCTGACGGTCTGGCTGGTCATGCTGGCGGTCTCCTACGCGCTGCCGCAGTTGCTGTACCGCCGGACAGGAGCCAAATGGCTGCTGCCGCTGGTGCCGTTCCTGCGCGGCCTGGCGTGCCTGGCGCGCCCGTTCGAGGCAGTGCTGGGTTTCTTCCAATCGCTGATCGATCTCGCAGACGACCCGGCGAACAAAGAGGAAAGCCCCACCCCCGCCGAGAACGTCGAGGCGCTCATCGATGCCGGCACCGAAGGGGGGCTGATCGAAGAGGAGGATCGCGAGCTGATCCAATCCGT
>Ga0181517_10003008_pt1 | contig 16465 bp, 15 predicted proteins | sample PEATcosm2014_Bin_31_FD_119748 | JGI IMG/M metagenome (GOLD analysis project Ga0181517, IMG submission 119748) | Peatland microbial communities from MTU Mesocosm Facility, Houghton, MI, USA - PEATcosm2014_Bin01_30_metaG | ecosystem: Environmental > Terrestrial > Soil > Wetlands > Peat | place... | reverse complement strand
GTTAGGAGACCCCCCCCGGAATTGTTCGAAAAAACGCGGGTCTCGATACCCGATATACGCAATTCTAACTTCCATGGCAAAGCGCATGAAATACTTTGGGTTATGCCTATGCGGGCGCACCCCGCTTTTGACTCGCGTCAAGTACGCCCCGGGCTCATTGTGGGATGTTAGCACCATGCAAATGGCTTTCTCCAACGGCGAGCAAGTGCCGGTCGAACCCGATCCGAGTTCCGCCGCTCCGCCGGCGCCCTTCCCGGCGACGCGCCTGGCTCGAGAATGGAAGACGCTTCAGGCGATGCTCGAGTGCTATTGCCGCGCGCACCATCCGGGCGCGGCATGCCTTTGCGCGGACTGCCAGGGCTTGCTCGACTACGCCGCTCTTCGCCTCGCGCGCTGCCGGTTCGGCCCCGCCAAGCCCACTTGCGTCAAGTGCCCGGTTCACTGTTACCAGCGCGAACGCCGCGAACAGGTCCGGGCCGTCATGCGCTATGCCGGCCCGCGCATGCTCTGGCGCCACCCCGTCCTGAGCCTGCGCCACTGGCTCGACAGCCTGCAACCATTCACAGTCCCCGGAGTGCGCCCGTCCCCGGGCGCAGCGGGTGAGGAATAGCGCCTGACTCTGGACGGTTCAACCGCCTCAACTAACCAGAGCCTGTTGTCCGCAATGTCCGGATGCGGCAAACATAATTTGGCTTGCGCTTGACCACCCTCTCTTCCAAGACTGCGGCATGATCACTTGCCGCTCTCTCACTTTGGCCGGACTCATGCTGCTCGGAGCCGGTGTGGCCGCCCCAGCCGAAGAAACCTGGCTCTCCGCCCTCGACCTCTCCACGGTTGAACAGGGCTGGGGCGATCCCCATGCCAATCTCTCCGTGCAGGGCAATCCCTTGCAGATCGGCGGCCGGAAGTTCGACAAAGGCATCGGCACGCACGCCGACAGCACATTCGAACTCGCCCTCGACGGCCAGGCCGCTCGCCTCAACGCCTGGGTGGGCGTGGACGACGAAACCCAAGGCCGCGGCTCCGTCGTCTTCCGCGTCCAAGCCGACGGCAAGGAACTCTGGAACAGCGGCGTCATGCGCGGCAAGGACGCCGCCAAGGAGATCAACCTGGATCTGACCGGTGTCAAGTCACTGGTCCTTCAGGTCGGCGACGCCGGCGACGGAATCGACTACGACCACGCCGATTGGGCCGATGCGCGCATCGACATGAAAAGCGGCAAACCGCGCGTTCCCTCGCCTCCCGCCGAGGCCGCGCTGGTCCTGACCCCGCCCGAATCCCCCGCCCCGCGCATTAACAGCACCCAGCTCTTTGGCGTGCGCCCCGGTTCTCCCTTCCTCTACACCATCGCCGCCACCGGGACCCGCCCCATCACCTTCTCCGCCAAGGGCCTGCCCGCCGGACTCCAATTGGACGCCGATACCGGCCGCATCACCGGCCAGGTGGCCAAGCCCGGCGAATACAAAGTCACCCTCCACGCGAAGAACGCCCTCGGCCGGGCCGATCGCCAGCTCCGCATCGTTTGCGGTCCACAGTTCGGGCTCACCCCCGCCATGGGCTGGAACAGTTGGAACTGCTTCGCCGGCGCGGTCACCGCCGAAAAAGTCAAAGCCGCCGCCGATGCCATGGTCTCCAGCGGCCTCATCAACCATGGCTGGACCTACATCAACATCGACGACTTCTGGGAAGTCCACCGCGACTCCAAAGATCCCACGCTCCAGGGACCTCAGCGCGACGCCCAGGGCAACATCCTGCCTAATCCCCGGTTCCCCGACATGAAAGCCCTCACCGATTACGTCCACGCCAAGGGCCTGCGCATCGGCCTCTACTCCTCGCCCGGCCCGTGGACCTGCGGCGGCTGCGTCGCCAGCTTCGATCACGAAGTCCTCGATGCCCGCCAATACGCCGCCTGGGGCTTCGACTATCTCAAATATGATTGGTGCTCCTACAGCCCGGAACTGGAGCTGCGCCGTGGCAACACCGCTGCCGTGGCCGCCGCCGCCAAAAGCTGGAGCGGCTCCGTACCCAAGCAAGTGGCCGACCTCATGCGCCCCTACGCCATCATGCACGACGCCCTCCGCGAACAGCCGCGCGACATCCTTTACAGCCTTTGCCAATACGGCATGGGCGACGTCTGGACCTGGGGCGCCCAGGTCGGCGGCAACTCCTGGCGCACCACCGGCGACATCACCGATACCTGGAGGAGCATGTCCGGCATCGGCTTCAGCCAGACCGGCCACGAAACCGGCGCCGCTCCGGGCCACTTCAACGATCCCGATATGCTCGTGGTCGGCAAAGTCGGCTGGGGCCCGAGCCTCCATCCCACCCGCCTCACCCCCAACGAGCAATACACCCACATCAGCCTTTGGTGCCTGTTGTCCGCCCCGCTGCTCATCGGCTGCGACATGACCCAGTTGGATCCATTCACCCTGGGCCTCCTGAGCAACGACGAAGTCATCGACGTGAACCAGGACCCCCTCGGGCGCCAGGCCTCGCGTGTGGCCCAAATCGGCTCCGTGGAAGTCTGGGCCAAGGACATGTCCGACGGTTCCAAAGCCGTCGGCCTCTTCAACCGCGGGTCCAACGAACAGGTCGTCACCGCCAACTGGCTTGATCTGGGCCTCAAAGGCAGCCGTCGCGTGCGCGACCTCTGGCGGCAGGAGGATTTAGGCAAATTCTCCGACTCCTTCAGCGCTGCCGTTCCCCGCCACGGCGTGGTCCTCCTTCGGATCAGCAAAAACTGAAAAACGCACTGCCTCATACTCCCCCCGCTATGAAAGCCCCCTCTCGCCTTTCGGTTTGGTTCTTCGCGCTGGTTCCTGCCGTTGCCCTTTTGGCGCAGCCGGGTCCAACCCAGGCTCTGGCCTCAACCCCGCCGGCCGCGTCGCGCTACGAGATTCCCGCAACCGACGACGGCTTGCCTGGGGGCGGCCCCATCCGGCGCTATGATTGGTTTCGCCAGCTCTGGGTGCAGCGGCGCAGCGCCTGGGCCCGCCAGGTCCAGCAGGACCAGGGCGCGGTCGTGTTCCTGGGAGATTCCATCACGCAGTTATGGGGCGATAACCTCGGCGGCAAGTTCCCCGGCTTGAAAGTGGCCAATCGCGGCATCAGCGGCGATACCACCCGCGGCGTGCTCATCCGCCTCGAGGAGGACGTCCTGGCTCTCAATCCCGCCGTGGTGATCCTGCTCATCGGCACCAACGACCTCGAAGAAGGCGCCGACCCCGAAACGGCTGCCGCCAACCTCAAACTGATAATCGCCCGGCTCAAAGCCCATGACCCCAGGATGCCAATCATCCTCTGCGAAGTCTTCCCCAGCTCGGCCGCGAAGAAGCGGCCCGCCCCCAAAATCACAAAACTCAACCAGTTGTATGCCGCCGCCGTCAAAGGCGACCCCCAGATTACCGTGCTGGATACCTGGACCCTCTTCGCCAATGATCAGGGCGACGCCCGGCCCGAGGAGTTCCCCGACCTCCTCCACCCCAATGCCATCGGCTACGCCAAGTGGGCCGCCGCGCTCCATCCCCTCCTGGCCACGCTCGATCTGGTGGACACCGATCTTTACACCTTCACCCCGGAACCCGGATTCCAAAGCCTGTTCAACGGGAAAGACCTGACCGGTTGGGGCTTCCGACCCACCTCCAAGGAGGATATCGAAGCTGCCCGGAGCTGGCAGGCCAGCGACCCCAACGCCGCCGTCTGGCCGATTGTCAAGAAGGCGGTCAAATTCAAAGGCAAAGTCGCCAGCCCCGATGGACGTTATGTCGCAAAGCACGGGCGCCTGGTGGTGACTACCGCGCCGGAAGGGCGCAGGATCCAGGCGCTCTGGACCACGCGCGAGTTTCCCAAAGACTTCATCCTCAAGCTGGAGTTTCGCGCCACACCCTATGCCGATAGCGGCGTTTTCATCCGCGGCCTCCAGCTTCAATGCCGCGATTACCTCCTGGCCGGCCCTTACAAAGATCTCCACAACTACAAGCCCCAGGACTGGAATGAGCTCGTCATCGTCGTCAAAGGCACCAAAGCCCACTGCACCTGCAACGGCGAGTTGCTCGAATCTGAACTGCAAATTCCCGCCACCGGCCCCATCGGCCTCGAAGGCGACCGCGGCCAAATGGAATACCGCCGCCTGCGCATCAAAGAACTCGCCCCAGGTTCGGAATCTTGAGTTCTGCAAGGCACGAAGTGCCCCGGACGCCCCAGGGCCGATGGCCCCGCAGTGCTCTCCCGAACGCCCGACCCGAGGCGGCGATATCCACCAGGTAGACCACAAATGACGGCATACCAGCCAGGCCCATCAACATTTGCATACGGGAGCCTCAAGGTGATTCACGGCTATGCCGGCATCACCAGAACATACGGCCAATAATGAGCGCGATTTCTCCCGGTTTGGTTACGTTGGTTGCGTTGCTCATCGTCGCGATCTTCCCGGCCTGTGCCCAGCCAACGAATCCGCCTCAAGGCAGCGAGGATGGGAGTGCTCGGCCACATGGGCTGGCTCTCTACTTTTTCACGACGCCGGAATATCAGCGCGAGGCCGTTCGATTACTGCTGGAGGAGGTAAATCAAGTCGCAAAAGATCTAAGCTTGATAGAGCAACTGCCAATTACCAAAAGCAATCTGGTTTCTGTCCTCGTCTGTCCGCCGGCATCGGACATGATTGGAAACATCAGCACCTCCAACTATACCTATTACGTTAGAGAAAAGCGAAAGTTCGCTGGGGTTGACCAAATGCACTTGATGCGCATTTGGGAAGCTGAGGAGAAAGACTTCCTCTGGCCGATCGAGCGTCTAGATACGAACGGAGCTTTTGGAGATGCCACGCGGGTCCTCGCAGCAGGAGGGATTGACACCGATGCTTTACGCCGCAACTCGACGATTGACATTGTGGCCCGAATGGTGGAAGGGCCGCGCGGGAAACACTTCGTGCCTGATTATTGGATAACCTGGAGCAAAGGAGGTAAGAAGATTGCTAGGCTTGGTTTCTTCGAGCCAACCAAGACAATAAGAACATTTCAAATATACGCTCCGGAATATGTGCTCAGGAAACCGCTGGAAATTCCCAACTTGGGTGCGATCTTGAGACGCGGCGGGGCTCCAAAACGACTGCTCCAATCCATGGGACTTGAATCGACTAACACGCCTAACCTTTCCAATACGCCGCCCGGTTCTGCTGCTACGCCTGCTCCTGCTGTACAGTGATTGAGGCCATGCATTGTCCTGCCGCTCCCCTTCCTGGTTTTTGAGTATCATAACGTCCTTATGCTTCCCAAGGGCAGGGGCTTTCTCTAGGCTTTTTCCCATGGAGGGAACCTCGTCCCACGGGCGCCCATTTTCCACGCCCCTGCCTCTTTTGCCGGCAAACCCAGGCCGATCTGGACAGCGGCGCGCGATTAGTCCAGATTCCATCGGTATTGCCAACGCAACGAGTGCCAAGCTCATGCAACGGGATCTTGAGAGAGTCGAAGAAATCTACGAAGCCTACGCGAAAGACGACCTTGCCACCCTCTTGCTGCTCATGGGCCAGGAGGTGGAGATCGTTCAGTCTGCGGAGTTGCCCTGGGGCGGCCATTACGTCGGGCACGACGGGATGCGCCAGTTTCTGGGCGCTTTAGCTCAGCACCTGGACAGCAGCCTCTTTATCGAACGGCTTATCGATGCCGGGGACCAAATCGTGGCGGTTGGCCGTACGGCGGGCAAAACGCGCAAGACCGGCCTTGAGTTCGATATCCCCCTGGTTCAGGTGTGGGCCTTCAGCGATGGCCAGGTGACCCGCTTCGAAACCTACATCGACAACGCTACCATCCTGGCCGCCCTCGACGCCTGAACCGCGCTTCGTCTCAAGCCGGATGCTTGCGGAGACGGGCGGTCTGGACGTATCTTCCCGCCGATTCATGGCTACAGTTAAATCTTTCGCCGCCCTGCGACCTAAGCCGGAACTCGCCTCCCGTATTTGCGAGCTTCCTTACGACGTCATGTCCTCGGATGAAGCGCGCCAGGCCGCCGCCGGCAACCCGCTTAGCTTTCTTCATGTCAGCAAGCCGGAAATCGACCTGCCTCCCGCGACCGCCGTTTATGCGCCCGAGGTCTACGCCAAGGGAAAAGAGAACTTCCAGCGCCTGATCGCCCAAGGGGCTCTCCGGCAAGACCCGCAGCCCGGCTTCTATCTTTACCGCCAAATCATGGGCCGGCACAGCCAGGTCGGGATAGTGGCCGTGGCAAGCTGCGAGGATTACCTCAAAGGCATCATCAAAAAACACGAGTTGACCCGGCCCGATAAAGAGAACGACCGCGTGCGTCACATGGAAGCGCTCAACGCGCAGACCGGCCCGGTCTTTCTGACCTGTCGCGCCAGCCAGTCCCTGGACGAATTTGTGGCCCGAAAAACCGCCGAAACGCCCGAGGTCGATTTCACCGCCGGAGACGGCGTCCGCCACACCGCCTGGGCCGTCTTCGACCCGCCGGGCCTGCGCCTCATCGAGAGCGAGTTTGCGCGCATTCCCTTCCTGTATATTGCCGATGGGCATCATCGCTGCGCAGCCGCCGCGCGCGTCTGGCAAGCCCGCAAACCGGGCGGCTGCGGCACACCCCTGCGTCCCCACCCCCTGGACAAGAGCGCGTTCTTCCTCAGCGTCATCTTCCCTCATAACCAAACCCAGATCCTGCCCTATAACCGTGCGCTCAAGGACCTGAACGGACTGAACCCGGCGCGGTTGCTGGAAAAACTCGAGACGGTTTTCCGCATCGACCCCGGCGGCGCCCCCACCCCGGCGCGAAAGCACGAGCTCGGCCTCTATCTTGCCGGCCGCTGGCACGCTCTGGCCTTCCGCCCCGCCTTCACCGCCGCCGCCAACCCGGCGGACACTCTCGACGCCACGCTGCTGCAAAACCATGTGCTGGGGCCGATCTTCGGCGTCGACGACCCGCGCACCAGCAAGCGGATCGAGTTTGTCGGCGGCATCCGAGGTGCCGCCGAGCTGGAGAAGCTCGTCAACTCCGGCCAGCACGCCTGCGCGTTTTCGATGTTCCCGACGCGGATCGAAGACCTCATGGCCATCGCCGACGCCGGCGGCACCATGCCGCCCAAAAGCACCTGGTTCGAACCCAAGCTCCGCGACGCGATGTTTTGCCACCTGATCTGAAGACGTGAAACGTGATGCGTGAAACGTTCTAACGTTTTAACGCTCCAACGCCTTAACGTTCCACCACCCCCCCACCTTTCACTCTTCATTTGTCCTCGGTAAACCAATAGACTTCGCTCGTGTCCGAGAGCCGGCTCCAACGCGGTTTGCGCGCCACCTTAACCGGGATGGTGGCAAATGCCCTTTTGGCCGGCATCAAACTCACTGCGGGTCTGTTGGGCCATTCTCAGGCCTTGGTCGCCGACGCCATCGAATCGATGGCCGACGTGCTGAGCTCGCTGGTTGTCTGGCGCGGGCTCGTCGTGGCCGCCGAGCCCGAGGACGAGGATCACCCTTATGGACACGGCAAGGCGGAGCCGATCGCGGCGGCGGGGGTGGCAACCATGCTCTTGGTGGCGGCGACCTGGATCGTGACCACCGCGTTCAGGGAGGTCCGGGAGCCCCATCAGCCGATCGCTCCATTCACTTTGATCGTTCTGGGCGCGGTCATTGCCGTCAAAGAGACCCTGTTCCGATTCGTGCTGCGCGAGTCCGATTCGGTCGATAGCCCCGCGGTGCGGGCCGACGCCTGGCATCATCGCAGCGACGCCATCACCTCGCTCTCCGCCGCCGTCGGCATCACCATCTCCCTGGTCGGGGGCCGGGGCTACGAATCCGCCGATAACTTCGCCGCCATGGCCGCCGCCATTGTCATCGCCGCCAATGGCTGGCGCATGCTGCGCCCAGCCTTGAGCGAGCTCATGGACCGGTCCCCCGGCGGCGAAATGCTCGAGCGCATCCGCGCCATCGCCGAAGCCGCCCCCGGCGTCGATCGGGTCGAAAAATGCGTTGCCCGCAAGATGGGCTATTTCTATTACGTCGATATGCACATCGAGGTGGACCCCCAGATGACGGTCCAGCGCTCACACGACATCGCCCACGGCGTCAAAGACAAAATCCGCAGCCAGATCCCCCGAGTGCGCGATGTCCTGGTGCATGTCGAACCGGCCGTGAAGCGGGTGAGACGAGATTGACTGCGTTCACCGAAAAAAGATCTGTTTTTTGGGGATCGGCTTGAATTAATCGCACAGGTAAAGGAGTCTAATAATAGGAGTCAGAAGGCACGGCCCTGGGCGGCTAATCAAAGTTAGCGAAAGGCCATGCGCCATGAGAATCTGGTTAATCTTCCTGCTCACATTGGGCATCACGGTCGGGATAGCGGCCGCGGCTTCCGGCCAGGGGGTCGCGTCGGCGATCCAAACCATCCAACAGGCTCCCGACCCGTCTGCCGCGGTCACCGCCTTCGCCGACGGGGTCGCGGTGGACCGCAACAATCCTCAACTTTACGAGGCTTTTGTCCACCGGCTGGTCGACCTGGGGCTCCCGGAGCTGGCCTTTCACCAGGCCCAGATGCTTATCGGCCTGGAACCGACCAACGGCCTGGGCTGGGCTGTGGCCGGCTACGTCGATGCCCGCCGCGGCCGGATGCCTGATGCCGTCTCCGAAATCAGCAAGGCCGGCCAGTACGCCCCCGAAAGTCAGTTTGTGCAGCGCACCGCCGGCGAGGTGGTCGCCTGGTACGATTTCAAGGCCGACAAGTCGCAGCTTCCCGCCGATGTCGGCGGCGGAGTGGACAACATCCGCAGCCGGCTCCACCAAACGCCCGCCTTCACTGCCGCCTACGATGCCGCCAGGAATGCATATCAGAGCCAGGCAGCCAATGCGGCCGCGCCACAAGCCCAATCCCAGGCGAGCCAGCCCGGGACGGGCCCCGCCTATGCCGAAGCGCCGCCTTACTACTATCCGCCGCCGGATTACTACGCCGACAACGATGACTATTATTACGACTGGGGTCCGGGCTGGATCGAGCCCTCCCCGTGGTGGTGGTGGCAACCGGCCGGTTATTTCGGCGGCGCGGCGTTCTTCCCCTTTGGCGCGTTCTTTGTATTCGATGACGACTTCTTCTTCCGCCATCATGACCATCACGCCTTCCACGATAACCACGTCAACCGCGCGTTGCATGGAGACAACCCGGTGGTCTGGCACCACGGCCCGCAAGGGACGACCAGGTTCTTCGGTGCGCCCGCCCGGCCCAGCGCCTCGTTGGCGCTGCAAACGCCTGGCATGTTCGAGTCCGGCGCCGCTGCCTCCATTCCGCGCCCCGAGCTCGGGATAAACCCGCGAGCGGAGGCCGTGCCTATAGCGCCGAAGGCTTCTCAGGCCCCTATCGTAAATGGGCCCGCGCCATGGGCCGGCAGAGCTCCCGCGGAGAGCTTCCGGGGCGGAGCCGGTTCGCCTGAGGGCTTCGGCGAAGGTCAGGGAGTCAGTGAGCCACGCGGATCCTTCGAAGGCGCAACCGCTCCGATGGGCGTTCCCCGTGGTCCCGCCGTGGAAGGCGGCGGCTGGCATGGCTCACCGGCCGAGAGCTCCGGTGGCAACCGCGGCGGCAGCGCCCCGGCCTTCGGCGGCGGTTTCCATGGCGGCGGCGGCCGCCGCTAGCGCCGCGCAAGCTAAATCCCGACGTTTCACGTTTCACGCGGGCCAAATCTGAGGGCTGGCGCAAGCTCTCCCCCGAGTTCTTACGTTTTACGCTTCACGTTTCCCCCGCCTCTGTCCGCATCCTGTCAAAACTCCCCTCAGTTTGTGCTTTCCAATTGAATCCGGTTGTCCTTTTATTCGCGGACGAATTGGGAAACACATTATGAAAATTGTCTTAGCTTACTCGGGCGGTCTGGACACCTCGGTGTTGCTCTCCTGGATCAAGGAAAAGTATGACGCCGAGATGATCGCCTTTTGCGCGAACATCGGGCAGGAGGAGGAGCTCAAAGGGCTGGAGGCCAAGGCCAAAAAGACGGGCGCTTCCAAAATCCACATCGCCGACCTGCAAGAAGAATTCGCGCGCGATTTCATCTTCCCAATGCTCCAGGCCGGGGCGGTCTACGAGGGCCAGTATTACCTGGGCACCAGCATCGCCCGCCCCCTTATAGCCAAAGGCATGATCGAGATCGCCCGGAAGGAAAAAGCCGACGCCATTGCCCATGGCGCCACCGGCAAAGGCAACGACCAGGTCCGGTTCGAGCTGACCGCGGCCTGCCTGGCGCCCGACCTCCAGGTCATCGCCCCCTGGCGCGACGCCCGGTACCGCGACCAATTCCCCGGACGCGCCGAGATGATTGCCTACTGCGATGAAAAGGGCATTCCGGTCCAAGCCTCGGCCAAGAAACCCTTCTCCATGGACCGCAACCTCCTGCATATCTCCTACGAGGCGGGCATCCTGGAAGATCCGTGGTTCGACGCCGGCGATCGCAAGCACCGCGGCTACTTCAATACGCTCTCGGTCTTCCCCGAGGACGCGCCGGATCGGCCGGAATACGTCACGCTTGATTTCCGGAAAGGCAATTGCGTGGCCGTAAACGGGAAGGCGCTGAACCCGCTTGAGGTGATGCAGGCCCTCAACAAGCTGGGAGGCAAACACGGCGTCGGCCGCGTCGATATGGTCGAGAACCGCTACGTGGGAATGAAATCTCGCGGCGTCTATGAGACCCCCGGCGGGGCCATCCTGCATTTCGCGCACCGCCAGATGGAAACCTTGACGATGGACCGGGAAGTGATGCACCTGCGCGATTCGCTTGTCCCGCGCTATGCCGAACTGGTTTATTACGGCTATTGGTTTGCCCCCGAGCGGCTCGCGCTCCAGGCCTTTGTCACCGAAAGCCAGAAGAACGTCACCGGCACCGTCCGGCTCAAGCTCTACAAGGGCAACATCCTGGTGGCCGGCCGCAAGTCGCCCGTCAGCCTCTACAACCCGGCCATCGCAACCATGGAAGCCGACCCAACCAAGGCCTATAACCAGGACGACGCAACCGGGTTCATCCGCTTGAATGCCTTGCGGCTCAAAGTAGCCGCAAAGGTCCAGCGCCGGCGCTAAATCCCGTGGAGCGTGGAGCGTCAAGAGCGCAAAGCGTAAAGAACCCAGCGAGCCGGGGCCTCAGACCGCGGAAGCCATCCATTGAGCATTGAGCATTGAGCATTGAGGATTGAGGTTCCTCCGTGCCGACATGCAAGGGGAGGAGAACGTCGAGCTCGGGCGAGCCCATAGTCGATTCGGGCATTGAAAAATAGCAAATGCTCAATGCTCAATGCTCAATGTTCAATCCTCAACGAGCCCTGCTGAGCCCCCAATCTCCAATGGCGTGCGGCCACTATTTTGCGACCGCAGCCAAACTTGACCTGATTCCAGCAAGTTCCGGATCTCAAGGACCCCAGGGTATGCCCGAACACCGTCGCCCGCTCTTCACGCTTCTGACGCTTCCGACGCTCCTGACGCTCCTCCCTCTTCACGCTCCTGACGCTCCTCCCGTCCCTCTTCCACCGCGTCGCGAATGGTTTGTTTGAACTTCTCGACGCCCTGGTCGAAGGCGGCGGCGATGGGCAGCACGGGGGTCTTGCGGATGCGGCGTTTGAATTTCTTGAGGTTCTCCTCCGCCGCTGGCTCATCCATTTTGTTGGCCACCACCAGGCGCGGCCTTTCCAATAGTCCGGGATCGTAAAGCTCCAGCTCGCTGAGCAGGCTCTTGTAATCATCCCAGGGCGCGCGCCCATCCTCCCCCGCCATATCCAGCAGCACCACCAGCACCCTGCACCGCTCGATGTGCCGGAGAAATTCATGACCCAGCCCAACGTCGCGGTGCGCCCCCTCGATCAAACCCGGCACGTCGCACACTGTCAGCCGATGAAAATCCGCATACTCCACAATTCCAATCTGGGGGTGAAGGGTCGTGAACGGGTAAGGCGCGACCTTGGGCCGCGCGCGGGAAATGGCGGTCAGCAACGTCGATTTGCCCGCGTTCGGGTAGCCGACCAGCCCAACTTCGGCGACGATGCGCAATTCGAAGAGGAAGTTGCCTTCCCCGCCCGCTTCGCCCGGCTGGGCAAATCGCGGGGTCTGGTGGGTGGCCGTGGCGAAATTCCGGTTGCCCAGCCCCCCGCGGCCGCCTTTGCAGAGCACGAACCGCTGGCCATGGGTCGTAAGGTCCGCCACCAGCTCCCCCTGCGGTTTCGGGGCCGATCCCGCCGCCGACTCCGACGGCTCCAGGGCCAAATCAACCTCCCGCACCTGGACGCCATGAGCGATGCGGAACACATCGCGCTGGCTGGAGCTGGCTCGCAAACGGGGCGCCGCCTCCGGCTGAGCTTCGTCGGCCTCGTTCGACTCCGGCTCCGCCGGCAACTGCCAGACCATCGTGCCGCAAGGCACCTTGATCACCAGGTCTTTGCCGGCCGCGCCATCCATCCCTTTGCCTCCCCCCTGCTCGCCGTTTTCAGCCACCAGGCGCGGCTGGTAATACTGGGCGATGAGGTTGTTCAAATCGTGGTTGGCTTCGAGAATGACATCGCCTCCCCGGCCGCCGTTCCCCCCGCTCGGCCCGCCCTTGGGGCGGTATTTCTCACGCTGGAAAGCCACTGAGCCTTTCCCGCCGTGGCCCGCCCGGGCAAAGATTTTAATCTCGTCGATGAACATGGAGACATGCCGCAATGAAAAACGGCGAGGCTGGTGGCCTCGCCGCAAATTTGCGCGCCGCGCCTTTAACTGGCGGCTGGAACCGGCGTCGGAACGATATTGATCCGGTGGCTGCCCTTATCGAACGCAACCTTCCCGTCCACTAACGCGAACAGGGTCCAGTCGCGGCCGGTGCCCACATTCTGCCCGGCGATGAATTTCGTCCCGCGTTGCCGAACCAGGATGCTGCCGGCGGTGACTAACTGCCCGCCGTATTCCTTCACGCCGAGACGTTTGCTGGTGCTGTCGCGCCCGTTACGGACGCTGCCTTGACCTTTCTTGTGTGCCATATGCTTTCAAATAGTAAATTGCTGCTTGCCGATCCGCAGGCGGCCTGGCGCCCGCAGCCGGGTCACGCCTTGATTTCCTTGATCTTCACCACCGTCAATTCCTGGCGGTGACCGATGGTTTTACGGAAGCCTTTGCGCCGTTTCATCTTGAAGGCGATCTTCTTCTCGCCCCGGATGTGCTCGACGACATCCGCCAGCACGGTCGCGCTGGGAACCGTCGGCGAACCGATGGTCAGCTTGCCGTCCTGGTTAACCAAGAGCACCCGGTCAAAAGTGAACGGCTGCCCCGCTTCGACGGTCAGCCGTTCCACCTGTAGGGTGTCGCCGGCGCTGACCCGATACTGTTTGCTTCCTGTTTCTAATACAGCGTACATAAAATCGTCCCCTTAGAAAGGGGGAGAGATAAAACCAAAAACCCGGCGTTGTGTCAACGCCTCATTTTGGAACGTCAATGCCGGCTAATTTTGCCTACTCCCGCATTAAATGCAAGCCGCCAGATTTCTCTTTCCTTTTTTTTCGACTTTCGGCTAGAGTTCGGCATGGCGGAAATTGTGGATTTTGTGAATCGCGGGGCCGCGTCAATAACCCCGGCCATCGTCGAAAAAACCCTGCGGCATCTCGCGCAGTGGAAGCTGGAATTCACCCAGATTTACGAGCCGCTCTTCCCCCACCTCGTCGATCAACTCGAATTCCTGGCTGATCTCGTCGAGGATGCCGCCGAGGGCGCCTATAAAGATCTCCCCTACGTCTCCTTTGCACAGGCCGTCTTTGCGCTGGTCTATGCCCACAAAAAGGTCGGCATTATTCCCGATACCGTCCTCAACCTCGGCCGTGCCGACGACTCCAGTGTCGTGCGCGCCGTCCTGATTCAAAACGAAAAGGTCTTCGCCATCTACGCCGCGTCCCAGAATATCGAGTGGTCCCGCATCACCAGCCAGCCCTGAAACGTGAAACGTGATGCGTGATGCGTGAATCGAGGGGAGAGTTTTCAGGTCGTCAGCCCATCACGTTGCCGGCTCTGCACGTTTTAACGTTCTAACGTTCTAACGTTTTCCCGCATCACGCCTCACGCAACTCCCTTTGCTCCCGAAAGCATTTACGTTTTACGCGTCACGTTTTACGCCGCCTCCGGAATCCACTATCCACCCCCGCCCCCATCCGCTATGCTCCCGCCATGCGAATCCTGGTGGTCGAGGATGACAAAAAGATCGCTTCCTTCGTCGTCAACGGGCTCAAACAGAGCGGCTTTGCGGTGGACCATGCGCCGGACGGCGAGGATGGCCTGTTTCGGGCGCAAACCATCGCCTATGACGCCGCCGTGGTCGACCTGATGCTGCCCAAGCTCGACGGGTTACGCCTGATTCAACAGCTTCGTGCCGGCGGCGCCCGAATGCCCGTGCTGATCCTCAGCGCCAAGGCGTCCGTTGATGACCGCGTCCGGGGCCTCCAGGCTGGCGGGGATGATTACCTGACCAAGCCCTTTGCCTTCTCCGAATTGCTCGCGCGCATCCAGGCGCTCATTCGCCGCGCCACCCAAACCCCGGAGCCGACCCGCCTGGCGGTCGGGGACCTGACGTTGGACCTGTTGAGCCGGGAGGTGCGGCGAGGGGAAGAAGCCATCGAGCTGCAGCCGCGCGAGTTCGCCCTGCTGGAATACCTGATGCGCCACGCCAGCCGGCCCGTCACCAAAACGATGATTTTGGAGCACATCTTCGACTACAGCTTCGACCCGCAAACCAATGTCGTCGACGTGCTGATCCATCGCCTGCGCGCCAAGGTCGATAAGGACAAGGCCATGATCCACACCATCCGGGGAGTCGGTTATGTGCTCCGCCCCGCCTAAGCGGCCCTTATGTATAGATATTTCTTCCAAACGCCCAAGCGAGCATGACGGCCCAAACGGCGACAAAAACCGAGCCCTCGGCCTGGGGCCTGGCGGCGCTCACCCGCAACCTCGGCGTGCGGCTCGGCCTGTGGTATGCCCTGATTTTCACCGTCAGCAACGCCGCGCTCTTCGTCCTGGCTTATTACCTCCTGGCCGCCGCTGTCGGAAGCAAGGACCGCGAGGTGCTCGAGGCCCAGGTCAAAGAGGCCGCGGCCGCCTACCAACACGGCGTCGCCGACCTGCGCGGCTGGGCCGCCGCTCAACCTGAGACGGTGCGAAACACGCTGTTCGTTCGCCTCGTGAACGTCTACACCCAACTCTCCGTTTTGATCAACGTGCCGCCGGATTGGGTGACCCTCCGGGATGTGCCGGGATTCGAGGGCTTCCTCAGGGAGCGGTTCGTCCGTCTCCCCTTGAGCGCCGAGCGCGACCTCATCCGCGCGCAGGCGGAGTTTCCCAACGGCTCCGTCCTCCAAATCGCCCGAGTCACCAACAGCCGCGAAGCCCTTCTCAATCCTATCCGCCGCGCCTTCCTCCTCAGCGGAACAGCCACCGTGGCGCTGAGTTTCCTTGCCGGCGCCTTTTTTGCCCACCGCGCCACCCTGCCCGTCCGCCAAATCGTCGCCACCGCCCGCTCCATCCTTCGCACCGGCCAGCTCGACGCCCGCGTGCCCGTCCGCCCCTCCCGTGACGAGCTGGATGAGCTGGTCCGCCTCTTCAATACGCTGTTGGACAAAAACCAGGAGCTCATTCGCGCCATGCGCGAATCCCTCGACAACGTCGCCCACGACCTGCGCACTCCCCTGGCTCGGCTGCGCGGCACCGCCGAGCTGGCCCTCCAGCCCGGCGCCGCCCCGGAAGCCGCCGCCGAAGCCCTGGCCGATTGCGTCGAAGAGTCCGAGCGCGTCCTCAGCATGCTCAACACCCTGATGGACATCACCGAGGCCGAAACCGGCATGATGAAGCTCCAGCGCGAAACGGTAGACCTTTGCCAGCTCGCTCTCGAGGTCGTCGACCTCTACGAGTGTGTCGCTGAAGAAAAAAAGATAGCCGTTCGCATGGAATTCGCCGATCCGCTCCCCGGCGCCCCGCCCCAGGCACCCCTTTCCCCCTCCCCATCCCCCAATCCGGCTCGTCCGGCCCCGGTCATGGTTCCCCTCGACCGCACCCGGATGCGGCAGGTTTTCGCCAATTTGCTGGATAATGCCATCAAGTACACCCCCGAGGGTGGCGCCGTCACGATTGCGATTCGTTCCGAGCCCGGCGCGGCCTTGGCCGTCTTCCGTGATTCCGGCATGGGTATCCCCACTGAAGAACAAGACAAAATCTGGACCCGCCTCTACCGCGGGGACAAGAGCCGCTCCCAACGCGGGCTTGGCCTGGGATTGAGCCTGGTGAAAGCCGTCGTCCAGGCCCACGGCGGTGAGGTAACGGTGTCGAGCCAGGTGGACAAGGGCTCGGAGTTTACGGTCAGGCTGCCTCTCCCAAACAAAAAGACCGGGTTTTAACCCGGTCTTTTCGACACATTCTACATTGAGAACAGCTTAAATCGTCATTGATGCGGCGCCGCAGATTTGCGCCCTTCAGGCCCACACACGGTCTGAATACT
>Ga0181517_10003006_pt1 | contig 16474 bp, 14 predicted proteins | sample PEATcosm2014_Bin_31_FD_119748 | JGI IMG/M metagenome (GOLD analysis project Ga0181517, IMG submission 119748) | Peatland microbial communities from MTU Mesocosm Facility, Houghton, MI, USA - PEATcosm2014_Bin01_30_metaG | ecosystem: Environmental > Terrestrial > Soil > Wetlands > Peat | place... | reverse complement strand
GGGCAAGAGGGCGGCGTGGTCAGCGGTGAAGAGCGGTTCGAAGGGATGAAGGCTTATGTGTACGGCGAGTTTTCTGCGCCGGTGAAGTTCGAAGTTACGAGCCTGGGAGAAGGGAAGCGGGTTACGGCCTCAGCGAAGGACTCGAAGGCGCTCGAGTTCCGCTACGGCATTTCATTCATCAGCGTGGAGCAGGCAAAGGCGAATCTGCGCCACGAGATTCCTGCGTGGGGGCTGGAGCGGGTTAGGGATGCGGGGAAGGCGCGGTGGAATGAGACGCTGGGGCGCATCGCGGTGGAAGGCGGAACCGCGGCACAGAGGCGGGTGTTTTACACGGCGCTTTACCGGTGCTACGAGCGCATGATCAACATCACGGAAGACGGGCGCTACTATAGCGGTTTCGACCACAAGGTACACGAGGACGCGCGGCCGTTTTATGTGGACAACTGGCTGTGGGATACCTTCCGTGCTTTGGAACCGCTGCAGACGCTGCTGAATCCGGATATGGAAGCGGACAAGATTCAGTCGTATGTGCGGATGTACGAGCAGTCGGGGACGCTGCCGACGTTCAACACGGTTGCGGGGAATCTGGCGTGCATGAATGGGAACCACTCCGCGCCGTGGTTTGCGGATGCGTGGTTCAAAGGCGTCAGGAACTTTGATTTGCAGACGGCGTATGAAGGGCTGCGCAAGCGGTCGCTGGAGACGACGCTGCTGCCGTGGAGCCTGGGGCCGAAGACTGCGCTGGACGATTTCTACAATGCGCACGGGTACATGCCTGCACTGCGGCCGGGAGAAAAGGAGACGGTGGTGGGGGTGCATCCGTTTGAGAAGCGGCAGCCGGTTCCGGTGACGCTGGAAAACAGCTTTGACGATTGGAACATTGCGCAACTGGCGCGGGTGCTGAACAAGCCTGCGGACGAGAAGCTGTTTATGGGGCGCGCGGCGAATTACAAGAATGTATTTCGCGCCGACAAGGGGATGATGTGGCCCAAGGACGCCGATGGCAAGTGGATTGAGCCGATGGATCCAAAGTGGGACGGCGGCCTGGGCGGGCGCGACTACTACGACGAGAACAACGGCTACACGTATACGTGGGACGTGATTCACGACTTCGACGGGCTATTCGCGTTGATGGGCGGCAAGGGCAAGGCGGAGGCGAACCTGGACCAGCTTTTCCGCGAGCCGCTGGGTCGGGGGCGGTACGAGTTCCAGGCTAAGTTCCCGGACTCGACATCGATGGCCGGACAGTTCTCCATGGGCAACGAGCCGAGTCTTGCGATTCCGTACATCTATGACCGGCTGGGCGCGCCATGGAAGACGCAGAAGCGCGTGAGGATGCTGCTGGAGTCGTTTTTCAACGATACGTTGCAGGGAATTCCGGGGGATGAAGACGGTGGCGGAATGAGCGCCTTTGTGGTGTTTTCAATGATGGGGTTCTACCCGGTGACGCCCGGGGTTCCGACATACGACGTGGGGAGCCCGGTGTTTGACAAGGTGACGATTCACCTGAAAAACGGCAAGGACTTTGTGGTGGTGGCTCATGGGACTTCACGCGAGAACAAATATGTGCAGAGCATCCGGCTAAATGGGAAGGCGCTGGAGCAGGTGTGGTTCAAACACGCCGACATTGCCGGCGGCGGAACGCTGGAAGTAGTGATGGGAGATACGCCGAATACTTCGCTTGGGTCGGCGAAGGCGAGTTTTCCGCCGGCGTCGATGACGGTGCAGCCGAAGGGTCTGGTTCAGTAAGCTCCGAAGCGATTCAATCGCGAGGGATTTCGAGAGCGCCGGTAAGGCTTGCGACGCGTTCAACCTGATGGCTGTGGCACCAGGACTCGATGCCTTTTGCCAGGCGCTCAGCGGCGCGCGGGTCAGCGTAGCTTGCGGTGCCCACCTGGACAGCGGTGGCGCCGGCCAGGAGGAACTCGATTGCATCCTCCGGAATCATGATGCCGCCCATACCGAGAATGGGAATGTCAACGGCGCGAGCGGCTTCGTAAACCATGCGCAAGGCGATGGGCTTGATGGCGGGGCCGGAGAGGCCGCCGGTGATGTTGGTGAGGCGGGGCCGGCGGGTCTCGGGATCGATGGCCATGGCCAGGAAGGTGTTGACCAGGCTGACTGCATCGGCTCCGGCGCCAGCGGCGATCTTGGTCATGTGGGCGATGGAGGTGACATTGGGCGAGAGCTTGACAATGAGCGGACGCCGGGAGGCAGCCTTTGCGCGGCTGACCAGGTATTCAAGCGAGCCGGGGTCGGCGCCAAATGCCATTCCGCCGGCGTGAACGTTGGGGCAGGACACGTTGAGCTCATAGGCAGCAATGCCACCAGCCTGATTGAGCCGCTCAATGACTCCGATGTACTCGCCTACCGTGTAGCCGAAAACGTTGACGATGACCTGGCAGTGAGGATAGCGCTTGAGGGGAGGGAGCTTGCGTTGGATGAAGTCCTCGACGCCGACGTTTTGCAGGCCAATAGCGTTCAACATGCCGGCTGCGGTTTGGATGATGCGGGGCGGCGCGTTGCCAGCCATCGGCTCCATCGAGATACCCTTGGTGACAAAACCGCCAATTTTCTCGAGGGAGACAATCTCTTCAAATTCAACGCCATAGCCAAAAGTGCCGCTGGCGGCGATGACCGGGCTGACCAGTTCCAGGCCAGCAAAGTTCACTTTCATGTCAGGTTTCACGCGCGGCAATCTTCCTTTGGCCCGGAGTCTTTGCGTTCCGCCTGCGGGGCGGGTGGGGTAAAGCGTGACGGCCACCACGCTGCCCGCTGCAACAGCCGGGCCCCGGGTCCATCATACTCGCCCGGCATGGGGCGGCGGCTCGGCTCGGATCAGCCGCCAATTCTATGGTGGGGAAGATCCTTGGCAAGCGGACAGGTATCGCAGTGGGGTGTTCTACCGCAATGAGCTTTGCCGACAGCGACGATGAGGGCGTGAAACTCGTTGAAGAGACGAGTGTGATTGGAAGCTGGATCGGCGGAAAAGGCCTGGCGGGTGAGAGTGGCAAGGGACTCGTATCCGCGGCTGCCGGGGGCAGGTGGGGTTGCGGCTAATTTGTGCCGTTCGACGATGCGGCGGAGATACTCGTCGGCGACGGGGACGGGATGGTTGAGGGCGTAGAGCAGAATGGCGTCCGCGGTTTCAGGACCTACTCCGGGCAGGGCCAGCAGGCGATGCCGCAAGGTTGCGGTGGGGGCGGAGGCGAGTTGCTGGAGCGATCCGGCGAACTCGCGGTCAAGCAGGCCAATGAATGCCTTGAGGGCGGGGGCCTTGCGGGAATGAAAGCCACTGGGACGGATGAGTTCCTGGAGCTCCGGCAGGGAGACGGAACGCAGGCCGTCGACGGTGAGCGCGTCGGCGTTGCGCAGATTCTCAAGGGAGCGCTCGACGGATTTCCAAGCGGTGTTTTGCGTGAGGTATGCGCCGAGGACGACTTCAAACGGAGTTTTGGCGGGCCACCAGTGCTGCGGACCGTACGCCTCGGCAAGGCGGTCGTGCATCCTGCGGAGACGCTGGGCCGGAGAGCGCTTCACGGTTGGGAATCCGGGCTTGGAGATTGGAGTTGGAGCTTCCACTCGAGAATGCGGGCACGGGCGGCGGCGGCCTCGGCCTCTGGAATGTGGCCGGCGGTTTGCAGGGAGATGGAGAGCGCGGTGTGGGCCAAGGGGTCGGCCGGCGTGAGCGCAACGAGGGCCAGGGCCGCACCGACGGATTGCTCAAGGTAGCCGGCGTCGCGGAGGGCGCGGATCAGGCCGTGATGGGCTTCAGCGTGCGCCGGGTCGGCGGCGATGGCGGCGCGAAAGGTGCGGGCAGCGCGGGCTGGCTGGCCGGCTGCAAGCAGTTCAATGCCACTTTGGGAGAGCGAATCGGCGGTGGGGTGGTCGGATGGGGTCACGGTTGTCTTTAGGATAATGGGTGGGGCGCGTTGGTGTTTAGGACCTGGGAACGACGAGCGGCAGGTGGAGGAGATGAACGAGGCCGGTTGAATATCGAGGTATCCCAGGTCTCAGAAGCGAGACCTCCACCCCACGGACCAAGACCCGTCCGTGGGGACCCCGGACCTGGGGCACCCAGCATTCGATGGGATAGCAAGGATTGATCCAGGTTCTTGCGTATCAATGCGGGTTTGTCCAGGTGCGATGACAACTTAGAAGATTTGCGGTTTTTCGTCCAGCGCCAACAGATTCAAGGGAGATGAGATGAAGAGTCATACGGAGTATCTGGTCTTCGAGACCAAGAAGCGGCGCGAGATGGTGCACATTACCGATGAGGTGGAGAAGATTGTGCGGCGCAGTGGGGTGAAGGATGGGCTGTGCTTTGTTTCGCCGATGCACATTACGGCAGCCGTGTATGTGAATGACCTGGAGAGCGGGCTGATTGAGGATATCGGCAAGTGGCTGGAGGAACTGGCGCCGGCGCGACCGGAGTACAAGCATCACCAAACCGGCGAAGACAACGGAGACGCGCACTTGAAGTCGCTGCTGCTGCACCACGAGACCACGCTGCCGGTGACCGGCGGCAAGCTGGACCTGGGAACCTGGCAGCGGGTGTTTTATGCAGAGTTTGACGGTCAGCGGCGGAAGCGGGTGATTGTGAAGGTGCTGGGGGTGGAATAGGCTCGATACCCTTGCCTTCAACCGGCAGAGGATGAGGGGCGGACGAGAAGGGTTCGCTCGGCTCATAATAATGGATAGCAGGCTGCTATGACTCCCTCCACCATAACGATCTCGCCGGGACCGCGGCTTCGCGCAGCGATGATCGTGGCCATCCTCGCGGATGTGTTGCAGATGGTTGTTTTCCCCCTTTTCGTTGAGGGTGCTGCATCGCCTGCCGACGACATCCTGGACCTGGGGATCGGAGCGGTGCTGACAAGTCTTCTCGGGTGGCACTGGGAGTTCTTGCCATCGTTCCTGGTCAAGCTGGTTCCGGGCGTCGATCTTGTTCCTCTTTGGACGTTGGCGGTTGCGAATGTCTACAGGAAACAGAAGCGATTCGCGGTCACCGTCGAGGGTGCGCGCGAGGAACACCCAGCGCAGGGCGAGTCGGGGAATTCGTAAGCGGCTGCATCGAGTTTGTGGAGCATCGAGCTTCGCGGAGCGCAGACGAGGACGTCCGCGCTACAGCCGGCCGGGAGGCCGGCGTTACAACGCTCTGCGGCCAGCGAGAAATGCGGGGCGCGCGACGTGTCTGCAGATCGGATGGGCTGAATCGATTGGTTAGACTTGAGTAGAGTCTTCATTCGGAGAGCCATTGCATATCGAGAAGCAGGAACGCGTCATTCGTCCGGCCCGCAATGTCTGCGGCAGCCTTCGCCTGCCCGGCGACAAGTCCATCAGCCACCGTTACGGAATGCTGGCGGGGTTCGCCCAGGGAACTTCACGGTTCACCAACTTTTCAACAGGTGAAGACTGCGCCTCAACGCTGGCCTGTATGGAGGCGCTGGGGGCGAAGGTTTGCCGGCTCGAAGATGGAGCGCTCGAAGTGACCGGCGTGGGCGGGCACGTGAAACCTCCGCACCTGCCTCTGGACTGCGGCAACTCCGGCTCGACCATGCGGATGATGGCGGGGTTGCTGGCTCCGCAAGAGGGCAGCTTTACATTGGTGGGCGATGCGTCGCTCACTCGCCGCCCGATGGAGCGGATCCGCAAGCCGCTGGAGGCGATGGGCGCGCGATTGACGCTGACCGAAGGCCACGCGCCGCTGCACCTGGAAGGTGGCGCGCTGAACGCGATTGACTACACCACGCCGGTTCCCAGCGCCCAGGTGAAAACCTGTGTGCTGCTGGCTGGATTGCAGACTGGGGGAACGACGACCGTCCGTGAGGCGGTGCGGACCAGGGATCACAGCGAATTGGCCTTGCGGGCTTTCGGAGCGCGGCTGACGCGCACGCTGGACTCGGTCTCGATTGGTGGGCCGCAGGTTCTGCATGCGATTGAGTCGGCGGTGCCCGGCGACATTTCTTCGGCGGCGTTCTTTCTTTGCGCGGCGGCTTTGTTTCCGGGATCGCAGTTGATGCTTGACTCGCTCGGGCTTAATCCGACGCGGGCCACGCTGCTGGACGTGCTGACAGCGCTGGGAGTGCACATCAGCGTGCTGAACCTGGAAGAGAAAAACTCCGAACTGGTGGGCACCGTTCAAGTTTCCGCGCCCGAAGAGGGGCTTGGATCGACCACGATCAGCGGCGCGCTGGCGGCGCAATTGATTGATGAATTGCCGGTGCTGGCGGCCATTGGGCCCTACACCAACGGCGGCATTCGCATTCGCGACGCCAAGGAACTGCGGGTCAAGGAGTCGGATCGCATTGCGCTGGTGGTGAAGAATCTGCGCGCCATGGGCGCCGAGGTGATTGAGTTTGAGGATGGGTTGGACGTACCGGGAGGGCAGACTCTGCATGGTGCAACGATCGACTCGGGTGGGGACCACCGCATCGCCATGGCCTTCAGCGTGGCGGCACTGCGCGCCGAGGGGGAGTCGCTGATTCAAGGGGCGGAGTCGGCGGCGATCAGCTTTCCGGAGTTTTTCGAACTGCTGGATCTGGTGGCGGAGCGATAGAGCGCGGAGCGCGGACGAGGACGTCCGCGCTACAGCCGGCCGGGAGGCCGGCGATACCCGCTTGACTCGTCACCACGCATAAAGAAATTGAGGCGCAGCAGGAAAAGCAAAGGCCCGGCAAATCTGCCGGGCCTTTGCTTTTCCTGCGGAGGTCTTACCGGCCGGCCGGCGGGATGGTGGTTGGCTCGGGAGCGCTCTTGGCGGGGGTCAGTCCGGGCACTACCGGGGTGGTCTTCACGTTGCCGGTGGCGGCTTCGCCCAAGTCGATGCCGTAGTGCTGCAAGGTGCTGGCCAGTGTTTGATACAAGCCGGCGCGATCCTTGGCATAGGCAGCGTTGGCTGCGATCAGGGTATTCTCTGCCGTGGCCAGGTTGCGCTCCTGGAGCAGCACGTTGGCGGTGGTGGAGGCGCCCAGGCGCAGCTTTTTCACTTCGGCATCCAGACTCTGTTTGGCATAGTCCTCGGCGGCGACCGAAGCCTTGACCTGGGCCCGGTCGTTGGTGAGCGCGAACTGGGCGTTTACCACCTGCATGCGAATCTGCGTATACAACTGCTCCAGCCGCAATTCGGACTGGCGGTACTCAATCAGCGACCGCGCCTGGTCGGCCTGCGCCGAGCGGTTGCGGATGGGAATCTGGATGTTAAAGCCGATTCCCTTGTCCGGAGCCGAATTGTTGAAGGCGTTTTGGGCCGCAGTACCATAACCGGTGGCAGGAGCGTACATGTATTCCTTCGGATTGGATGTGGCGAGGCTCTGATTGCTGGTTGGGCACTGACCGGCCGCATAAAAGCTGCAATTCAGGGCGGGATTGATGGACCCGGCAATGCCCGCTCCGGCCATGTAACCGAAGATGTCGAAGGTGGGCAGCAAGGCATTGCGCGCGCCGCGCAGGGTGATCTCATTGTTCTTCAACTGCAGGACGGCTTGTTCCAACTCGGGCCGCTGCGTGAAGGCCGTTTTTACCAAGTCCTCGATCGGCTGCGATTCCTCTGGAAGCTCTTCGAGGCTCACGCGGTCGGTGGGAATCACAGCCGCCGCCACCAGAGCCGGGTCGTTGAGGTTGCGGGCAATGGCCTGCTTGATGATCTGCTGCTGGTAGTTGAGGTTGCTCTGCGAGGAGATAAGCGCTTGCTTGTCAGTGGCTACGGCGGAGTCGGAGTTGACCACGTCAAGCGGGGCCAGCGTGCCGATCTCCAACTGCTTGCGGTTGTCGGCGGCCAGCTTGGTGCTCTGGTCAAGCGCGTGCTGCTTGGCCTGCACGTCTTCATAGGCGCTGACCAGACCCCAATAAATGCTTTCCACCTGGTTGACGGTGTAAAGAATCTGCTGGCGGAACGAGGAATCGGTGATGCGGCGGTCGTTGAGCGCCTGGTAAACGAAGCGCTTGTTTACCCAGATTCCCGCGCCCTGTAGCAGATGCTGGGTGACTGTCGCCTTGAAGTTCGAACTCAACTCAGGGCTGAACTCCGTGATGGCGTTGGAACTTGTGGCATAGGTATTGTCGAAGCCGAACTGGAAGTTCGTTCCGGTGACGAAAGCCTGGTTGTACGTGAAGTTGTAGGTGTTGGTCGTGCTGGTGCCGCCGGTGAAGAAACTGGTAGAGGGCGAGTGCTGGCGATCGAACTGAATGGCGGCGCTGACGCTGGGATCAAGAACCGCGGGGGCCGGTCCCGCGCCGTTGGTGGAAAGGACCAGGCCAGAGCTTCCGGAACCCTCGCCGTTGGATCCGCCAGTGGTGCCGCCGGGGCCGCCGCCGGTGGCCAGCGTGGTTGTGGCGCCGCCTTGGGTGCCAGTGACCACGGCGGTATTGACGCCGCGCAGGATCGAACCCGATCGTGCACGCAACAGGTCGGTGTCGGCAATGTCCAGGTTGTAGCGGGCGATGGCGATGTCGTAGTTGTTCTCAAGGGCTAACGCAAGGGCATCGGCAAGGCTGAGGTAGATTTTGCCATCCTTCACCAGGTCGCCCAGCCGCACGGAGTTAACGAAACTCGCCTTGGCGATGGTTGTGGGCAAGTACTCTCTGATGGGGTTGGGCCGAAAATGGCCGGCGGGCTTGGAGAAATCGCGCTGGGACGAACGGAGATCAAGCGGCTCCGTCAGCACCGGCGCGGGGGCAGAAGGCAGCGCGGACGCCGCCTTGTTTGCCTCTTGCTGGGCCATCCCTGAGGGCATTCCCACGGTCAACGTGAGCATGATTGCCGCCACGGCGCGCAACCGGCTGCCTGACTGCTGGTGATTGGTACGCACGGCGTCATCCTTCTGCTGCTCAAACACACGAATTCCGAACAAATGCATGGTTCCTCTCCACGAATCGCTGAGGCATGTGGGGTGCCATTCTTCAAGACGGCCGGAAAGCTGTTCCGGACGCAAATTTGTGATTTACCTGGGGCGCATGCAGCTTTCAGCCCGGCCTGGATGCTTACCTGGCATTACGTGCCCGGCCGGGTGTTCGTTCCCTAGAGCACCGTTTTGCAGGTTTTCGGCGGCCGGATGGCAAGCACATGCAGAAAGCTGAGTATATCGCACCGCCTATTGCAAGACGGGCAGTGGCCGCGGTCGGGTAACCTGTTGACAATACAAATGACCTTGACCGCCGTGGCCCAACCCGAAAAGAGTCAGCAGACCTGGAAGCTCACACTGGCCTATGACGGCACTGACTTCCACGGCTGGCAGGTACAGCCGGGCCTGGTGACTGTCCAGGGCCAGTTGCAGTCGGCGCTGGACCGGATCACGGGAGAGTCTCCGCTGCCGCAGGGGTCGGGGCGGACCGACGCCGGGGTGCACGCGCTGGCCCAGGTGGCCAGTTTCCCCTTGCAGGCCCCTATTCCGCCTGCCAATCTGCAGCGCGCATTGAATCGGACCCTGCCGGCTGCCATTCGAGTAATTGAAGCGGAGACGGTGGCGGATGGGTTTCATGCGCGGCACTCGGCGGTAGCCAAAACGTATGAGTACCGAGTTCTAAGGGAGCGGATTTGCCCGCCGTTTCTTGCCCGGTATGTTCATCACTGCATCTGGCCGCTGGATATGGGTGAACTGGAGCGGGCGGCCGCGGCACTGGTGGGGGAGCACGATTTCTTCAGTTTTGCGGCAACTGCCCCGGACGCGACCTCGAGAAGCCTGGACGAGGAGCCGCCCACCGCGGTCAGGACGATTTTTTCGTCTGAATGGGAGCCGCAGGGGAGTGAAGGCGGCGCGTTGTTGGTTTACCGTGTGCGAGGAAGCGGCTTTTTGCACCACATGGTGCGCAACCTGGTGGGAACCATGCTCGATGTGGGCCGGGGCATGCTCGGTTCGGAGGATATTTCAAGGATTCTGGCTGCCAGAAGCCGCTCCGCGGCTGGGCCGACCGCTCCGGCGAGGGGGCTGTTTCTGTATTCGGTGGAGTATGGAGATGGGATATTGTGAGGACTAAATAAGGATTGAATTCGGTCCCTATTCGGACTATATTGAGTCTAAGAATTGACGATCCGGAGGTCCCCAATGCGCTATTCTACCCAGATCAAGCCCATCAGCTATGTAAAGGCCCACGCCGCCGAACTCCTTGACCGAATCACGGAAGAGCGTGAACCGATTATCATCACCCAGAATGGGGAAGCACGGGCGGTGCTGGTGGACGTGCATTCGTACGAGGAATCCCAAGAAACACTGGCCCTGCTGCAGATTCTCGTGATCGGCAAGCAACAGGTCGAAGCGGGGCAGACCTACCCTCTTTCTGAGGTCATCGAGAAAATTCGCAACCGGCGACTGGCAGGGAAGGGCCATCCGGCAGCCAAGGAAGGTGAGGGGGCCAGTTCTGCCGAGCCCAATGCTGCCTGATGACCTACTCGATGCGCATAACCAGCGCGGCTGTCCGCGATCTTGAAGAAATCCATGACTGGATTGCAGAACACGATTCGCTGGAAAATGCAAATTACGTGCTGGACCGTTTGAGCGAGACGGCAGAGAGCATCCTGGCTTTACCCCATCGCGGCTCTCGACCAAAGGAACTGCCGCAGGGGATGGAGACGGAGTACAGGCAAGTATTTTTCAAGCCCTATCGTGTGATCTACGAAATCCGGCGCGATGAAATCGTGATCCACGTCATCGCGGATGGCCGTCGCAATCTTCAAATGCTTCTGATGCGCCGGCTCACCGGCGGTTGATGGGAGCCCCGGAGTCGCTGTCACCGAATCCACAGCCAAGACGGCTGGCAAACCGCTCCTGCTACCCTGAAACCACCCTTATGGTGCTTTTCCCCCGCAACACGGCTTTCTCGCAGGTTACGGCCCTGGCTGGACTTCGGCCGGTTCATGCTGCATTCGCCTGGATGCATCGGAACCCCAAAACCATCATGGATTGGCAAGTAAGTCTGGTGGCGATTCCCGCTCCACCCTTCGGCGAGAAGGCGCGGAGCGAGTGGCTGGCTGCCCGCTTTGCCGAGGCAGGCGTGAGCCAAATTGAGACCGATACCGTGGGTAATGTAATTGGCATTCTGCCGGCCACCAGCCTGCCGGACGAGAGTACGGGGCCGGTAGTGGTGCTTTCCGCGCACCTGGATACAGTTTTTCCGGCGGAGACGGTCTTGAATCCGGTTGTGATTGGGGAAAGGCTAGAGGCTCCAGGCGCCTGTGACAACGGCGCCGGCGTGGTGGGCCTGCTGGCGATTGCCCATGCGCTGGTGCAGGCCAAGGTTGAACGCGCGGTCCCGCTGGTGCTGCTGGGCAATGTGGGTGAAGAGGGCGAGGGCGACCTGCGCGGCGTGCGCCACTTTTACAGCCAGAGTCCGCTGGCTGGGCGGATTGCGGCACATATCGTGCTGGACGGCGCAGGCGCAGACTCGGTGGTCACGCAGGCACTGGGCAGCCGACGCTTTCAAGTGTCGGTTACCGGTCCCGGCGGGCACAGTTTTACCGATGCGGGAACGCCGAATCCGATTGCGGCGCTGGCCACGGCGCTGGCCGAGGTGGCTCAGACCGAGTTGCCGGAAGAGCCACGGACGACGCTGAACCTGGGCACGATTCACGGCGGGACCAGCGTGAATTCAATTCCGGAAAAGGCGCAGGCGTCGATTGATTTTCGCTCGACAGATGCGGACCAGCTTGTGCGTCTTGAGGTGGCGCTGCATCGCGCGGTGGAAGACGCGGTGGAGCATTGGAACGATCGCGTAAGGCTGCCTGCTTCCCGGGCGCGCGGAGTTCTGTCGTATGCGATTGAGAAGATCGGCGACCGGCCAGCGGCGCATTTGCTGGATGGCTCCCCGCTGTTGGAGGCGCTTCGCGCCGTGGATCGTCACCTGAACCTGCGCACCGATCTGCGCCTGGGCTCGACAGACGCCAACATTCCGTTGTCGCTGGGGGTTCCTGCGTTGTCAATGGGCGCGGGAGGCGACGGCGGTGGTGCGCATACGCTGGCCGAGTGGTACTTCGCGAAGGGGCGCGAATTGGGGCTGAGGCGGGTGTTGCTACTGACATTGGCCATGGCGGAGTGGGCTGCGGGGCAGTAGCGATGCGCAGAGCGCGGACGAGGACGTCCGCGCTACAGCCGGCCAACCACCCCAGCGACGAAGGCCTGTCGCTGGGGACCCCGGCCGGGAGGCCGGCGTTACAAGGCCATCTGCTACACTGCAGCGCATGCGCGCCTGCTCTGTTTTACTTACCGCTGTTCTCTCCACGGCTTGTTTCTGCCCTGCCCAAACAGTTACGCATCGGCACATGCCGCCTACTCGAGAGAAACCAGAAGCAGTGGTTGTGCCGGAAGTCATCTTCTTCAACGGCGTGATCTATACGGGCGTGGGTCTGGCCGAGGGCAAGCCGGAGACTGCGCAGGCTATGGCCATCGGCGGCGGCAAGGTGCTGGCAGTGGGCAGAAATGACGAGATTACGCGGCTGGCCGGGCCAAACACAAGGCTGCACGATGTGGACTCCGCCAGCACCGGCGCGGTGGTGTTTCCCGGCTTCAACGACGCGCACACGCATCTGGGCGGGGCTGGGCGCACCAAGCTGAACGTGGATCTTGGAGGCGTGAAATCGCTGGCTGAGATGCTGGCCAGGATTCAGACTTCTGCCAAGGTCACGCCCGCCGGGCACTGGCTGACCGGGGGGCGCTGGGACCACACGCTGTGGGCAACGAAAGTGCTGCCTACCAGGCAGGATCTGGACAAAGTGACCGGCGGCCACCCGGCATTTCTTGATCGCGTGGACGGGCACATTGCCATCGCCAATTCGGCTGCGCTGGCCGCGGCGGGCATCACCGGAAAGACCAAGGCCCCGCAGGGCGGGGTTATCGATGTAGACGAAAATGGAGAGCCGACCGGGATTCTGCGCGAGTCGGCCAAGGGATTGGTGGAGAAGGTGATTCCGCCGCCGAGCCTGCAGGAGCGGCGTCGCGGGGATGAACTGGCCATTGCCGATGCGCTGAAGCATGGCGTGACCAGCGTGCAGGACCTGAGCGATTGGCAGGATTTTCTGGTTTTTGAGGAACTGGAAAAAGAAGGCAAGCTGCACCTGAGAATCTCAGAGTGGCTGCCGTTCAGCGCACCGCTGGCGAAACTGAAAGAGATGCGTGCCCACCATGACCGCAACGATCCAATGCTGCATACCGGAATGCTGAAGGGGTTCATGGATGGGTCGCTTGGTTCGCGGACGGCGGCGATGAAGGCTCCTTTTGCGGACGACCCGGGCAACACCGGGCTGCCGCAGTTCAAGCAGGCACAACTGAACCAGATGACGCTGGAGCGGGCGCAGGCTGGATTCCAGATGGGCTTCCATGCCATTGGCGACAAGGCAACGTCGATGGCGCTGGATGCGTACACGCACCTGCCCGCGGGCAAGGTGGCGCGGAATCGCATTGAGCATGCGCAAGTGGTGGACCCCCAGGACATTCCGCGCTTTGCGAAGCTGGGAGTGATTGCGAGCATGCAGCCGAATCATCTGCTGACGGATATGAACTGGGCCGAGGACCGGCTGGGTCCGAAGCGGGCCGCCTATTCATATGCGTGGAAGGCCTTTCTCAATGCTGGGGTTCCGCTGGCCTTTGGTACCGACTATCCGGTTGAGCCGGTGACGCCGTTTCGCGGGCTTTATGCGGCAGTGACGCGCATGGATGAGGCGGGGAAGAAAAGCTACTTCCCGGAGAACAAGTTGACGCGCGGGCAGGCGCTCTATGCGTACACGCAAGGCTCGGCCTATGCCGAGTTTGCCGAGAAGCACAAGGGGAAACTGGTTCCGGGCTACGATGCGGATTTCATTCTTGTGGACATGGATATCTTCAAGGTGGATGCGCCCGCGCTTCTGTACGCCAACGTGTTGGAGACGTTTGTGGCCGGTGAGAAGGCGTTCCCGGCGGAGCAGTAAAGCATGTCTGCCGTTCCGGGAACCTGCGTCGTGGTATCCCACCCTTGGCGCAAGAACAAAGACGCGCCAAGGATGGGGCACCCGTCGTTTGTGGCCGGTCAGTAGCTTGGGGTGTGATTGACGGGGCTTTCGGTTGGCGCAGGGAGTTGGGCCGCATCGTTTGATTTTTGGATGGTTTCTGGTGTGAGTACGCGAAGCGTGGGGAGTGCGTGGGGATAGTTCGCCTGCAGAAACTCGATCATCTTCTCCCGCACCAGGCAGCGCAGGTCAAAATTTTGGGGGGAGCTTGCAGAACTAACCAGGCAGCGCAATTCCATGGAGCGATCAGTGAGGTTGGTTACCTGAAGCCCGCAGACGCGCTTGTCCCATAACGGCGACTGGCTCACGACGCGCTGCAACTCGGCTCGCAAAGACTCGACGGGTACACAATAATCGACATACAGAAATGCCGTGCCGAGGATGTCGCCGCGGTTGCGGGTCCAATTCTCAAAGGGCTGCTCAATAAAGAAACTGAGCGGCACCACCAGGCGCCGTTCGTCCCATATCTTGACCACGACGTAGGTATTGGTGATCTCTTCAATGCGGCCCCACTCGCCCTGAACGACCACCACATCGTCGATGCGGATGGGCTCGCTCAACGCGATCTGCAATCCGGCGAGCAGGTTGGAAGCAGTGGATTTGGCGGCGACCGCGATCACCAGCGAAGCAAGCCCGGCGGAGGCGAGCAGCCCGGTGCCGTACTTCCACAGGCGCTCGTCATGCAGACTCCACAACAGCGCCCCCGCATCCAGGACCACCACAAATGCGATGATCAGTCGCCGAAAGAATTGCATTTGGGTATGAATACTGCGGGCGCGCAAGTTGTCAGCCACAGTGGTGTCAAATCGGTTGAGAAACAAGGATTGAAGTACGTAAATCCCCCCGATCGCCAGCCACCCAAGAAACAAGACAAGAAAGATCTGGGCAAATTGCTCGATCCGGTCGCGAAGAAGTGACGGAATTTTGGGAATGTAAGGCAGAATAATCAGCAGCCCAATGGTGAGGAACACCGCCCTCGCGGGCTTGCCGAGATACCTGCCAATTCCGATACTGCGCCGCGCGCCCTCCTGTTGCCGGTGGAGCAGGCGGAAAAGCAGGTAATGGATTCCGTTGCCGAAAACCACAACCGCGGAAAAGAGAAAGATAACGTAAAGCCAATCCTGGCTTGACATGGCAATGGGCATGATGATGTCGCCTCAAAGACGCCGCTTACTGCGCCGTTATGGCCTGTTTGGATGCAGGTCGGACGGCCAAGGCAGCTCGAAAGGGCTTTTCGCGCGACTCGTCTTGCACGGCCCTCGCGGCCCGGCTGACATAATTCAATGAGATGAAATTGCGCGCGTATCTGCTGATGTTGTTTGTGGTTGCGATTTGGGGTTCGACCTTTGTAGTGATCAAGGGCGCGCTGAGCGATGCGACACCGGCGGCCTTTAACCTGGTTCGCATGACGCTGGCGTTTGCGGTGCTGGCGGTGGTCTATCACCGCTACTGGCGCGGCATGAAGCGATGGCAGGTGGGAGCGGGGGCGATGGTGGGGCTTTGCCTGGCCACCGGCTACCAGTTTCAGACCACAGGGCTGGCGCGGACCACGCCCTCGAAGTCGGCATTCATTACCGGGATGATGGTGGTGATGGTGCCGCTGCTTTCTTCCATTCCGGGACTGCGCCCGCCGGGAGCGCTGCGGCCGCGCTGGAATGCGTTTGTGGGTGCGGCGCTGGCTTTTGTGGGGATCGTGCTGCTGACCGCGCCTGCCGCTGCGCAGAGCATGGCCGGCGCATCGGCGCTGGTGCGCGTGGTGAACTTTTTGCCGGACATGAGTTCAATCAACCTGGGCGACGTGTTGACGCTGGGCTGCGCAGCGGGGTTCGCTTTTCACTGCCTGGCGCTCAGCCACGTTTCGCCACGCATCGGCTTTCAGCAACTGGCGCTACTGCAGGTGGGATTTTGCGCGGTGTTCATGGCCGTGAGCCTGCCATTTATCGAGCGGCCGCATATTGCGTGGACACCGCGGCTGGTTTTGGCGCTGGGGATTGCGGCTGTTCTGGCGACGGCCGCTGCGTTCTCGGTCCAGAGTTGGGCGCAATCTGTGCTGCCGCCTACGCATATGGCTCTGCTGCTGACCATGGAGCCGGTGTTTGCGTGGATCACTTCGTTTCTCGTGACGGGAGAACGGCTGGGGATGCGCCCGGCTTCGGGGGCGCTGTGCATTCTGGCCGGGATCGCATTGACGGAATTCATGCCGCAGCCGCATTTGCCTTCGGCGCATGAAGCGTGAAAACAGGGATCAGGGGTCAGGGATCAGATGGAACGGTGGCTTGTTGAGGGTTGAGGTTTCCCACCCTGGCGACAAAAACAAAGACGTCGCGAGGGTGGGGCACCCAGCTCTAGAGTGGGCTTGAGAAAGGTGGGTGTGGCTTGGTGGTTGGACTGACCCCCAAAAGTGAGACAGTGAAGAAGGACACAGTTTGCAGCGAATGGGGGGCTGCAAATGCGAAGGAAGAGGGTTTACACGGAGGAGTTCCGGCGCCTCGCGGTGGCACG
>Ga0181517_10003004_pt1 | contig 16475 bp, 8 predicted proteins | sample PEATcosm2014_Bin_31_FD_119748 | JGI IMG/M metagenome (GOLD analysis project Ga0181517, IMG submission 119748) | Peatland microbial communities from MTU Mesocosm Facility, Houghton, MI, USA - PEATcosm2014_Bin01_30_metaG | ecosystem: Environmental > Terrestrial > Soil > Wetlands > Peat | place... | reverse complement strand
GAATTCAACGGCGGCGTCGGAGCCCTGCGAGGACGGCACTTGCTGAGAGCCCTGCAAGCTGACAGCGCCGGGAACCATCGCTTCCATCGACACGAGGCTTCTGCCGTTCATCTCCAGCTTCTCGATGTCCGTGCCGGTGATCATGTTGCTCACCTCACCGGAGTCGGTTTGCAGGTGGAGGGTCTCGGCCTCGACACTGACGGTCTGAGTCTGGGATCCAATTTGCAGCCCGAAGTCGAGGCGCAGGCGGTCGCCCACCTGGAGCGCCACACCGGTCTTCACGGCTGCTTTGAAGCCGGGCGCCGTGACCTTGATCGTGTAATTGCCGATGCGCAGATCCGGTGCGACATAGCGGCCGGCGCCGTCGGAAACCAACATCGAGCTCAGGCCCGTTTCGAGGTTGACGATGCTTATGCTGGCGTTTGGAACCACGGCGCCGCTGGGGTCGCTAATGGTGCCGAGGATGGTTCCCTCTTGTGCTGTAACTTGAGGTGCGAAGAAGAGCAACGCCATGACGGCGAACAGCCCGGGTATTGTTCTCCTTAGATTGATGCATGAAATCCACTGCTTCATAGACGAGCCTCCTTAGGTCAGTGGTTCCTGGGTAAAGCAATTGTGGAACCGCTGTAGTCTTCACAACGCGCGCAGCCGTCCGCGAATTCTGGGTTCGAGACGTGAAGATGTTGGATTTTTTTTGTCAATCATGCGGCGGGTTGACGCTCGACTCCGCTCCGCCTTCAACATTCGGAGATTTGCCTGCCACCTCCGGTTTTTCATCTCATCTGCTTCACACCGCCAGGTGGAAGCAAATCGAACTTCGGGCAGGGGTGATTCTCTCGCTGGCTTAACAACGGCCTCGGGCCCAAAAGAGAAATTGCACAGCCTCTGAGGAGGAGAAAAGCACCCACCTTTTGGTTGGTGCGAATTAAACCTCAGAAAAGCGCGACTGTCAACACTAAATTGATTTACTGAAGCGATTTACTTTAGGAATCAAAACCATACACACATCTGCGGTCTGCTTCTCGCCTACGACGGCGGCAAGAAGCAGCGTTTCGCCCGCGAGGGTGCAAAGGTCAACCAGGTTTATGCGTCTCTGGCGGGTTTATCAGACTGACAGTCCGTGCCCTCACCAACCAGAACTCCGGCGTGGGCCGGTTCCGTACTACATATATTTTCTTCGCAGTTTATTCGCCTTCTTCGTGGCAGGCTGGGGGGCAGATTTTCTCGGAACATTCGTCATATGCCGGGTTCTTCCCATGGGTTTCCGCTTCAACTTTGCTCTCTCAAGAGATAAACAACGATGGGCATGTCAACGTAAGCAACTGAATATAGAAGTTTTATTTGTTGACAAAAACTTTACGCAGAAAAGGCGCGGCGTGGATTGCTAATCCCTACCTGCAGTGGAGATAGTCATCGGGTTTCAGCAACGTAGACGAAGGAGGCGGTGAGCCCCTTCAGAGCACACGGCGGAAATCACGGATCAATTTCCCGTTTAAACCGCCGGAACGCGATTTCAAGAACGCATGGAGTTTCGAAAATCCAGGAGGACCATCGATGCAATACAAAAGACACGGCGGATTGAAGGCCATCACGTCAGCCTGCATGCTCTTGCTCGGCTTTATAGTTTCGATAGGGCTGGCGCCCGCCAGGCTGTCAGCACAGACCGACACGGGCGGAATCGCAGGAACCGTCTCCGACGCCACCGGTGCAGTGGTGACCGCGGCGAAGATAACTGCAACCAACACGGAAAACGGATTGGTGCTCAACGCCATTTCCAACGGCGCGGGCGAATACAGGATTTTGGCCGTACCGCGTGGCAAATACAAGGTCGATGTCGTGGCCAAGGGTTTCCAGAAGCAGGAAACCATGGTAACGATCACGATTACCAGCATCCAGAACCTGTCTTTCCAAATGGCGCCCAGCGGGGGGTCGACAACCGTTGAGGTCACCACCGCCGCAGCGCTGGTCAACACTTCTGACGCGGTCATCGGTGCGACGATTCTGGGCGAACAGGTCTCGGAACTGCCGCTGAATGGCCGCAACTTCAGCAGCCTTGCCCTGCTCACTCCGGGAGTGACGCGCGGCGCCTATGGCGACGCAGCCAGCGGAGTCGGCAACAATACCGAAACACTACGTAACAATGAGAGTGGCGGCGCCGCAATCTCTGTGAACGGCCTTCGTCCCCAGGCGAACAACTACATCCTCGACGGCATCGACAACAACGACGGCCTGGTGGGTACGATTCTGTTCTTCCCGAATATTGATGCGACGCAGGAATTCAAGGTCAATACCAGCGTAGCCCCGGCGGAGTTTGGCCGCGCGGGCGGCGCCACCGTGGTCAGTTCCATCAAGTCAGGCAGCAATACGTTTCACGGCTCGGCCTTCTGGTTCTACCGCGATAGTGCCTTCGACGCCAACCCCAATTATCGCTTCCAGGACGCGCCGGAAACTCCCAACGCGGGCTTCCTGCGCAACCAGCCGGGATTCTCGGCGAGCGGACCGATTCTCAAGAATCACCTGTTCATCTTCGGAGATTATGCAGCGCTGCGCGAGAAACTTCCGTCGGCTTCGCACTATCTGACCGTTCCCACGACGCTGATGCGCACCGGCAATTTCACCGAACTTCTGAACGAGAATATGTCCGGACAAGCAACACCGCAGTACGAAACGCAGTATCCGCGCTGTGATCCGAAATCCGGTGCGATCAGCCCCGGCCTCGTCTATGATCCTGTCACCTGCCAGCCATTCAGTGGCAACATCATCCCGACCGCACGTCTGAACCCGGCCGCGGTCAATTATCTCAATGCGTTCCCGACGCCCACCCGCACGGACCGCTATCTGAACAATTACCTCGACAACCAGACGGCAGCCAACAAATACAACACCTTCGACGTCAAGCTGGACTGGAACCCCACCTCCAACGATACGGCGTTTATCCGCATGAGCTACGACAATTCGGTCAACACAAAGACCTCGGAGTTCGCCAAGCTTCCGGCAGGCTTTGGAACCGGCACCAATCCCACCCATGCGCGCGGCTGGGATCTGGGCTACACGCACGTCTTTTCTCCCAGCCTGGTGAATGAGGCGCGTATCGGCTATAACCGCGACAACTACGGTTACATGCCGCCGATGTACGGCGCGAATGTGTCGAAGGACCTGGGCATCGTGAACGCCAACATCAATGAGGAAACCACTGGCGGCGCCCTGATTGGCGGATGGAAGGGCAACCTCGAATACACCGGCGACTATGGCTTGTATATGGTTCCTCAAAACACCTATGAGTTAACCGATTCGATGAACTACGTGCGCGGCAACCACACCCTGAAATTCGGTGGAACCTTCATGCGCCGGCAGGTGGAATTCTTCAATCCGCAGGAAGGCAAAGGTTATTTCTGGATCGACGGGGGACAGGTCGACTTCACCGGCTATGAGGTTTCCGAACTTCTGGCAGGCGGCATGGACAATTATCAAATTGGCTCGCAATCCGGCTATTTTGCCAATATCGGCCAAGAAGACGGCGTTTTCGCGCAGGACGATTGGCGCGTGAATCACCGTTTAACCCCGAATCTGGGCATCCGCTGGGATTTCCTGTCGCATCCCTATGAAGCACACAACCAACAGGCCGCCTTTGATATCAACACCAGCACGGTCATGATTGCCGGAAAGAACGGAACACCCGCCAGCATCATTGCCCAGGTCTATCACGACTTTGGCCCGCGCGTGGGTTTTGCCTACGATCTGACCGGTAATGGCAAGACGGTGGTCCGCGGTGGCTACGGCATCTTCTACTACCCAGACTACGGCGGTATCAACAACCAGCTCGGCGAGCAGGCTCCGTTTGGCGGCAGCAACAGCTACATGGCCAGCGACGGATACTGCGTGACCTTCACCGGCCAGCTTAACCAGGCCACGACCAGCGCTGGCAACAACTACAACTGCGCAGGTTACACCGCCCCCAGTGCGGTGACCACGGCGCTTCCGGCACGTGGCTACGTCGGCTTCAATCCCCTCAACCCTCCCACCGGCACCAGCATGATTGCTGTCGGCAAGCATAATCAGACCAGCATGATTCATGAGTGGAACGTGCAGGTTGAGCGCGCAATTGGCTCCAACAACGTTCTGAATATTGCCTATGTGGGAACCAGGGGCGAGCATCTGTCCACGTTCTACCCCTACAACATGAATCAGTTCGGCACCGGTATTCCGAATTTGCCCAGTCTGGGAGGCATCAATCTCAACTCCTACAACGGCATCTCCAACTATGACGGCCTGCAGGTTCATGCGGAACATCACGACGCCAACGGACTGACCGCAACCGTATCCTACGCATGGTCGCACACTCTTGACGATTCGCCGGGCGCCTTCCAGGGCCAGACCGCAGCTCTCTATTACGCACCGCTGGCCGGCTACGGCAACTCCAGCCAGGATCAGCGCCATGTCTTCAGCTCGTCGATTGTTTATCTGTTGCCCTTTGGCCACGGCCAGCGCTTTGCCAACAACGTGCCGACCGCCCTGGATTGGCTGATTGGCGGCTGGCAGAGCAGCGTCATCGCTATGGTTCAGTCCGGTTCGCCGGTTGATCTCTCCACAGGACATTACCAGCCAGGAAACCGTCCCGACCTGGTCAAACCCATCAACTATCCCAAGAGCATCTCCAAATTTTGGTTTGACCCGACCTCCTTCGGCGATCCCGTTTCGGTACCCGGATACAACAACACACCGACCTACCTGAGCCTGGGCACACTGGGCCGCAACCAGATTTTCGGACCGGGATACCGCAAAGTCGATTTCAGCGTGCAGAAGAACTTCCATGTGATGGAAAAGTACACGCTGGAGCTGCATGGCGATGCATTCAACGTTCTTAACTCCGCGGAATTCACGAATCCGAATTCCAACATGAACGGTGGAAACTTCGGCCAGGTCGAAGGAGTGCAGTCCAACAGCAACCGCGAGCTCCAGGGTGCGGCTCGCTTCGTCTTCTAGCGCGTTTCTCCTGTAGGCATACAGTGCTGGGCGCTCCCCCACTTGCGGCATCCTTGTTGATGTCGCAAGTGGAGAGCAGTTAACAGCGACTCAAGCACTGAAGACTGCACGGATTTTTTGTTGGCCAAGGACAAATTACATCAGTTGTGTGAGGAGAAAAACCACAATGAAACGTTGCAAGATGATGTCTGGGGCGCTGATCGCCCTGACCTTAGTAGTCGCCATCTTGAGTATGCTGCCGAACGCGGAGGCAGCTACCGTTAAGCCTTCCGTGATTACCCCGGAAACCTCGATGACCTCCATCTACCCAACGATGAACCTGCGTGGTGGGATGAACGGATGGAACAGCACACCCATGACGCTGATCGGCACCGACACGTGGCAGGTTGCGGTGACGCTGACTCCGAATACCGCCTACATTTACAAGTACGACGCGACTGGAAACTGGGTCACCACCTCAAACTGGGGTGCTAGCGCTACGGCTGGGGTGGGTTTAGTGAACTCCCAAAACAATCTCAGTTTTACCTCGGGGAGCGGGACCAGCTATAACTTCACATTCAACGACAGCACGCTGGCTTACTCGGTGACCCCGGCGACAGCTGCCGTTAATGCCAACCTGAACCCCCCCTATACGTCGGTGCAGCTCTTCCGATGGAGCTGGAACGATATTGCGATGGAGTGCACACAGTTCCTGGGGCCGAATGGCTATGGCGGCGTACAGATATCGCCCCCGCAGGCTTCGCTCAGCAACGTTGGGGTAACGCCGGCGGTGTGGTGGAACATGTACCAGCCGGTCAATTACGCGAGTTTGACCAGCGATATGGGCACCGCAGCAGAGCTGCAGACGATGATCAATACCTGTCATGATGCCGGAGTGCGAGTGTACGCCGACGTGGTGACCAATCAGATGGCTGGCGGTTCCGGAACTTCGCCCAATGGGGCAACTGACGGCACCTCTTCCTGGACCAGTGCACCGCCGGTATATCCGAATTTCAGCGCGACGGATTTTCATCCGGCCTGTACGATCAGTCAAAACGACTACAACGGTGGAAACATCTCGGTAGCCAATGCCAGTTCACCGACGGCTGCCGCGGACTATACAGCGGCTCAGTATCCTGGTGGAATCGGCCAGTACGACGTACAGAATTGCGAGCTTGAGGGAATGCCGGATATCGCCACCGAAAATCCTGCTACCCAGGCCAAGATTGCAGCCTATTTGGAATTGCTGTTGAGCATGGGAATTGACGGCTTCCGCCTCGATGCGGCGAAGCACCAACAGGAATTCGCGATGGCGCAAATCTTCGCCGCCGTGAATACTGCACAGGCCTTAACGCTTGAAGGCGAGGCGCCCTGGGTTACTCAGGAAGTAATGGTTGATGGCGAATCCAATCCGCGTTCTCAATTCTTTGCCAACGGCGCAGTCCAGGAGTTTCAATTCTCAACTCTGATGATGCAGGCGCTTCGTGGCGAATATGGTGCGTCACTGGCAGCTATCCCAACCGACATGGGTACGCCCGGAAATTGGGGCGGAACCTGGAGTTTTGACGCTTCTTCCGGCGTGCAGACCATGGTCGACGATTGGGATACCGAACGCAACAACGGCAATTCGCTGAACGCCAGCGATTTTGTTACTGGCGATCCCAACGATGCAACCACCTCTTACATGTACGACCTGGCCAATATCTTCATGCTGGCATCACCCTACGGGGAGATGGCGCAGGTTCAATCCGGATATCGCTTCACCGACAATAATGCGGCGCCGGCAGGCTGCACCATACCCTCCGGCTCCAGCGCAACCGTCTGCACCAGCGCATTTGTTGGCGGCGTTGCACAGGTTCCCACCTCGCGCACCACACCGACAACGGGCTGGGACTTCATCCACCGCTGGACGGATATTGCCAACATGGTTGGGTTCAACATCGCCACTCACGGCACGAGCATGAACACCTGGACGGTCGGCACCAACAACCAGATAGCGTTCAGCCGCGCCCCCAGCAGCGCCATCAATAACAGCGGAACTGTCACTGCCGGCAGTGCCGTCGGCTTTGTAGCTCTGAACAACGACACATCCGCATGGGAAGCAACGTTCGCCACCGGACTGCCCGGGGGGACCTATTGCAACGTTGTTAACGGCACGCTGTCTGGCGGTTCTTGCGCGGCGGATGTTGTCGTCGTCGACGCCACTGGCAATGCCACCGTCACTGTGCCTGCCATGGGTGTCCCCGGACAATCCGCGGTGCCTGCAATCGCAATCTATGTTGGACAGACCGAGGGCGCCCCAACCACAGCTCCGGTAGCGCCCGCCAACCTGACGGCAACGCCGATCTCGAGTACAGCAATTAACCTTGCCTGGACAGCCAGCGGCGGCGCAACTTCGTACACGGTGTACCGTTCCGCAACTGCGACCGGAACCTTCGCCTCCATCGGCACCACGAGCGGCAACAGCTATTCCGATACCAGCCTGACTCCCAGCACCGCGTACTACTACAATGTGACTGCCAGCAACAGCGTAGGAACTTCGGCAGCTACGTCCACAGTAACGGCAACCACTCAGGCGATTCCTATTCCGGCAGCACCGGCAGGCCTGACCGCAACGCCGGCCTCCAGCAGTTCAATCAGCCTCGCATGGACCGCCAGCAGCGGCGCTGTCTCTTACACCGTGTATCGTTCCACTTCTGCGACCGGAACCTTCACATCCGTCGGCACCCCGAGCAGCGCCGCCTATACCGATAGCGGTCTCACAGGCGCCACGGAGTACTTCTACAACGTGACCGCCACTAACACCGCAGGAACTTCGGCGGCGTCTTCCACCGTTTCGGCGACCACAGCCGCCGCTTCGGCGTTCACCGCCGCTTACCCCACGATGGACCTGCGTGGTTCGCTGAACAACTGGGGCACCACATCCATGAGCCTAATCGCCAACGACACATGGCAGGTCCTGGTGACGCTGGCTCCAAATACCACCTACGCGTACAAGTTCGACGCGTTTGGAGACTGGTCTAACTCCTCAAGCTGGGGCGCCAGCGGCACCACGGGCGTAGCTGCATTGAGCCCTGTGAGTTCCGGCAATATCAATTTCACCTCCGGGAGCGGAACTACCTACAACTTCACATTCAACGACAGCACGCTGGCTTACTCGGTGGAGGCGGTGACCGTGGTACTGCCGACTTTTACGATCGCTGGCACATCCTCCGGTCTTTCGCAAATGTTGACGGTTACCGAGCAAAACAGCGCAACAGCCACAATCTCTATCACGCCCGAGAATGGATTCAAAGGGGCGGTTACATTTGCTTGCGTGGGTCTGCCCGCCAATGTGTGGTGCAATTTCAGCCCAGCCAGTGTCACACCGACATCGACTTCCGCTGTGGCAACAACCATGACCGTTTCTGAAGGGACTCCCTCGTTAGCACTCAACAGTACCAAAGCGCTGTACCCCGCTTCGGTGCTGGCTGCCCTTTTCTGCTGCATCGGATTTAAACGGCGGAAGATGATACAGCGACTGCTGATGGTTGTTGTGTGCATCCTGGCAATGGCCACCATTAACGCATGCGGAGCGGTGCACTACCCGTCCTCCACAATGATGGGTGTTACCGCAACTTCCGGATCCGGACCGAATGCGATACACCAGACTACGGTTTTTCCACTCACGGTGAAATAATGCCGTAACTCAAGCAAGGCAACGGGCCGTTTTCTGGCGCGCTACTCGTGCCAGAAAGCGGCCCGTTGCTGACTCTGAATTAAAAGGGCATTCATGAAGTTTTGCAGATTTGCGTTCCTCCTCTTTTCGCTCGCAGCCTTGTTGGCTGTCGCCGGATGCGGATCGGGCAGTTCCTTCGGCCCGTCTGCTTCCACACCGCCGCCGACTCAACCAGCACAGCTCGCCGCGGGCACCGTCACCGCCAGCAGCGTCGCCTTGAGCTGGACAGCGTCGACCTCCAGTGCGGGCGTGGCTGGCTATAATGTTCTGCGCAATGGGAGCAAGGTTGGAACCTCTACGAGCACCAGCTTCACAGACACAGGGCTAGCTGCTTCAACAAATTATTCCTATACCGTAACGGCCTATGACGCGGCCGGCGATACCTCGGCGGCCAGCAGCGCACTCTCGGTCACGACGCTGGCGCAGCCGCCACCGACTCAACCGACAAACCTGACGGCTGGCACGGTCACATCGAACTCGGTTTCCCTGAGTTGGACTGCTTCTACCTCTGCGCTGGGTGTGTCTGGATACAATATCTTCCGCAACGCAGTCAAGGTGGGTACGGCTACCAGCACGAGTTATAAAGATACTGCGCTGCTGGCTTCCACCGCGTATTCCTATACGGTTTCGGCGTACGATTCGGTTGGCGATACTTCGGTGCTCAGCTCCGCGCTTGGGGTCACGACGCTCGCCGCCACCACAACGCCACCGGCGGCGCCCACCAGCTTTAGCGCCGTGGAAAACGCCACGTATTGCAACGTCATTCTGAGCTGGGAAGCCTCTACCAGTGCGATAGGTATCGCAGGCTACCAGATTCTGCGCAACGGCAGCGCCCTGGCCAGCACCGCGAATCTCAGTTACAACGACGCCACAGCGGCGGCGGGCACAAGTTACAGCTATGCGGTGGAAGCTTTCGATACCGCCGGAAATCTATCTTCCCTGACCAGCGCCGGTACTGTGAGCACGGGTAACTGTATGGCTGTGCAACCCTTTCGCCTGGGGGTGATGTACAGTCTGGCTCAATCCACTTTTTCCATTTGGTCGCCTAACAGCAGCAACGTGGAGCTGAACCTCAACTCTACCTTGTACCCGATGGCCTTGATAGCGAACGAAAACGGCTACAGCGATGTTTACTCGGTGACCGTGCCCGGAGATTTGAAGCTGCAGACCTATAACTTCCAGGTTGGAGGAGTCACCACCCGCGATCCCTATGGCGTGATGGTAGAGCCTGGCACCAATAACAACATTGTGATGGACCCCAGCCTGACTACCTTGCCATCAGGATGGACGCCGCGCCCAACGCTTACCAATCGGGTTGATTCGATCATCTATGAAGCTAATGTGCGGGAGTTCACCAACGATGCCAGCTCTGGCGTGCCGGTGGCGGATCGCGGATATTTCGAGGGCATGACGGATGCCGGCACCACGGTGAACGGCGTTGCAGGTGCTCCCAGTACCGGTATCAGCCATCTGGCCGATATGGGAGTTACGCATATTCAGATCATGCCTTTCTTCGATTTCAACGACTGCATCAGCAACACGGCGGAAAACACCTGCTTCAACTGGGGCTACGATCCGCTGAACTACAACGTTCCAACGGCTAACTACTCGCAGACTCCGACCAATTACACGAACCGCGTTCTGGAAGTCAAGAGGATGATCGACAGCTTCCACCAGCAGGGCATTCGCGTGATCATGGACGTGGTCTATAACCACACCAGCAACAAATCAGTCTTTGGCGGGATCAGCTCCGACTATTACCTGACCAACGACATCACTGGATGCGGTAACACTCTCGATGGCTCAAATGCCATGGTGGCCCGCATGATCCAGGACTCGCTGGAGTATTGGGTCACTCAATACAATGTGGATGGATTCCGTTTCGACCTGCTCGGTGTATTTCCTCTTACAACCGTCAATCAATGGGGAACCTACCTGACCACCATGTATCCGGAGCGCAATCTACTTTTCTATGGGGAGCCGTGGGTTGATGGAACTCCGGCAACGACGGCATTCAATCTCGGCAATGTCGGCACGATTCCTTCGTCGCATTTCGGCGCGTTCAATGGAGGCTATCGCGGAGCCATCAAGGGCACCAATGATAATGCCGGTGGCAATACTGGATTTCTCTTCGACCAGTCTATGAGCGACAGTTACTATGGATCTTACATCGCTGGGCAGAGATGGCCAGGTACAGGCAATGCGGGTTATGGGCCCATTTCACTGGGGGTTGCCGGGTCTCCGGTGCCGTCGTTGCCGGCCACGGCAAATTCCGACGAATGGGAGGCGGCCTTTGCGGCCGCACCAGAACAGAGCATCAACTACGTTTCTGTGCATGACAACCTTAACCTGCATGACAAAGTCAATGCATGGCAGTCTGCCAATAGCAAGACAGGACAATCCCTTACGGACAGCCTGATCGCCTATGGGTTTGGCATGATCCTGACCTCGCAGGGGATCCCATTCATGTACGAAGGCGACGAATTCCAGCACACCAAGAGCGACAACAGCAACAGCTATAACATGGAATACGATCTCCTCTGGTCTAACCTGCAGAGCAATACCGATGACGCCGCGACCTATGCGACTGTCAAGGCGCTCATCGCGCTGCGCAAGGCGCACCCATCCTTGCGATTCAGTACCTGGAGCGAGATCAACACCAATGTGCAGTCAAACCAGGAGAGCGCATCGCTGGTAGTCACCACCATCAATGCGTCGGCGGCGGCGAATGAAAGCTGGAACAAAGCCTTGATCATCTACAACTCAAGCACCAGCGCGCAATCCGTTACGCTGCCGTCGGGAAGCTGGAATGTCGCGGTGGCAAACTCCAATGTGGAAACAGGGACGGCGCCAGTTGTCAGCGGTACGGTATCGGCAGGATCCATGGCGGTTACCGTGTTGTATCAGTAAATAAACCGCAAGCTGCTCAGCTTTGCAAACAACGCGCCCATCTTCGGGTGGTGCGCGCTGTTTGTTGAGAGCTGAATCACTTATCAGGAGGAGGGCGTCACCAGATACATATGGATCTTGCATTGGCGGTCTGGCAGAATGAGCGGCGTCACCCATGCCGGAGGGGCACGGGGTGTTTATCAACCGGGAGCTGACGGCTTGGCGGTGATTCGGCCAGAATCCGGAAATTTGCCTTAGCGGGATTAATTCGAGCCTCGGGCGATGAGATGTCGACTGCACCCTTTGAGCTTGCGAGAATAAAATTGCAAACATGACGCTGCATGGGACTCTGAACCTTTGGAAGAAGAATCTCAGATCGATCCCAGCCGAGATTTGGGAGCAGACCGAGGCTGCGGTGCTCATCCTGGCCGACAACGGTTTGACTAAGATATCGCAGCGAATTGGCGAAATGCAGAAGCTGCGGACCCTCGATTTGGGGCACAACCAACTAGCCGAATTGCCGGATTCAATTGGAAACCTCACGGAACTAAGCGATTTTCTCTATTTGCACGACAATCGGCTTGCCTTATTGCCTGCGTCAATGGGTCGGCTTCAGAAGCTTAGGTATCTGAATATCAGTGGGAACCAGTTCTCAGTATTCCCTGACGCGGTTTGCCAAATGTCGAGCCTGGTCGAACTGCGCGCCACGGATAATCAACTCTCCCAACTCCCGGACTCCATTGCCGGTCTGTCCAACCTGCGCGAGCTTCATCTCAGGAACAACAGGCTTGGTGGGCTTCCGGCGGCGGTCGCAGCGCTCAGGGAACTCCGCCAGATCGACTTGCGCGGAAATCCTCTTGAGATGCTTCCTGACGGCATCTCAGAATTACCCAAGCTTGAAAAGCTGGACCTACGCTGGGTTAATACTCTACGAACGCCACCCTGGCTCGATGCTTTGGCAGAGCGCGGCTGCCTCGTCTACAAGTAGCGCACAAGTGCAGAAACCAAATCGCGATTCAAGCCCGCCTGCACCAAGCGGTTGTGAGTTCTGGCCGGATCGTCGCCGATCCGAACACGATCCCCGTTTGAGCCTCCCGGGGGCAAAGGGAAGACCGAAATCCGGGTCGGGGACGGAATGGCGGTCATTCGCCCGCTGTCGTGAAAGGCGGGCTATAAATCAAACCTCGTCCGCTCTCCTCAAGATGCGCCACTTCGGAACGTGAGATTCCACGCAGCATCGACGGCTCCCAATCCCCATCACGCTGGGATAAACCTAGATAAAACGAATCCTGGTCGCGATGACTGGCCCTGCGTTGCGCCGCTCCATCGAAAGCATTCGGCAGATAGAGCATCAATGATCCGCGCTTCTGCGCTTCCGATTCCCCTGCTGGTGATTGATATCAATCCTCGAGCAGTCGCCTGCAACGGTACGCAAGCACCTGGAAATGCTCCAGACCAAGCAGCACGCGAACCTGATCTATGTCCGCGCGCGGGTGACGGCGTATAACCGGAAGCGGCTCATCGAACAAAAAGTACCGTTCATTGTTCCGGGCAACCAGATGTATCTGCCCATGCTGGCGATTGATTTGCGCGAGCATTCTCGCAAAATCCGCGAGGAGTCGCCTACCTTTAGCCCGTCAACTCAGGTTGTCGTCCTCTACGCATTGCTCCGCGATGCAGGACAAGTGCTTATTCCGGCCGAACTGGCTCCGCGCCTCGGATACTCGGCCATGACGATGACCCGTGCTTTTAATGAGTTGGAGACCGCGAACCTTGCCGAAGTGACGACCAGCGGCCGGGAGCGTTGTCTGCGATTCAGTGAGGACCGAAGAGAAATCTGGGAGCGCGCGCAGTCCTTCCTGCGCAGCCCGGTGAATAAGCGGCTGTTTATCCGCTGCACCGAAGGTGGGCAAGCTGCTATCCGTTCGGGACTCACAGCGTTGGCGCATTACGGCATGCTTGCACCGCCGCCTCACACGGTCTATGCGCTGAGCCGGGAGGACTGGAAAGCGCTGCGGAGCCTACACAAGATCATTGAAGTGCCGGCTCAGGACCCGGATGGCAGCGAGATTGAGGTTTGGTGGTATCCGCCGGCACTCTTTGCCGAACACGGCATCGCTGATCGGTTATCGCTTTATCTCTCTCTTAGAGACGACCATGACGAGAGCACTGAGGCTGCGCTGGAAGAGATGATGGAGAAATTCAAATGGTAAAGGGTGTGGAGATCTTCCGTGAGCACTTCCGAAATTATGCCGACCGCTATGTGCTCATTGGAGGAGCGGCGTGCGACATCGCCATGACCAGTGCCGGACTAGAATTCAGGACCACAAAGGACTTGGACATCGTTCTCTACGTCGAGGCTTTGGATGCAGCATTTGTGCAGGTGTTCTGGGAATTCGTGCGAACAGGCGGTTACGAAGTTCAGGAGACGTCAACCGGCGAGAGGCAGTTCTACCGCTTCCAGAAGCCCACCAACGCGGATTATCCTTTCATGCTGGAGTTGTTCTCGCGGCAGCCCGATGTGCTACAGGTTGCCGAAGGTAGCCCAGCGTCCATTGCCATCCATTATGATTGCGACATGCAGTCCTTCGGGGGGGGGGGGCACTTTGCATTGTAAAGTTTCCTCGCACAAGATTACCGATTGTTGAATGCACCTTGTTGTTGGGGTGGGGAGATGAAATTGACTCACCCGATATCAGTAAAAACCGATAATACTTTGCGATGCAAAGTTATTGCACAAAAAAATAGTCAGGCCCGAGATCGAGCCAAATCTCCTATTGAGCCCGGAGCGGAATCTTCTTTTGCGAAAAGTGCCGCATCCTTGACCACTTGTTCGAGCGTCGACAGATATTCAAGATAACGCTTGCGCCCCGATGCCGTAATCTTGCAAAGGGTCTGCGGGCGATTGCGGTCATGGCCTTTGGCAATCACCACCATCTTTGCTGTCTCCAACACGCTCAGATGCCTGCTCAGGTTGCCGTCCGTCAGAGCACACAATTGCTTCAGGTCCACGAAGGTCAGGCCTTTTGGATTTGTAATCAGCGAGGTAAGGATGCTGAGGCGCGCACGCTCATGAATCACGCGATCCAGTCCTTCGTATGCGAATCGAGCCTCGCTGCTTGTGGACTTAGCTTTCATCGCCGCCCTCCTCCGCTGTGAAGTACAGAATCCCCGCTACCAGCAACTGCCCCACCCCATACGAAATGCCCATCGTCCATGGCGAAAGCGCGCGACCGTCTGCCAAAGTAATGCAAGTCAGCCCCGAAAGCAGATACCAAACACCCGCGGCAAACATGGGGCGCGGCAGGAACCGGCAGGACGAAAAGACGCCCAGGCTGAAGATCACCTGCCAAAGTCCCGGCAGCATCCACAAGGCAGATGGAACCGCACGCACGAGAACGATCGTCATCAGAGCGCCCGCGCCTGCCGCGGGCAAAAACTGCTCGACGGCCATGCGGATCATCTCATCGGCCATGCCCGAATGCATGCGGTGGGTACGAGTGACCATCTGCACACCGATAAGGCCAGCCGACAGAATCGCGGTCGAAATCCATATGGAAAGGTAAGCCCAAATGTGATTCGCCGCATCCGGCAACCATGCCGCCTGCGCCCCTGCGGCCAGAACTGCGAACCCGCCGGTGACAGCCAGAGTCGCTGGCCCATAGCCACGAAACTCCGTGCTGCGAGCAACCTGCCGACGGATGCTGCTGATGTCTCCAAGCGCTTTGTAGAGGTCGTTCATACGAGATTTACTTTACACTGCAAAGTATACTGAAGCGCGGCGCTTGTCAACATAAACTCTCGGCGGGCAGCATGGGTTGCGCTCAGGTCCGCTCAATCCCCCCCGGCAACTGGCCGGGATCAATGCTCTGCAGAGACTATCGCCCAGTCGAGGCCAAATCGGGCTAGATACTTGCGTAAGCGGTCAGCATCGTTTGGCGTATTCGCGCAAGCTTCCCTCAAACGATGCTCATATCCTGAAGGACTTCGTTTCCGATCTGGAGTTTGTGTCGCACAAAGCTTGGTCTACTCCAATGAATTCCACTTGCCAGCTCCCATCAGCACGAGCGAGCGCTGGGCAAAAGGGGAGTAAACGAGAATCGTGGTGCAGGCAATCGCCATTCCGTAGTTCATGTGGTGCAGCAGCAGGAACGGCGCCAGGGACCAGAGCTCATCGGCAGCGAGAAGAAACGGCCACATTTTGAGGATCTTCTCGCGCACCCCCGGCGCATGGAAGAGCACTGCGCACAACAGGAAGACACGGACAGGGATCAGAACAGCGGCCGTCACAATCAAAAGATTGAAAACAGCCGAGGCCCTTGGAAGCACGGACAGAAGGTCGTCAATCTCGGCCAGATTAGCCAATGCCCCTATATAGAAACCCAGGTACATGAGCTGGAGCAAAACGAAGAGCGTCTGCACAACTCGGTACGGAGTCTTGGGAAGCTCCTCCGGCGTTGCGAGTATCCGGCTCCGAGAGCTGCTCGCAGGTTCCGGGGGAGTATATGTCTCGGCTTCAATGTCGGCGAGCGGGGACTCCGGCAAGGTCGCAGAATCGCCAGGCCCGGAATTATCGGACCCGGAATTGTCGAAACTGATCCGTTCAACAGGGGCCACAAACCGGTATCCGCGACGCGCCAGGGTCTCGACGAATCTGGAATTACTGGCCTTGTCTCCGAGGGCTTCGCGGATGCGATTGATCGCCGAGTTCACGCCGTGCTCGGAATCGACAAACGTCCCCTCCGACCATAGCTCGCGGGAAATCTCTTCGCGGGTCAGCACCTCGCCGGGCCGTTCCAGAAGCATGAGCAACACCTGAAAAGGCTGCGCATGCAGCTTGATGCGGACCCCCTGCCTGCGAAGCTCTCCATGAACGCCATCTGCTTCAAAGATTCCGAAACGGTAG
>Ga0181517_10003002_pt1 | contig 16483 bp, 12 predicted proteins | sample PEATcosm2014_Bin_31_FD_119748 | JGI IMG/M metagenome (GOLD analysis project Ga0181517, IMG submission 119748) | Peatland microbial communities from MTU Mesocosm Facility, Houghton, MI, USA - PEATcosm2014_Bin01_30_metaG | ecosystem: Environmental > Terrestrial > Soil > Wetlands > Peat | place... | reverse complement strand
TTCGAACCTGTGGCCTCTGCCTTCGGAGAATTGAGGTCACACTGATTTTTATCCACAGCAATTATGTGCAAATCAGTTAACTTACTGATTTATATGATTCTGAGGCCAGGGTTGTCCAGCGGCGTGCGGGGCTATATATTTGACGAATAGTTGACGACTTTGGGCAGAGCATGGGACGCCGACTGCACGAGGCGACGATCACGACGCGCAATGCGCGATCGCACTTGCCCGAGGGGCTCCATTGGCGGTCAATCGACCCCGACGTCCATCTCGGCTACCGCAAGGGCGACCGGGCCGGGCGGTGGATGGTGCGCTGGCGCAGCGGCGCCGGCTATCGCCAGGCGCCGCTCGCCACTGCCGATGACGTGCTGGAGGCCGACGACGCCGACGTCCTCAGTTTCGCCCAGGCGGCGAGCGCGGCTCGCGTCTTCGTAGCCGCGGCGCGACGTGAGGATCGCGCCGCCGCGGCCGGACCGGTTCCCAGCGTGACGACGGCTTGCGAAGACTACAGCACTGCGATCGAGGCGCGCCAGGCGGCGAAGCTCGGCAAGGAGTCAAAGATTACCCGCGCCCGCTTGCGCGCGCATGTGGTTTCCGATTCTGCGATCGGCGCAAAGACGCTTCACGATCTGCGCGCCAACGACATCTCGTCGTGGCGGGTCCGCCTGCGCGCGAAGAAACTGGCGGAAACCACTGTGCGTCGCATTTCCAGCGATTTTCGCGCCGCCTTGAACGACGCCCGGGTACGACATGGCGAACGGCTCCCAGATCGCTTCATCATCGAGATCAAAGATGGGTTCGCGATTACGCGGAACGATCCGCCAGCCGACACCGAGCGGCCGAGCATCATCCTGCCGGACGAAGACGTGCGCGCCGTGATCCGCGCGGCCTGGGAAATCGACCAAGAGGAGGATTGGGACGGCGATTTGCATCGGCTGGTTGTCGGCCTAGCGGCGACCGGAGCGCGCTTCAGTCAACTCGCGCGCGCCCCGGTGGCCGCGCTGATGCCCGACCTCGAGCGACTCATGGTGCCCTCCAGCAACAAGGGGCGCGGCAATCGCAAGCGCCCCCCGGTCGCTGTCGCGCTGGGCGCCGATGTGGTGCAAACGCTGGCGCTGGGGGCAAGAGGCAGGCCGGCGCGGGACCTCTTGTTCACGCGCTGGGGCTATGCGAGGGCCGGCGGTCTCAAATGGAGGAAAGCCGCACGGCGCGGCTGGCGCCCAGCCGAGCTGTCGGAGCCGTTTCGCGCGATCGCCCGGCGCGCTGGTCTTTCCGACGACGTGACGGCCTATGCGCTGCGTCACAGTTCGATCGTGCGCGGGCTGCGCAGGCATCTCCCCGTCAGACTGGTCGCCGCGCTTCATGACACGTCGAGCGAGATGATCGAACGCTACTATTCAGCGTACATCGTCGACGCCCTCGATGCAGTCGCAGCGAGCGCGGTTGTACCGCTTCTCGAGCCCGATCCCGCTGGGTCGTCGCTTTGAATTCCGGCCTTCATAGTCGCGCATAAGGAGCCAAAGCAATCACTCTCCGCGGTACTCGCACTGTCGGGCGGCGACCTACGGCAATCCGCCTCGTGCGCTTGGGTTGAAGTATGGGTTGAGGTCGCTATTCTGTTTTCGTGCGCGCGGTGAGACGACTCAGTGCAGTCAAGGTCGAGAAGCAACGCCGCCCAGGCCTATATGCCGATCGCAAACCAACGCTCCGAGCGGCGTCGCCGAAATGGCGCTGGCGCATGGCGTTTCAAACAAGGTCGAAGCCGCATACAGCAAACGCGACCTCTTCGATCGCCGGCGCGCGCTCGCCGAAGATTGGGCAGCCTATTGTGTGGAAGAAATGAGTCGCAGTCCCTCTGAAACTGTGGGGGCGTGCTATCATCGGGCCATGAATAAATTCGCGGAGCCGCGAAAAAAGACAGCCCAGAGCGGCAAGGGGTTCGACTTTGGGACTCCCCTAAATTACTTGAGCATCCCAAATATCGAATGGGCCAATCAGATCACCCAATCACAGGTGGTTGGCTGTGCGTATGGTTGGCAGAAGATCCCCGAACTCGGCGCACACATTCCGTCCATTTCCTTGATTGCGCGAAGCGCTGCACTAATCAGAAGCGCGTTTGAGGAGTTCGATCGTTGGACGAAGGGCAGCGACGACGACGCGGTTGAGATGAACATCGTCCTGTTGAAGAACGGCGGCTATCTCCTCGGTATTTCGCGCGAGCCCAGTAGAGCACTGGCTCTTTCGCCGGTTCCCGCGTTCTTCGATGCAGTCCACCTCGTTCAGTCGTGGATAAAGACAATAGATACGACGAATAAGACTCTCTTGGACCTTAGGGAGTACTGTCGCGCACTGATCGCGCCTGTTGCCGTGGGGCCGGTGCTGATGCCACCATTGATGATCGTGCCGGACGCGCGCGTACCCATGCGATCGGTCGAGGGGGTGCGCCCGCTAGTAAAGTTTCAGCTGGACTTCGGAGACGAAGATCAGGAGGACCTTCCTCCGACCGCAAAGATGATGCTTCAGGTCCACCGATCCAGCAAGGACGGAAGCCGGCACGCTGATCAACCGTCCGAGCGGACTCCATCCGTGTGGGGCGCAAAGCGGTCGAATGTACTGCGTGAAATGTTCCCACTTTCCGTGTTTCGTAGCAAACGACGCGGATTGCCGGAATTGGTGCGCGGCCAATTGGGCACGGTGAAGGTTGCCGACTGGCAAATTGAGCAGGCCGTCTGCAATCTCGTTATGAGCAAGGTTATCGGATCCACTGGACGCCACTACAACGGCATCTCCTCAAAGGGGCTGGTCGACAAAATCGCTAGCGCGGCCGCTGCGTATTCCGAAATCGCTGACGGCAGGGACAATCTTGAGGAGTTCGGCCCGGCAGACATTGCGCGTCAGCTCTGGCTCGATGCCGACTACCTCGTAGGTGCGGTTGGAGAGCGGGCCAGAGATGGCTCACTGAGCAGCCGGCAGTCCATACTGCAGCGGCGGGGCTATCTTGAGAAGCAATGACCCGTCCAACGTCCTCGCACCGCGGGACAAGCTGAGCGTCTTCATTAGCTCCACGATCAGCGAATGTGCTGAGGAGCGGCGCTTCGCGGAACTCGGCATACGAGGAACCAACCACGATCCCGTTATCTTCGAAAAGCTTGGGTCGAGGCCGCACTATCCGCGCGACGTTTATCTGTCCCGGTTGCGGCAGTCTCAGATCGTCGTGGCGATCTACAAAGACGGCTACGGCTATATCGACGCGGCCGGGGGGATGACGATCTCCGGCCTGGAGGACGAGTATCGGTCGGCCTTGCGGTTCAGCATCCCAATGCTGGTCTACATCAACAGGGACAAGGCGAAACGGGACGCCAAGCTCCAAGTGCTGCTCGACGAGATTATGTCCTCGGAGCAGACTGTCGCGTTCTACGCTCGCGCGAGCGAGTTGGAAGAGCGCATCAAAGACGATGTCACAGCGCTGACCACTCAGCGCTTCTTTGACGCCGCCGTACAGGAGGATGCGCTCGCCGATTCCGCCTTGGTGGCCATCGATCGCAGTGCCCCTCCAGGCGGATTCATTGAGAGGACGGACATTATGCAGTCGCTCCGCTCGCTTGCGGTGCAGGGCGGCGTGGTCCAGCTCATCGGCGAAGGCGGCAGCGGAAAGACCGTTCTTTTGAGTCAGCTAGCGGCGACCGAAAGAATGCCACTGGTGATCGCGTCAAACCTGTCTCCAAAGGAGATCTTTGGCGTACTTGCCAACCATCTGCACTCGGAACGTTCCGAGCCCATGCAGTTTGCGACCTACGAAGGGGCCCGTTACGCGTTCGCATCGGCGTGGGCTGACTCTGGGCCCGCAACACTCCTAATCGACGATTCGCCGCATATCCAAGCAGCAATCGAGGCGATCCGGGACATTCCGCATCGACCCGGCAGAGCGATTATCTTCTCTGGTCGCGAGGCGATTGGCGACGTGCCGAACGTCGAGCTTGCGACGTTCGAACTGCCGCCCCTCACTAGCCAAGAGGTGCAGCAACTTCTGCGGAATGCGTTGCGTTCGGACGATGCCAAGGCAATCGCAGATGTGCTTGGTCGGACCCAGGGCAACCCGCTCCGGGTCCGTCAGGAAATTGTCGCTGCTGGCCGATCGGTCGAGGCCCTCTGGTCGCAGCTGGCTGCCAAGGCGCGCGAGCTGATGACATACCTCTCGATTGCGCGCTCGCCTCTTGAGGTTGAGACGCTACTCGCTCTGTCGGGCGATGCGTCCTACATGGCTGAGCAGCTCTTCAACGATATGGACGCGCTACCCGAACTCGTCGTCGGCACTGGCAATGGCTACCAAATCGTCCATGAGCGCATTCGGGACGAGCTTTACGCACTGGTACAGCGACGTCCGGAACGCCTGCAGTTCGCGGCTCGCCGTCTTGCAAAGCGGCTCGCGGGCGAAGGGCGTGTTGTTCAGGCCTATTTCGTTCTCGCCCGTGCCAACCACCCAGATGCTGCGCGCGTCCTTGACAGGGCGTCGTTTGAAGCGGCTAGATCGGGTGATTGGAAAGCCATGGTCGAACTGTCCACCGTCGCTCTCGCACGCGCGGTCGAGCGGGTCGACAACGAAGGGACTATCCACTCGCATCTGGCGCTCGCGCAGGCGCTGGAGATGTCAGGCAGAGCTCACGAAGCGAAGCCACATCTGGAGGCGGCGAGGGCCGCGGCAACACGTGTCGGCAAAGCGGTCAAGCTCGACATCGATGTGATGCTGAGTGCGTACAACGCGCACCACAAATTGACCCAGAGCGCGATTGAAGACCTCGCATCGCTTCGTGATCGCTTGGAACAAGCTGGCCGCCCCTGGCAGGCGGCTCGCCTGTCGTTGGAGTTGAGCGCGACGTACATTAACATCCATCAACCAGAAGCTGCAGAGCGCGAAGCTCGCTCAGCCTTGGCTGGGTTTGAATCGGCAAACGACGAATACGGGACGGCGTTGGCCCGTCGCAACTTAGCTTCAGCGCTGGTTCTAGCGGACTCGAGTAGCGAAGAGGCGGATCGCCTCATCCGCGAAGTCGAGCAGTCCGATCACGAAGTCGGTGGACGCCGTTCGCGCGCCTGGCTCTGCAATGTGATGGTTCGCAAGAACCGCGTCGCACGCCAGTTTGCCCTCGCCGAGGCTTATGCGCGAGAGGCGATCAGCATCGGTAGGGAGCTTGGAGACGAATACCTTGTTGCCATAAATGGGATCGGCCTCGGAAATATTCTAAGCGACCAGAACAAATATGGAGAGGCCATCGACGCCTATAACGCGGCCGGAGTAAGCGGACAGCGTTGCGGCCGGCACGAGATCGAGGCCCACGCATCGTATCTTGCTGCCAACACCTACAACGAAATACCCGAAGGACACCCCCTCAAGGGCGATGCCGCCGTCCGCGCTGAAATGCTTGCCCGTCAGGCAATCGGACTGATGCGCGACACTGTTGCCGACGACCATCTAGGGCGTGCTTTCGAAGCACTTTCCGATGCGCTCTTCGCGCAGCGCCGCCGTCAGGAAGCGGTCGACGCGCTCTTTACCGGCGCGTCTTTTCATTTCCGGCGGCAGGACCGGGACAGTTTCGAGCGACTCTTTATGACCGCTTGCTACAATGCCGAAGATCTTCCCAAGTCCTACTTGCGAGGCATCTACATCGCGCTTGGGATGGAGCGGCATTCCGCGGAATCCGGCACGAGATTGGAGCTATTCTACAGGCCGATTTCCGATGCGGTTAGGGCGCTCCCTCATGAGACTATCCTTCCGTTCGTTGGGCATCACCTCCGAATGATGACGGATGGGTTGCCGCCACGCATTGTGCGCAGGGTGGTTGACCTCGTCCTGCGGGACGTGAAGAGCGTCGCGGCTGAGTCCCCCGATGGTCAGTTACGGTTTCTCTACTCAACTCTGATGCTCGCGACGGGCTGCGCCGCGTCGCTCACCAACCAGGACTATCTCCGCATTGCCGAAGCAGTGTCAGATTTGACGCCCGGTGTTTATGCGAAACCGGAGAGGGATGGGGGGGCGATCTGGACGGTTGAATTGTCCATGCCGACGCCGATTGCGATTACGCTAGCACCGATGGACGATAGTGCCGCCACGACGCTCGCATGTCTTCAGCTGGCTCTATTCCTCAAAGGCTTCGAGGCAGATCTGAGTCGCGATCTTCTTGGCGGCATCGCCCTCCTGAGTGAGCTCACCATAATGGTAGCTTTCGTAGAAAAGATGCCGGAAGATCTTAAGCACTCCGTTCTCCCCCACCTGGTGGACGTCCCCTGCTGCGTAACGCGATTGACGCCCGGGCCGGATGACGACTCGGCGGTGCCCACGAGCGTCTTTCTTTCCAAGGATTACATGATCGGGCTTACGGTCGGAGCGGGTCGTGGAGGGTCCTTCCAGGCCCTTGTAGGACTCACCCTCAATGAAGTTGTGTACCGGCTACTTCGCGGTACGGTCGACTTAGAGACCTTGCGGCCGAAGTTGGTGAGGCTCGTCCGGCGTTCGATTTCGTAATTCGGGCGAATTCAACAAGCGACAACGTCTCTGCCGGCAGCCGATCACAAAGACTCCGGGTGTGGTCGTACCGGTCCACTCTGCGTTACCGACGTACCGATCGCGGCATGACCCAACGACCCGTCGTCGAGATCGGGTCAGTACTGATGTCGCGGGTTAAGACTCGCTCCGTCAGCGCTTCAATCGCGTCGGCAAACGCCTCGTCGGGGGCGCCTCAGGTCCGTCAGTGAATTTGTCGAAGGGGTGGGAGTCGTCATCGATCTCCACGACAACGCTCGTGGTGATGTAGAGGCGGAGCGGGCCTCCCGATGTCTCAATGCCGAGATCCGCATGGCTGACCTGGCTGGCAATCGTCGTCCGTCTGCGTGCGTCGCGCGGCTTAGCGCGAAAGTCGGAATACCCGTCATCGTCATCGAACATAACTCGTTCCTTTGTGTTGAAGTGTAATCGTGTGAGGCGCCAGCGCTAGAAGCAAACCCGGCGAGGATTTGGGTTTCACACGGCCAGCGTCGACGAATAGCGCTCGCGCGCCGTGATCCGCCGAGTCGGCAGTTGAATCGGAAGTCCGCGGTACACATTGGAGCGCAGCCATTCGAGTTCAGACTCGTATGCGCTTTGTGGCACGTCCCTCCACCAGGCGCGGCGCGCGCCGCCCGACCCGTCCGACCAGCGATACGCCCGGCCCTTGAGCGCATCCTTGGCTTCGAAAGGCGCGCCGGCGGCATAGAGGCGGATCGTCGTAGCGCGCGCGTTCTCAAGCAGTGTGGCGAACGCGGGCCGGCCTTCCGTTCCGAACGGCGCGGCGAGCAGATGCAGTAGGGCGCGGCAGTCGTCTTCCGCACGATGCCCGTCGTGAAATAGTCCTTGGCTGGCGAGAAGGTCGCCGAGTCTGGCGCTATCATGACCTTGCGCGCGCCACGGAATTTCACGCATCGAACATGCCCACGGCGTCGGCCGAAACTTCGGCCAAAAGCGCTCACACAGCGGCCGATCGAATTGCGCGTTATGCGCGACGACGAGGGCCACGCCGTCGATGAAAGCGGCGACGGCCTCGGCGTCGATGGCGCACCCGGCGACCATCGCGTTGCTGATCCCGGTCAACTTCTCGACCTCCGCAGGGATCGGCGCACTGGGCGCTTGCAGCTGATCGAACACGTCGATGACGCGCAGGATGTCGCCCTCCGGCGCATAAGAGAACTTAACGATGCCGAGTTCGACGACTTCGGCATGCCTGATATCGAGGCCGTTCGTCTCCGTGTCGAGCGCGACTCCGATGAGCGGCCGCTCGCATTGCAGATCGGAAAACTGCTGCTGCGGCTTCAGTCGTCGCAGAACGCGGTAGTCGTTCGACTGTTCCAGTTGTCGAGCGACGGCTTCAAGATCGAGCGACATCGTTTGGGTTCCGGTTTGTGTCGGTGAATAGATGGCGTTGATGGTCGGTGACGATCGCGTTAGTCGCGATGAGGTTGCATGCTCGCCCGCGCCCCGAAGCGCCGTTGCCGGCTCGCGATGCGGTTGCCGTCGCGCCGCAGCGCGCCGCGCAGGCTGGGTTGGTAGCGATATCGATGAGCGGCGCTTTGCGATCGCGGGAGCTGGATGGCGCGACGCGCCAGCGGATATGACCTATCGATCTGCGCGCTTCAGACTATGACAACGCCCAATCAAGAATCCATCTTGGCGGATTCTTGGGGTTCAATCTCGAGATGTCCGCTCGGGCGCCCGCTTCGAGCATCGGCCGCAAATTGAGATTATCGGAGACCAGGGGTACTCGCTCATGCAGGCCGGCAAGCTTGGCGCAGAGTTCGTTTTCGTCGCGCGCCGGCAACGCCGCCATCAGCAACTTTGTTTCGTCGATGTGGTGTCGCAGGCCGAAGCGAGCCGCGGCGTCGATGCGCGGGCTCTTACCGGCCAGACAGCCAGAGAAGAACACCACTTCAGACAGCAGCGCGCGCAGATCGCGCCGACGAGTGCTCATCCAGTAGAGATGTTGCAGTTGCTCTTCGGTAAGTGAGATTCGGTCGTAGACCGCGCGAGCGTCATTAGGATCAAAGGGCGGTTCTTGGTTGGGCATGGCAGGACCTTTCTTGCTGAATGAAGAGATGCGCCGAAGGCGTGCTTGGGGGAGGCGGGACGCCGGGTGGCGGCGGCCAGAGGGGGAGATCGGATCGCCGCCGGGTCGGGGATTCGGCCGTGCGCACTGCCGCGAAGCGGTGAAGTCCGCGCCTACGACAGACCTACGAGCGGAAGCAGTAAGGCTGGGATCGCGCGCATCGCGTGATGCAGGATTGGTCTGCGCCGCGGTGAGCGCGCGGGCCATTGACGTCTAAGTTGATGCGGCCCGCCGTCCCACGCCGCGCCGAGCCGCGGGAGTCCCGCTCGCAATCATGGGAGTGCGGCGGTTTGGCGGGACGTCGACGGCAGGTAGCGAGTGGCGCACCAGGGCCCGCCAGCGCGGCGTACAGCGTCGCCCCTCGATCCGCACTGATGATCATGGCGTCGCGTAACGTCGAAGACCGCGGCGCCGCGTGCGGCGGCGCAAGGCTGGCCATTGTGAGAGCCTGGCTAGCGAAGGTGCGGCGAGGGCGGAGATACCAGCCAGCTGGCCGGCATAGGCCTAGCCGATCAGGCCAAGATGCTTCAGCACGATGCGCTCGGCCAGGATGATCAGGCGGTCGGCGTCATTTCGGGTGCGAAAGACAGCAATCTCAACGGCGGGAAATACGCGGGTGGCGTCGCCCCAGCGATAGGGCGTTGAGCGCTGGGCGACCGCCGGATCGATGCCGCGGTCCGCGCAGTGGCGCTGGCCTTCGGGCGTCGCAACCCAGCTCGCGATCGAGGCCTTGCGAACTTCGGCGTCGAAGGCGTTGTCGAAGTCGGCGGCGGACATCGTTTCGGGAAGCGTGACGGTGAGGGCGCGCGCAGCGATCCGCACCGGGCTGTTGGGCGCCGGTCGGATACTTGTATGTAGATGCGCGGGAAACCAGTTGTGAAAGCCGTCGCGATCGACGATTTGGCGGCCATCCTTGAGGTACTGGCTTGCGTATTCGTCGGCCCCGAGTTCTCGCATACGTTCAACCAGGCGACCTGAGGAACAGGTGGAGACTTTTTGCAGCGGAACCTGCAACGTTGCCGACAGGCGGCGCAGACCAAAACAGGCGCCGGCATAGATTTCGCGAAGAAGGCCCGGCTTGTAGGCGTCGCGAAACGCGGCAAGACCAAAGAGATCGGACGTAGGGGGGAGCCGCCCCAAACCGCCGACTCGCGGCCAGGTCGACGGACGATATCGACGGGCGACGGACGGCGCCGGCGTCGGCGTCGGCGTCGGCGGATATTCGGCGACGACGGGCGCCGCCGATTGCGGTTCGCTGAGCGCGCCCAGCTGCGATTCGACGAGTTGAAGCGCGTCAGTCAATGCAACGAGCTGCTGGCGAAACTCATGAATGGTCAATGAGCTCTTCCTATTTTTTCGGTGATCTTTTCGGGGTTCGTCCTCAAGGACTTCAGAAGATCCCTCTGGCGATAAAGAAATGGCGCGGCTTGCCGCGCATGACGGCGTTGCGCCGGACGCAGGTTCCTCCCTCGCGGCGCGGCGCACCTGCTGCTCAGCGGTCACTAGCGCCGGCTCAAAGCGAGGCGCGCGTCACCCTCCCCGACGGCTCGCTCACGAAGCGTCGCGCCGTCGCCGACCCGGTTCAGGTCGCTGAAGCGCATGTCAGTGCGGCCGTTGGCGGACGCCAGCCGGCTTGCCGCGATAGGCGTCGTACGGCACTAGCGGCGGCGCCGAGGTCGCCGCCCGCATCGACGGGGGCGGGGGGATCAGCGCGTCAATCGCTGCCGCGTTTTGCGACTGCGCCGAAGGATGTGCGGCTGCCATTTGCGCACTCGGCTCACGCAGATAGTGCTGTTCGACGACAGATTGGCTCCGGTCCCCAATTACCGACCTGGCGAGACCAGGACGGCGATCGTCGTGTTGGGCCGCCGCGGTGGCCGCGGCGCGGCGGAAGGTTTGCGGCGACTTGTGCTTGCCCGACGCCAGCGCAATGACGCGGCCGGCGAGTTTTTGCATGCCGCCGTAAGACAGCGCCCCGCCCCGGCTCGACGCCCAGATCGCGTCCTCTACAGGGTTAGGGTCAATGAGCTGCCGAACGTCATCGAGGTAATAACCGACATAGCGATTGAGGAACCTGGCGAGCCTTCGCACGTGGTCCCGTTCATTCTTGACCTTGAAGGCGTCGAACACGGCCAGGTATCCGGCGTTGTCCTTGATGAAGGTGGAGCCGAGCCTCAGGTCGGCAAAGTTACCCAGTCGCAGCGGATCGATGATCCAAAAGGCCAGCATCAATCCGGCTCGGTAACGTTCGGCGATCTTCCTTTCATTCCACAACTGGCTGTGGGTTCGAGCGACGCACTCGAGCCGCCGACGCGCGTCTCTCATCAGCTTGATGCCGCGCACGATCACCGCTCCGGCGTCGATCGTCGGCACGTCACGCTGGCGAGGTCGCCGCTGGGCAGGCCGAGAAGCGGCGAGGTCGATCAGCCAGTCGATGTCGAGGCCCGGCTCCAAGCGGGCTATGATCCTGATCAGGATGTCCAGGCGCTCGGCCACTGTGGCGGGTTCGCAGGTCAGCTCGTGCTCGGTGATGAAACAGTCAATCGCTTCCGGCGTGATCTTGTCGCGAAACGGCAGGGCGAGAAGGCTCGGCGCGCCGCGCTGAATCGCGCCGAGGAAGTAACGGAAAATGCTCCATCGCACCTTTCGCGTCGATTTCTTGAGCGGCTCGAGGCGCTGGCGCTTGTAGCCGCGCCGAGTCTCGGGAAAGCTCGCGATGAAGGCGTCGGCGTCGGCCAGCGGAATGTCGTCTTCGGCAATGGCGCGGCCGTGCATGCGCTTGTCCTCGTCCCGCTTGCTTTTGTCCGGGTCGAGCGCCTCGAGGCTTCGCGCGACGGCGAGCATCCATTGATGCTCGCCGACCGGGAAGAGATGGTCGAAAGCGAACTTCAGGCCGCGCACGGCCGGCGCCGCTTCCCACGGACGATCGGACGGCGCGGCGACCTCGACCAGGACTTGAACGGCGGCCGGCGTTCGACGCTCAGCGGGCGGAAGGGCGAAGATGGTTGGCGCGCGCCTGTCCAACGCCGCCAGAAAGACGTGGTAGAAATAGGTTATCCTGCCACGTGAGTGACGGCTTAAGGTGATGGCGCGTTCCTTGGCGCGCAGACGCGGCTGGGGTTGGTCGAGCGTCGCGAGGAGGGCCGTGTCGGCCGCCGAGACCCGGATTCGGTCGAAGCCGTCGAGCGGGCCTGGCGCGAGGGAGGTGGTCGGGGCGGCGCCGGCGGCGGTCGCCGCCTGCGCAGTACGCCGGGCGCCAACGATGAGGGCGTGAACCAGATCGCCGTTGGCTTCCGGGACGATCCAGGCCAGCGCCGCCCCGAGGACGTTGAGCGCGTCCTCGACGCTCGCCAGCGGCAGCCGGTTGAGCAACGCGACGGCATAGGCGTCGAACAAAGCGGGTTGGAGACGTTCGCCAGCGGGACGCGCCAGCCAGTCGCCCGGTTGCTTGTCGACCCAACCGAGGTAGTTGCGATAGACGAAGGCGTAGCGCCTCTGGGACCCGAATTCCAACTCACCCGCTTGTCGGCCCGTGACAGCGAGTTCGGAAATGCGGCGGAAGTCGTCGAAGGGGATCTGGGCTTCCGGCAAGGCGTATTGCTGCGCCTCGGTCGGACCGTCGGCGTCCTCGGCGGCGGCGGCGTCAGACATCGCAATCCTGCTCTTCATCGCAATTCTCCTCTTCATCGCCGCCCTCCTCATCTTCGTCGCAATCCGCTTCGTCGAAGTCCGGTCCCAGGACCAAATCGGCGAACTCCTGCGAGACGTTGGCGTTGATCAAAGCGTCGAACCGGGCGAGAAAATTGACGGTCAAGGTGTAGCCGGCGTCCGGGGCGATGGTGGCGGCGCTATGACCGCGCGCCGCGGCGATTTTCACCGACAGGTCGCGCAGATCCGTCCAAGTGAGGCGCGCCTGTGGCGTCGACGCCGCAATGCGCACCCCGCGACCGACCGAGGATGGGTCGCGCCGACCGCCCCATAGCCGCTCGAAGAGCCAAAGCGGCGGTCGCTTGAGCGCCTTGGTGGCGTAGACGAAGTACTCATCGATGAGGCCGATCGCATTCGGCTTCAGCTTCTTCTCGAAGGCGCTGCGGTCGGGCGTCACCAAAGTCGGTCGGTCGCCAAACGCCGTCGCGCGCGGCTCGCCATCAAAGCTTAGGTCTTGCATGTCCTCCCGCATCGCCATCGTCTCGATGATCAGGATGACCGCCAGCCCGTCCTGGGCGGCGGCGACGTCGCAGCGGCGATTGGTGGTGACGGCCAGAGCGCGGACGAAGCCGGCGCATCGGGCGATGAGGGAGACGAGTTCGTCCGGATCGTCGAAGCGCAACAACTTGACGACGGTCCCGACCGCGACGGCCTGCGGAATCTTCGGCAATTCGGTTGCTTGGACGGCCTTGATCGCCTTGGCGCGAGCGGCGTTGCCGATAAACCTGGCGAACTGGCGCAACGTATTGAGAATCGAATGGCGATAGCGCGACACCGCCTCGTCGCCACCGAACCTTGGATCGTCGATCAACAGGTCGATCGACGCCTCCGAAATCAGATCCGCTGGCGTCCGCGGCGGGCGCCCTTGCGCGATGAGACTGAGACAGAGGTAGTGGATGTGGTTGGCGCGCGTCTGTCGCGTCTGCGGCACGTCGTCCGGATTGGAGTCTAGAAACCCCTTGATCGCTACACAGACCGGTGCGGCCAAGCCATCCAACGTCTGCTCGCGCAGCTGGTGCGGCGTCAGGATCGGGGTCAGGCGCTTGAGACCGAGTTCGGGGGCGGCGACGGCGACGGCGTTCCAGGTCGTGACCGCGCTGCGGGCGAACGACGTCGGGTTGTTGCATCCTTTGGCGGCCATGTGCGCGATGAAGTCGGTGATGTGGGCGTCGACGATGTCGGAGGGCGCCAAGCCGCGCGCGTTTGCCAGCGCAATCAACGGCACGAAGGTCTTGCGCTGCTCCTTGGTGAGTGAAGTGCGGTAGACGGGGATCCATTTCGCGGTGAGCTGGGTCGGGCGGATCGCCACTCTCTTCCTTTTTGGGGTTTGCATTTGTGGTCCTTTCAAAGGAAGGAATCTCATTTCATCTGCTGGGCGTAACCGGGTTTTCGTCGGGCGTTGAAACGGCGGTGCATCGCTACGGAAATCGTCGCAGTCGCCATGATCATCAGGCGTCTGCGCGTGCTCGTCGGCAGCGGCGCGGCCTTGATCGCTCTGCTCGAAGGTCGCCGGCGAAACGCCGCCCAACAGGACGTCGCGAACGGCGGCGCGCAACGGAGGGCTAAGGCGCGAACCGAGTTGATTGAGCGCGGCGTCGACCCCGCTCGTCGCCTTGGCGGCGAGGCTGGCGGCTTGGCGCCGCGCCAGGGCTTCCATGAGCGCCGCGGCGAGGCGTTCGGCCTCGTCCACATGCGCCGCCGCGCTGGCGTTGTCCGACGGTGGCGACGAGCCAGAGGTTTGGTTGTCGTCAAATTCGATCTCGATCTTCATTTCTGCTCACCTCCGGTTGAAGGGGACGCGGCTTGGCCGGACGTTGTTGCGGGCGTCCCTGCTTTGACCCCACACGCCTTAGGGGACGACACGAGTGACGGTTCGGCTTCGGGATCATCAAAAATGCGGCGATGGGTCGGGATCTCGCCGGGTCTGCGCCGCGTGGCGGTCTCCGGGATCGTCGTCGTCAAGCCGGTCAGCATCGACGTCATGAACGTCGGCGTCCGCTCGGCCATCGTCATCGCTGTCATCATCGTCGACATGGACGCCGTGGTCGCCGCCAACTTCGCCGTCGCGGTCATTGGCGGCCGTCCCGCCGGACCGGCGGAAGGGCCGCGCGCGTTCCAGCCGCCTCGTTGTTGTTGACGTCGTCTGCCGCCGGTTTGGAACGAGTCGACCGAGGTGGTTGTGAGGGCGCGGCTTTGCCCCTTTTCGTCGTCCGGGGTGAACGTTTCGGTCGGCGAAGCGGCGGCTCGCCGTGGCTGTCCGGCGCCGGCGCGCCTTCCGCGCCCAACGCCGCCCAACGCCGCCAGCGCGAGGCAAGGCGCTTGAAGACCCGGTCGGCGGCGGTCGTCGCCGGCTTGACGAACAGCGCCGAGCTGGAGCCGAGGCTGGCGATCTCAGCCAGACGCAGTCCGGTCTCGGCGATCAGCGCCAGCAACGCCCGATCGCGACGGGCAGGCACCGCAGCGCGGTTGGCTGATGATGCGGGAATCTTCGGTTTCATTTCGCTCTCCTTCGTTTCAAGACGGGCGGCAGCTCAGGCGACGTGCTGTTGTTGCCGACGCGCCGATGCGCCGGGGTCTGACCGGATCTGCGCTGCGCGACGCGGCCGCCGAGACCGTCCTCGCCAAGCCGCCCGGCGCGATCGGCGTCGTCGGCGTGACGCGCGACCGCGTCCGCACGGCGATCGCCGCCGCCGTCATGATCGTCGACAGGGGCGCCGTGACTGCCTTCGCTCGGATCGCCGCCGCGCGAACCGCCGGCCGCGTCGACAGGGTCGCCGCCGCGACGGTCGCCGCCGCTGCTCGCGCCGTTGATCTTCCGTTTCGCGGGCGGCGAGGCTTCGAACAACGGCAGGGCGGCCAAGAACGCCGACAGGTCGCTTGGGAGCACGAGCGAACGCGCGCCGTGCTTGTGCACGGTAAGGCGGCCGTGGCGTACCGCGGCGTAGGCCGCCGTCCGGCTCAAGCGGGCGCGCGCCGCGGCCTCGTCGATCGTGTAGGCGGCAGGGCCGTCGTCGCGACCGCCGGCGCCTGCCAAGAGCCCCGGCCCGCCAGCAGCGGCGATGGCGGCGACGAGCCAGCGGATGATCACCGGCTCGAGCACGGTGATCAGCGGCGTCAAGGCGGCGGCCAGGCGAAGTTCGAGCGGGGTGGCCCGCCGCCCCGCTGCGCCCGGCGGGCGCGCCGCCGCGATCGGCGTCTGGCGAGGCAGCCGGGTCTTCATTGGCGGCCCGCCTGCTGGCGACAAGCGCGCCGGCGCGCCGGCGCAAGACGCGCGGACCGGCCGCCGCGATCACGGCGGGTCGGGTGAGAGTCCGGGCGGAGGCATAGCAATCGCGAAGACATGACGGCAGGCGCTCACAGTTACTTAACGCGGGTGAAACGCCTGGCGCGGCGCGCGCTTCGCAAGGAGCGGGGCCAAAGAGACGTCAGGTTGCGTAATGATGAGCGATCACTTTGCCATCGGCAAGGACTGATTAGAAATTAATTTGACCGTGTAGAATTGACTTTGGCGGCATTTGGGTGTAGGCCGATTTTCATGGTAATTGTTGTTGTCCGTTGGTTCAGAACAACGCAAATTGCGCAGACAACAAAAACCCCACCGGTGCCATTTTTGACGCGCCGAGGCGCCAGGCGTCACTGACCTCAGCCAGACGAAAATGACCGACGCATGGCGGCGGACTTTGGCTGACCAATTGTTGATGGTCGGACAGGGATGGTCTTCGCTGAACCCACTTGGGCGCCTTTTTTCGCCCGGATTGATGATGGCGTTGTTAGCGGCGCTCTTAGCGGCGAGCCCGCGGCGCGGACGGGCCGTCGCGGCGGGTTGGTTAGTTTTTGACTAATTTCGCTTTCGGCCGCCGCCTTGAACGGTCGGCTGAAGCGCCTCTGGCGGGACGCTGCAAGGTCGAGCCGACAAAAAGGGCGGGGGCGATAAGGCCCTGCCGGCCGGGTCGCCGGCGGCGCGCCAAAGGGGACCTTGCGTCGACCGCTAACAATCGGTCCAAGGGTCAGCGAGCAACTTCCGCAACCCTGGGCGCGACCGCCGCCGTCGCCGCGCTGGGGCGGTTCGCGTCAAAAGGGATGCAGCCATACGTGATGGGCTGGTAACGTTGACGGGCTTGTCAGCGGAGCGCTTGGCGGCGGGC
>Ga0181517_10002998_pt1 | contig 16496 bp, 15 predicted proteins | sample PEATcosm2014_Bin_31_FD_119748 | JGI IMG/M metagenome (GOLD analysis project Ga0181517, IMG submission 119748) | Peatland microbial communities from MTU Mesocosm Facility, Houghton, MI, USA - PEATcosm2014_Bin01_30_metaG | ecosystem: Environmental > Terrestrial > Soil > Wetlands > Peat | place... | reverse complement strand
TCCAACTGCCCACCCGCCGTTCTAACCTGACCCGCTTCCTCTCTCCTCACCTTACCGCCCCTTCCAACCCGTCCCTTCCCCCCCGCTCCTCAACCTTACGCGCTCTCATGAATAATCCAGGCTCTGGGGCTGGCGGTCATCGTGCGCGCTTGCCCCACGGCTTACGCCGTGGGCTACGGTCTTCCGGCCCTCCGGGCCTGGGAGGAGAGCACATCAATTCAGACGGAAGCCTTAAGTTAACGCGTATGGGGCAACGCCCCCGGAATTCATGACGTGCAAGTACCGACCCTGAAGGGGTCGCATTACCCCAACGCCGGATGCGTGAAACCAATGTGATGCCAACATGGAATCGACCCTTTCAGGGTCGGACCTTACCATATTGCGCTTTCCGGGGGCGTTGCCCCCGGCTATTTCATGCATCCCCTGCGGGGATTCAGGGATCAACACAACCGACGAGTTTCTCCGCTACCTGCCAAGCCGACCTCTACACAGAGCATTTGCTGCCTGCTGCTTTCCGCCTTCTGCCTTCTGTCCGAGCGGATCACACCAACACCTTATCCACCACATTTCCGGCGACGTCGGTGAGGCGGAAGTAGCGCCCCTGGAATTTATAGGTCAGCTTGGTGTGCTCAATGCCCAGGCAGTGCAGGATGGTGGCTTGCAGGTCGTGGATGTGGACCGGGTCTTCCAGAATGTTGTAGCAGAAGTCGTCGGTCTTGCCGAGAACGAGGCCGCGTTTGACGCCGCCGCCCGCCATCCACATGGTGAAGCAGCGTGGATGGTGGTCGCGGCCATAGTTGGTGTCCGTCAACTTGCCCTGGCAATAAACCGTGCGGCCAAATTCCCCGCCCCAGATCACCAGCGTGTCGTCAAGCATGCCACGTTGCTTCAGGTCGATGATCAGCGCGGCGGAAGCCTGGTCCACACCCTTGGCCTGAAGGGCGATGTCGCGCGGCAGGTCCGTGTGCTGATCCCAGCCGCGATGGTAAAGTTGCACAAAGCGCACGCCGCGCTCGGAAAGGCGCCGGGCCAGCAGGCAGTTGGCGGCAAAGGTTCCGGGCTTGCGGGAATCCGGCCCGTACAATTCAAAAATGGAATCCGGCTCCTTCGACAGGTCCATCAGTCCGGGAACCGAGCTTTGCATGCGATAAGCCATTTCGTATTGGGACACACGGGTTTCAATTTCCGGGTCGCCGTACTTTTCCACCAGCAGGCGATTCAACTTGGCAACGCCATCCAACATGCGCCGCCGCGTGGTGGGACTAATTCCCGGCGGGTTGGAGAGATAGAGCACCGGGTCGCCGCCGGCATGAAACTTCACTCCCTGGTACTTGGAAGGCAGAAAGCCATTCCCCCAAAGGCGCGAAAACAGGGGCTGGTCAGGGTTCAGGGCGTTGGCTTGGGAAATCATGACCACGAAGGCGGGCAGGTTCTGATTCTCACTCCCCAAACCGTAGGTGACCCACGACCCCATGCTGGGGCGGCCCGGCTGTTGGAAGCCCGTTTGAATAAATGTAATTGCCGGATCGTGATTAATCGCGTCCGTATAGACGGTTCGGATGAGCGTGATATCATCCACAATCTTTGCGTGGTGCGGCAGCAGGTTACTCAGCATCACGCCGGACTTCCCTGCCGGGGAGAAGTTGAAGATGGAGGGCGCCACTGGCAGAGTCGACTGCCCTGAGGTCATGCCGGTGATGCGCTGGCCCATGCGGACCGAATCCGGCAGGTCGGTGCCCTTCATTTTGGCGAGGACCGGCTTATTGTCAAATAGGTCGATCTGCGAGGGAGCGCCGGACTGATGCAGGAAGATGACGCGCTTGGCTTTGGGGGCGAAGTTGGGAAAGCCCTGTAATCCCCCCGTCTTGGGATCAAAGCCTTCCCCCGCGGCAAAGCCATCCTGCGACAGCAGCGACGCGAGGGCCGGGATGCCCAAAGCAATCCCCGCTGTGCTCCGGCGGAAGAAGTGGCGCCGGGTCATGGAAAGCGCAAGGTCTTTTCCGCTCGTGCTTTTCGAATCCATCATGGGTCACATCCTAACCTTGAGACAGTTCACATAAGAGGTTTGAAAAGATCATTCATCACTTGGTTCCCGACGGACCCCCTCACCCGTCTCCGTCGGCTGACGGACTGGTGAATACGCCGGTTGCGGTCCACCCTCTCCCCCAAAGGGGCGAGGGGAGTAAATTCAAATCAACTCCCCCCTCGCCCCTTTGGGGGAGAGGGGCCGGGGGTGAGGGGGTCGCATTGGGAACAGTCAGCGCGAATGAACAACATTGATCCCGTACTGCAACTCACTGCTTCGTAATCGTCTCATCCAAATTCAAAATGATGCCGGCCACGGTGGTCCATGCGGCCAGTTCTTTCGGGTCGAGCCGGGGATCGCTTCTGGTTGCGCCCACGCCCAGCAACGCCTTCGCGTCATCGCCGTGCTGGCGGTAGTCTGCAAGCGCGGCCTGTGCCTGCTCCAGCAAAATGGCTCGCTCCTGCGGATCGGGAGTGCGCCCCGTTGCCAGCCGGAAAGCAAAATCGATTCGACTGGCAGGAGTTTTCCCGCCCTGGGTCATCATGCGCGCAGCGAGAAAGCGCGACGCCTCCACATAGGTCGGATCGTTCAAAAGCACCAGCGCCTGGAGCGGGGTATTGGTCACGGAACGGCGAGCCGCGCACTTTTCCCGGTCGGGCGCGTCGAAGGTAACGAGCGCCGGGGGCGGGACGGTGCGCTTCCAAACGGTGTACATGCTGCGCCGGTAAAGGTCCCTGCCGGTGGATTCTGAATAGGTCTGCCCGCTGAATCCTCCGCCCAGAGCCATTTCTTCCCACAGACCTTTGGGCTGATAGGGGTAAACGCTGGGTCCGCCGATGCGAGTGTCAAGCAGGCCGCTGACTTCCAGCGCGTTGTCGCGGATCAACTCCGCCGGCAGGCGGAACCGTGGGCCTCGCGCCAGCAGACGATTTTCCGGGTCGCGCTCGGCAAGTTCCGGCGTCACTCGCGACGACTGCCGGTAGGTGGCCGAAGTCACGATGAGCCGCTGCATGGCCTTGACGTTCCATCCCGTGCGCACGAACTCTGTGGCCAGCCAATCGAGCAGCAGGGGATTGCTGGGGACTTCACCTTGCGATCCAAAGTCCTCCGACGTCTTGACAATCCCGGTGCCGAAATATTCCTGCCAGAAATGATTCACCGCCACGCGGGCGGCGAGCGGATTGGCGGGATTCACGAGCCACTTCGCCAGGCCCAACCGGTTCATGGGCAAGCCCGGCGCCATGGGGGGAAGAACGGCGGGCACGTTGGCCGTAACTTTGTCTTTGGGGTTGTCGTACTGGCCGCGGCCCAGCACAAATGTTTCGCGCGGCTTCTTCATCTCCGCCATGATCATGACCGTGGGGATGGCGGCCTCCAGCTTGGTCTTTTCTTCTTGCAGACCTTCCAGTTTCGCGTAAAGCTGGCGCTCGTTTTCGGACGCAGCGTATTTCAGGAAATACTCGCTCAACTTGGCCTGATGGTCCTTTTCCCGGGCCTTTTCAATTTCCTGCTTCGTTTGGGGTTTGGCTTCCTCGCCGATCTGGACATCCTCATCATCGTCATCGGTCTGGAGGGTGGCAAGCTCGTCGGTGGGCCGTCCATTGAGCGAAAGCAGCAGGGCGCGTGCAGGAAGGCGAAGCGCCAGGTCCTCAATTTCCTTGCCGGTCAAGTCGCGATCGTAAATTCGCAGGTCGTCGATAGTGCCTTCGAAGGAGGTTCCAAGGGCCTTGTCGCCGATTTCCAGTGCGGCCGTGGTGTGAATACTACCGCTCATGTGATCTTTGAGGATTTCCGTTTCAAGCTGCTTCCCCCCCTCGTAAAACTTAATGCCGGAAGCTTTTCCTGAGCCGTCGTATTCCACCACCAAGTGGCGCAGCGAAGTGGCGGACACCGCGCCCTGTTTATTGACCTGCACCCGTTCCTTGGTTTGGACCTCAATGGCATCGTCGGGCCAATGGCGGGCCAAACGCACCACCATGTGCGCCAATTGGTTTCTGCTGCCGAAGGTCATCGGCGTGTCGTCAGTAAATTCCCACCCCTGCCAGTGGTCGCCGGCGTTGTGCTTGGTCAGGATCTTGACTGCGGAAGAACTGGGTGGCATCGCCCACAAGCTGAGCGAAAAGGGTTTACTCCCATCGAAATCGCCGCTGTTGCCGAAGGATACCTGCGTTTCGGGGCTGAAGTTGCCGGCCTTGGCAACAGCGCCATCATCAAACACCAATTCGCCGCGCACCGACTTGGCGTCGTGGTGGAATCCCGAAGCATCCTTCAGGTCGCCGTCAAAGGGATAGTAGGCCGTCAGCCCTTCACGGGTAGGTTCGGGGAGGGAAGCAAGAGCCGTCTTTTGCCATTCATTGCGCTGGGCCAGAAGTTCATCTTCCGGCAGCTCATTCAGCGTGCTAGCGATCTGTGCCTTGAGCGTGTCAAGCCGCTGTTGTTGCTCATGCGAAGGCATGGGTAGAACGGGCACAGCATTTCCCTCAAACCCGTCCAGTCCGCGCTCTGGAACGGTGTTGAAGAAGGCAACGAAGCGGTAAAAATCCTTCTGCGTGATGGGATCGAACTTGTGATCGTGACAGCGCGCACACCCCATGGTGAGTCCAAGGAAGGCAGTGGAAGTGGTACTGACGCGATCGACCAGATACTCCACGTGGTACTCCGCGGGAATAGCTCCCCCTTCAAGGGTGATCATATGGTTGCGGTTGAAGCCGGAAGCAATCTTCTGGTCCATCGTCGCGTTGGGCAGAAGATCCCCGGCGATCTGATCCACGGTAAACTCATCGTACGGCATGTTCTGGTTGAAGGACTTGATCACCCAATCGCGCCACGCCCACATGTCGCGGAGAGAGTCAATGTGGTAGCCGTGGGAATCCGAGTACCGCGCCAGATCGAGCCAGGGCATGGCCATGCGCTCGCCATAATGAGGAGAGGCCAGAAGCTCGTCCACGCGCTTCTCATACGCGTTGGCTGAGTGGTCGGCGAGGAATGAGTCGATTTCCGCCGGCGTGGGAGGCAAGCCCGTAAGGTCGAAATATACCCGGCGCAGAAGCGCGGCTTTATCAGCTTCCGGTGAATGCTTCAGGCCTTCCGCCTCAAGACGTGCCAGAACAAAGTTGTCGATCGGATTCCGCGCCCAACCCTTGTCCTTCACTTCCGGTACGGGAGGACGCTTGGGAGGAACAAAAGACCAGAGCATTTCCCATTTTGCTCCCTGGTCAATCCATTCCTTGATCAGCTCAATCTGCTTGGGCGTCAGCGTACGACCGGAGTAAGCGGGCGGCATCAGAATAGAGCTGTCCGTGGCGCTGATCTTCTGGTAGAGCTTGCTCTGGGCGGCGTTGCCGGGAACAATGATGCGGTAGCCGCCCCGGTCAACGAACAAGCCTTCCGTATCGTCCAGCCGCAGGTTGGCCATGCGCTGCTTTTCATCCGGGCCATGACACTTAAAACAGGTGTCAGACAGAATAGGACGAATGTCGCGGTTGAAATCCACGCGCTTCACCGCCGGTTGCGCCGGGGTCAGCGAAGCAGTTTTGGTGGAGTTGAAGAACCAGATGGTGGAAGCAAGGATACCGAGAGTGATGAGCAGCCGAGTTTGCAAGCTGTTTCCCCCCAAGCCTGATTGGAAAGTGCGCCCCTTGATAGTTAAACTATACCCAAAAGGGATGGGCAAATCCACTGCAACCTTGACTGAGAATTCGTCTTCCTTCGCCAACCTGCGGGGGAGTCTAGTAAATACGAATTAACCCCGGTTAGCCGATCACACCAACAATCCGGAACCGCCCCATCCCCCGGCGGGCTCCCTTCTGTTACAATGCCGCCGAACCTATTTGGGACTTTTCGAGCCGGGTATCGCAAAGAGGCAGCAAGACCTTCCTTCCGGCTGAGGTGCGGCGTAGTGGACCAAGATTTAGAGTTACTCCGGCGGTGCATCGACGGCGAAAACTCGGCATGGGAAGGTCTGCTCAAGGTTTACACCCGCAAAATCTATAATTTATGCTACCGCTTCACGGGCAGGGCCGAGGAAGCGGAGGACCTGACGCAAGAGGTATTCATCAAGATATTCCAGACCCTACAGAGCTTCGACGCCGCGCAGGGGTCATTTTCCACCTGGTTGCACCGGGTGGCACGCAATCACCTGGTAGACCACTACCGGCGCACCAAGAAAGACCGGGTAACAGGGTCGATTGAAGACGACTTGGAAACGATCGTGGAGAAGCCCAGCACGGAAACAAGTCCTGCCGGCCACGTGGAGGCCCGCGAGTTGAAAGAGCATCTCCAGCGGGGTTTGGACCGTCTTTCGCCGGATTTACGGGAGGCGGTCGTCCTGCGTGACCTGCACGACCTCGACTATATGGAAATCTCCCAAGTCCTGGGGGTCCCCCAGGGTACGGTTAAGTCGCGAATAAATCGCGGGCGATTGGAACTTGCACGGGTCTTAAAGCGTATGGAAGGTATATAGGCCGAACGGTATTCGGCCTGCTGAGAGGCCCCGCAAAGGCGGGAAATTAGCAATGACGCACCTGGAAATTGAAAACCTGGCGAGCGATTACCTGGAAGGGTCCTTGGAACCCACCCTTCAAGTGGAAGTGGAATCGCATTTGAGCGGATGCCCGGCCTGCCGTGAGCTGGTGGATGACGTCCGCCACGTGCTGGACCTGTGCCGGGCCGCCGAAGTTGCGGAACCCAGGCCCTGGCTTATTTCCAGGATCATGCAGGCCACCGTCGGTGAGCGCAAACCGACTTGGCGCGAACGTATCGCCGGGTACATCCGGCCGGTGCTTCTCCCCCGAGTGGCGTATCCTGTCGCCATGACGGTGTTCACGTTTTCGATCATCGTCAATGCCGCCGGTCTGAATTTGAGAAGTTTGCAGTATCAGGATCTGAATCCCCGCACATGGGTGGACCGGGCCAACCGCCAGGGACACCTGCTGTACGCACGAGCGGAAAAGTTCTATTACGACCTGCGCGTGGTGTACGAGATTGAGTCACGCTTCCGGCAACTAGGCGGCCAGCCGCAGATTCAGGAGGAAGAAGCTCCTAAACCTGCGGCGCCTGCAGGCGGTTCCTCGCAGGGGTCGCCGTCTGACCAAACGGTAGCCTCCAACGGAGGCGCGTGGGTTGTGGTGGCTGACAAGAGTGAACAGTCGTTTCCAGCGGTTCCAAGCCAGACAGGCTTTACCGGTGCGGGAAGGAGCGTAATTCCATGAAATGCGCCAATCACCCTCTCAACGATGCCGTCTCTTATTGTGGACAATGCGGGCGCTCACTTTGCAACGATTGTAAACGCGACGTAAGCGGAATGGTTTACTGCGAAAATTGCCTTGCGGCCCGTTTGCATAGTCCGCTTCCACCCTGGGGAGGAGTCGGGACCGGACCGAGTCCTGGGGTTGCCCTGGCACTGGGTTTCATTCCCGGCGTGGGGGCAATTTACAATGGCCAAATCACCAAGGCCATCACGCAAGTCCTGATCTTTGGCTGCCTCATCGCCATGGGGGACCGTGTCCACGGCGGCCTGGATACCCTTTTCGGCCTGGGCGCAGCGGCGTTCTATTTTTACATGGTGATTGATTCTTTCCAGACCGCCAAGGCGAAGAGTCTTGGCAAGCCTGCGCCGGAGATATTTGGTATTGCCGAATTGAAAGTGAACGCTCCTATTGGGGCGGCTCTGCTGATCGGGGTCGGCATTCTTTTCCTGCTGGATAACCTCGGCGTACCGGTGATCAACCAGATCAGCAAATTCTGGCCGGTTCTATTGATTGTGGCAGGGGTCCTATTGTTGCAGAGGCGGCTGGGAGGTGGGACTACCCCACCGGCTCCGGCCAACCCGGTCGTGCCGGAAAAGCCGCCGGAAGGACCGAGCAATATTCCCGGGCCCAACGGGCTGTAGTTCTGGGGGCTGGGTTCTGGGGACTAGGGGCTGGGGAAAAAACCGGGACCGCGCAGCGCTACCCCGGTTTCCAGCACTTGGTACCCATTACCAAGGAGAACAAACATGGCGGTCATCGGCATCATCGTTGGGCTCATTGGCGCAGCCGTGGGCATTGTGGTTGGTGCGGTGGGTGGTCTGGCGGGGATGGTATTGGGGTTATTGGGTGGCTCCCTCGGCTTGCTGCCCTTCTTGTTCCCCGTCTTACTGATTACCATCGGCATCATCTGGCTGGTGAAGGGATCAAACTCAAGAAATGTGGCGGGAGCAAGGATGACCCATGTCGGGCCCACTCCGCCTCGCAACCCCGGCAACCCACAGTAAGGTGCCGGAAAGATCAATTTTGAAGTTCGAGCAACTTGGAGGAATTTCATGCCCTTTCATATGGTCCCCCTGGGAGCTTTTGCAATGGTCGTCATCATCGTGGCCATTACTTCCATGAAGAAGATGCGCGAGAAAGAGTTGGAGGCGCACCATCAGCTCCGCACGCAGGAAATGGAGCACGAGCGCAAGATGAAAGAACTGGATTTGGAGAAAGCCAAATTGGAGCTGGAAAAAGCACGCGCAACCAAGAACGATTGAAACGAGATCCCAGCGATGATCGACTCTAACGCGGGATTGCGGTCGGAGGTTTGAAATGGCAATTCCTGAAGAAATCATTCCCATTGCGGGGATGCTCATGGTGTTGGGCATCGTCGCCATTGTCTTCTGGTCCAAGTCTCGGGCGAAGGAGTTACAGTACCACCAGGATCTGCGTATTCGGGAAATGGAGCACCAGCTCAAGATGAAAGGGCTTGAAGTTGAGCTGGAAAAGGCCCGGCAGAAGAATCCCTAAGCCTCCAAGGTGGAGGCGGCACACGAAACAGCGAGGACACGATGCACGAGTTTATGACTTTTCTGAATGGCAATGGGCTTTGGGTCATGATCATCGCAGTGGTGGGCATCGGCACTTGGTTCCGATTTCGTGAAAAGGAATTGCGGGTCCATCAAGAATTGCGCGCCAAGGAAATGGAGCACCTTCAGAAGATGAAGGAGCTCGAAATCGAACTGGCGAAGACCGCGGGCCGCAAAGTTGCAGACAAGGTCGATTGACGTGGGTGCGGACTAACGGTGGGAGGGTTACTGTCAATGTCACCAGTTTCTATACCACTTGGTGTATTCGCCATGGTCGTGATAATTGTGGCCATTGCCAACATCGCCGGCCTTCGCGAAGTGGAAATAGATGTTCACCAGAAGCTGCATGCCAAGGAGATGGAGCACCAACGCAAAATGCGGGAACTGGATATGGAGCTTGAGCGTATCAAGAGTGGGATGTAGTGCGGCACGCAGCGCGTAGGCGCGAGATTGACATAGAGTTTATGGGAACAACACCTCCATTACCGACGCGTTATCGAGGCGGGCTGCTTTTTCCCGTGCTTCTTGTGGCATTGGGAATGATGTTCCTGCTGGATCATCTTGTTCCCGGCTGGGAATTACACAAAACCTGGCCCGCGCTGCTGATCTTGATTGGAGTGTTTAAGTTGGTGGACATAACCCGGCCACCGCGTCCTCCTGAGGGGCCGCGGGTCTAAGTGACAGAAGGCAGTAAGCACCAGGCACTACGCAGTAAGCACGAGGCAGTAGGCAGTAAGCACTAGGCACCGGACCGGAGTAGGGGCCGGAGGCATCGCAAACCTATTCTTCAGGTATGCGGGGCTGAAAGGCAGTGGCGGGTGATGAACTTGCTTGTCACTTGTCACTCGTCACTGGTCACTGCTCTCGGGAGGCTAACATGAGCGTCTACACCTATCGTCGTGGATCAATTTTCTGGGCGCTGACCCTGATTGGCGTGGGCGGCATTTTTCTTTGGCAGAACTTCAATCCTGCCATCCATCCCTGGCAAGTGATCGCCAAGTTCTGGCCCATTCTCATCATCTTTTGGGGACTATCCAAGCTCCTCGAGTACATGCAGGCGCATGCGCATCCTGACACCACGCCGCCTCCGCTCTTTTCCGGGAGCGAAGTGGTGATGCTGGTCTTGATTCTGGTGCTGGGCACCGTGGTTTCCAAGGTGGTCCTCCACCCCTGGCAATCGATGGGATGGCATGTTGACGGCGATGAAATTTCCAACATGTTCTTGAATTCCTATAACTTTACGCAAACATTTTCCCAGCCGGTTGGGGCCACGCCGCACATGGTGTTGGACGATCAGCGCGGCGACGTGGAAATCACTGGTGCCAACCAGGCGGCGGTGGATGTGATGGCCAAGGAAACCATCCGCGCCGACGACGAGAATGCGGCCAAAAAGATATCGGATGATTTGAAGCTGGAGGTTGTGGACGAAGCTGGACATTACGTGGTGCGCTCCAACCGGCGCTCCCTGGCGGATGAGGGCCGCCGCATCACTGTCGATCTGAGTCTGCGGGTGCCCAAGGCCACGAGCAACGAAATCTCTTCGGAGCGCGGTGATATCGCGGTTGATGGCTTGGTTGGCGATCAGGAACTTAAAACCCAAAAGGGGGATGTGCGAGCTACCAATGTCCAGGGCCTCGTGAAAATCCACAAAGTGGGCGGCTCTACGGAAGTCCGCGGGGTAAAAGGCAGTGTGGAAGTCGACGGCCGCGGCGATGACATTGAAGTCGCCGACATCTCTGACACGGTTACCATCCACGGCGAATTCAGCGGCGCCCTGCAGTTTCGCAATATCACCCAAACGATGCGCTATGAGTCTTTGCGAACCAACATGACCGCACAGAAACTCTCCGGGCGTCTTGACATGGAGGTCGGCTCCATGGAAATCAATGGCATTGATGGCCCCTTCGAAATTACCACCAAGCAGAAGGACATCACCGTCAACGACTTCAAACATAGCATCCACGTTACCGACAGCAACGGCCAAGTCACGTTGCATACCACCACGCCGCCAACCCACGATATCATGGTGGAATCAAAGAATGGCGCCGTGGAATTGAACCTTCCTGCCAACTCCAACTTCCAGATTGAAGCCTACTCGCGCCACGGTGAAGTTGAGTCCGACTTTACCGGACCCGGCTTAAGATTGGTGAAGGATGGCGATACGCCATCGATTTCCGGCAGCATCGGCAAGGGCGGCCCGTGGATCCGCATTAACACCGAATACGGGGCCATCCGTATTCTGCACGCCAGCCCACATCCCCCTACGCCACCGACGACGCCAACTCCCCCGTCGCCTCCTACTCCCTCTGGCAAAGGTCAGACGACCTGGAATCGCCATAACACGCGGCACCACACAGCGGCGTAGCGTCGGAGCAGTGGCATACAAACTCCTGCCTGCGTTGTTCTTCCGGCTCAGCCAGGAGTGGCGGTGCTGCGAGTTGAAGTGGCGGCGTAAAGCCGCCGCTACGGCAGATAACTCTCAAAGTCCTCCAAAATCGCGCGTGCCACGTTAATCGGTTTCTCGTCGCGACGTCCGCCCTGGCGAGTGTATTCCGCCTGGACGTCTTTCGCCTGGTGCCAGAGGTCCGTGTGAATCTGCACAAGCTGTGAGTCCTCAATTTCTTCGCCGGGCTGGAAGTTCAGCTCGCACGCAAACACCCGATCAGGTTTCTGCGGATTGTAAAGTGGCATGCCGTACTTGCGGCAGATCAGCGGACGGTGTTCGTAAATCTGGCACGCTCCATCCTGCAGCGCCGGGCAAGCCAGCCGCAAGCCGGGCGGTGGCAGGTTGCCCCACGCGTCGGCAACGTGGCGTTCGTCCAGTAGCTTTAACCTGTCCTATGAATACTGTTGCGCGCGCTGCTCCATGGCCAATCGTTTCTCCGCAGGCATGCACTTCACGCCGTGCGAGATAAACGCGGCCTCCAGTTCGGTTATCTGGAATAGATGGTGGCAGCAGTCGGTGCAGCCCTGCCGGCAGGTGATTTTGGCGCCGTGCAAGCGTTTGTTGCGCGCGAACTCCGCCTCCCATGCGGAAGTGATTTGCAGCAGGCTGTTAAACTTTGACATCAATGACTTCATTCCTCACTGGATCAGTTCGCAACCCGTAGGGGCACCGCTCGCAGGTGCCCAAAGGGGGCCGACTCGGTCCTCCGACGTACTGCGCTTGGGCTCTAATCAAATCGTTCCGCGCGGAAGTCGTTTGAATCTCCTTCCCTCGCCCCCTTGGGGGCGAGGGTGGCCCGCAACCGGCGTTTTTACCAGCCGGGGCGGGACGGGTGAGGGGGTCAAAAACTCTTGGGTCTACTGAAGCACCACCGATACGTGGGGTTTTCACTTTTGACTTTTGCGCTTTGCCTTTTGACTTGCTTTTACGGCTCGGGCACACTATTTCCATCCTGCTACGAACCCCCTCACTCGCGTTTCAGCCTCTTCCAATCTTTCTGGATTTCGCGCGCGGCGTTGTGGCCGGGGGCTCCCATCACTCCTCCTCCGGGATGCGCGCCGGAGCCGCACAGGTAGAGCCCGCGAATCGGCGTGCGGTACTTGGCCCAACCGGGTGCCGGCCGCATGAAGAAGAGCTGATCCACGCTCATCTCGCCGTGGAAGATGTTGCCTCCGGTCATTCCGTATTCTTCTTCCAGGTCGAGTGGCGACAACACGTGGCGATGCAACACGCGGCTTTTGAAGCCCGGCGCGTATTCTTCAATCATATCCATAACGCGGTCGGCATAACTGTCCTTAATGGCGTGCCAACTCGGGGCCACTTCCGGCGAAAGCGTGTAAGGTGTGTATTGCAGAAAAATATTCATCACGTGATGGCCGGCGGGCGCGAGCGTCGTGTCATACGTTGTGGGAATGGTGATTTCCAGCATGGGTCGCGCGCTGGGGCGGCCATATTTAGAATCGTCGTAGGCACGCTCAATGTATTCGAGCGTGGGGCAGATGTGGATGGTGGTTTTGTGATGGGGCGCGAGGGTGGAGCCGGGAAGGCACGTGAAGTCCGGCAAACCGTCAAGCGCCAGGTTGATCTTCATCGACACGCCTTCGATTTTGAGCGCGTGAATGGCGGCGAAGAAATCCGCAGGCAGCTCGCGTTCTTCCAACAACTTCAGGAACGTAACTTTGGGATCGGCGTTTGAGGCCACGACGCGGGCGCGAATCTCCTCTCCACTGGCCAGAGCCACACCCGTTGCACGGCCATCCTGGGTAAGGATTTTCGCTACCCGCGCGCTGGTGCGAATCTCCACCCCCACGGAGCGCGCCGAAGCTGCCATCGCCTGGGTCACACCGCCCATGCCTCCGCGCACGAATCCCCACAGTCCGCGCTTGCCGCCCACGCCGCCCATGACGTGGTGCAGCAGCACGTAAGCTGTGCCGGGCGTGTAGGGGCCCCCCTTGGTGCCGATTACACCGTCAGTGGCTAGCGCGACCTTGAGGGCTTCCGACTCAAACCACGGGTCCAGAAAATCCTTCACGCTTTGCGTCAGGATGTGCAGTTGGCCAATCAGTTCCTCTGTGGGCATATTCATGACGCGGCGGCCCAACCCGGCGAGCTTCTGCCAGTCGGCGAATCCGCGGCCCGCAATGTCGGGCGGAGTCTCCAGCAGCAGCGGTTCCACAAAGCGCGCCAGGCGGTCGACGTACTCCTCGTATTGCGGGTAGCGCTCGGCGTCGCGTGCAGAGAATTTGCGAATCTCATTGCAGGTCTGCGCCGTGTCCGATCCCATAATCAGGTAGCGGCCGTCAGGGAATGGACTGAAGAACGCGGGATCCTTGGGATAAACAGTGAAGCCGAACTTTTCGAGCTCAAGGTCACGCGTCACCTTCTCCTGCATCAAGCTGCATAAGTAGGAGGTGGTGGAAAATTTGTAGCCGGGGAAGATATCCTCTGTCACGCACGCGCCGCCCACCATGGCCCGGTTTTCCAGAACCAGCGTGCGCAGGCCCGCGCGCGCCAGATATCCGGCGGTCACCAGGCCGTTGTGGCCGGCGCCGACGATTACCGCATCGTATTCGCTCAACATGGGGCACCAGAACGTTGGGTTTTGGGCACAAATTCGCACAGAAAACCTACCACGAATGCGCCGCTCAAGACAGATTGTCCTTCAAAACCTGCAATATTCCGCAAAATTCGTGTCATATCGACGTAAATGTCCGACTTTTCATCGGACATTATGTTCATGTTTTGTTTGTTTTCATACACATTCCGGCTTCGAACGCATTTTATTAACATCTTTTTTTGCGAGGGCCGGGACCAGATTCCGACTTGTTGTTGGTTTGAGGTGTGGCGGGATCGCCACGAGAAGCGGAGTTTGCACTCGTTCAGGTTCGACACGGGCGGCGCCTTTTCGGCTCCAAGTCCGAATTGCCTTTTCAGTATACCTACACAACTAGCCTTCTGTCAAGAGATAAGTGAGGCGTCAACCCTGCACCCTGCGCGCCGAAGGGGTGAATTCTCGTCTCTCACCGCAGAGGCGCGGAGGCGCAGAGGTCTGCGATATAATGCGGGGGCAAGCTTATCCGAGCATTGGCAGTGGAAGCAAGCATTTCACCGCACCGCTTCCCAGGGCACCCCTCGTGGGCCCTTGGGCAGTTGTAGCGCTGAACTTTAGTTCAGCAAATGCCGGCCTGAAGGCCGGCGCTACAAATACCAATGTCTTGGTGATGGAGAGTCACATGGGACGATCACAGGTGCTGGCCGTAGCAATTCTGAGTGCGTGGATCATGTCCACGCTGTGCATGTGGTTTGCGGCGACAAGAAGCTTTGCCACTGTCGAGCGAGTGATGAAGGGCGATCAGCCGCAATTTGTGGAAATCACCAAACCCCTGGGTGAGGCCTCGACGCGCATGGTGGTTCGCCACATGGCGTCGGAAATCAATCGCACGCTTTTTTGGGGATACGGCGCGCTCCAAATCGGGTTCGGAGCGATTCTGTTCCTGCTGGTCATGCGCCAAACCCCGCGCCAAACCCTGGATATCGGCCTGGTGGCGGCCATGCTGGTGCTGTCTATAATCCTGACTCTGGTAATCACACCAATGGTCACTTCGGTGGGCCGAAGCATTGATTTCCTTCCGCGCAATCCTCCCCCACCCGTCATGCCGCGCTTCTGGATGTTACACGGAGCATTTACGTCGCTCGACGGAGTAAAACTTCTCGCCGGAGTCGGGCTGCTGATCCGTTGGATTCTTCAATCGTAGGGAGCGTAGGGGCGCCCCTCGTGGGCGGCCACGATGGACCGACTCGGCCCCAGAGGGGGCAGGCACCCTACCCCGTCCGTTCCTGTGGTTCCCCGGCGTTCTGATACACCTCTTCGCGGATGATTCGCTCGGTGGCTTCATTCAGGTACTCATCCAGCACTTGCTTGATTCCCAGAAATTCCGGCCAGAGCACGCCATCGACAAATGATCGCGGGACCCGCACCATCAAGCTGGAGTAGCGCTGCCCCCGGTAACGATAGGGTTCCACCCCGTACCGGCGGCACAGTGCCGTGAACAGCCGCCTCTGCCATCGATCGGGGAGCGAGAACCGCGTCTCCACGGGCTGCTCGCGTTTCTGCTCGGCCGCAAGTGCCGCCTTCACCCTATTAATGGCTGCCGCTGCCGCATCGCGTTCACCTGGAGTGGTCGCGCCTTCGAAAAGAGCATAAATTTTGCGCAGCTTCTCGCGCAGTTCGGCTTCCGTCGTCATCCCACTTCCTGCCTTCCCGGTAGGATTTCCTCGACTCTGAATATAGCAGGGAAAATAGTACCCGCCGGTCGGGGGCGGAAAAGGCATTAGGCAGTAGGCAGCCCAGCCACCGGCGGGGGCCGGATTGAATAGTCTGTGACTTGGAGCAAGTCGCACATAAGTGGGCGCACCTTGTGACCCCCTCACCCCCGACCCCTCTCCCCCAAAGGGGCGAGGGGAGAGGTGATTTGAATCTATATCCCTCGCCCCTTTGGGGGAGAGGGTGGACCGCAACCGGCGCTTTCATCAGTCCGTCAGCCGACGGAGACGGGTGAGGGGGTCAAAACCCAAGTGTCGCAGAAGTAGTCACAGGCCAGGGCGAAGTCAAAAGGCAAAACGCAAATGCCAAAAGTGCAAGCATCTCCGGTTTTGCGTTTTGGGGTTTGATTTTTGTACCTGCCTACTACCCACTGCCTACTGCCCCCCGCCTACTGCCTTCTGTCATTTGACCCTCCCCAGCGCGTGGTGTACCCTAGAGTCAGTGGGGGCGTACCGGTTTCGACGGGAGCCCTTGCGCTTAGGAGGCATGTCGGGGGCCCATACCACCCGTAATCGGAATGGAACAATGACAACTGCCAACACGCAGTATGCCTATGCTGCCTAATTAATTAGGTGGCCGTTTCCTCCTTCAGGCCCGCATGAGGGATGTGAAGCGTCGCTTGGCGGGATGGCTTGGGATCAGTTGCCTTGGGATTCTGAGCGAGAGTCCGTCAACCGACGGACAAGAGGCTAGCTAGCGGTTCGTTATTGCCCGTTCCTTAGGTCCGCTGGCGAAATCTAGAAGCGAACTGGGATAAGCATGTAGGCTCCTAACCGTAAGTCTCTTCGGACGGGGGTTCGACTCCCCCCGCCTCCACCATCCACGGAAAGCCGGGTTTGGCTTTTCCTCGCGAAGAAAAGCCGCGCTATCAGACGGG
>Ga0181517_10002995_pt1 | contig 16518 bp, 15 predicted proteins | sample PEATcosm2014_Bin_31_FD_119748 | JGI IMG/M metagenome (GOLD analysis project Ga0181517, IMG submission 119748) | Peatland microbial communities from MTU Mesocosm Facility, Houghton, MI, USA - PEATcosm2014_Bin01_30_metaG | ecosystem: Environmental > Terrestrial > Soil > Wetlands > Peat | place... | reverse complement strand
GCCTATTGCATTTCTTCGGGAATGATGAGCAGCACTTCAACCCTGACCGCTTGACCATTCTGCGTGGCGGGCCGGAATTGCCATTGCTTCAGCGTGTTGAGGACGAACTGCGCGCTCGAGAAGGGTTGCGGGAAGACGATACTGAGATCCTGAAAGCGGCCGGACGGATCGACATAGCCGCGGATCATCAAGGCGTCGGCGTCAATGGAGCCGGGCGCGAAGTTGGGCCGCACAATGTTATACGGCCATGGCGCTTCAAGCCGGGAGACTGAGCCGCCGGCGGCGGCCTCTGCGTTGGCCGGCAGCGAGTACTGCATAATCCAGCTTTTGGAGAGACCGACGTGCAGATACGCGGTGTAGGCCATGCGGCCGCTCCAGATGCCTTCCATCTCAGGGAATTGCTGCTCAATCGCGTCATTGACAAGGACGGAGCCGAAATGGCCGTCTTTGGGCAGAGCGATGGGCGTGGACGTAAGCCTTCCCATTGCATCAGGGGCGGTTTCGGATCCAGACGCGGGCGAAGCGGTTTCAGGCTTGCCCGCCGAGGATGTGCCGGGGTGGTTTCCGGGCGCCCCCGCATTCTGGCTGGTGCCGTTTTCGCCGGGCTTGGCGCCGGGTGCGCCTTTGCCGGCCTCAGCAGAGGGAGTCTGGGCCGGGGTGGTCCCCATCGTGCCTTGTACCTTCGATGCCAGGGATTCGTTGACTGGAGGCAGCGCAGCGGTTCCATCTTTCAGGCGAAGATCGGAGAGAGAGAGGACGGCCGCCGGCGTGGGCGGCGCCGTTTGCTGCGAGGCCGATGCCGGAGGCATTTGTACGGGTGAGGGAACGTGGCTGGCGATCGGCGACGTCGTGCTGGGCGCGACCGGCATTTTATGCGAGGGCAGATTGCTGGATGCGAGGTTGACGTCGGCGAGGTTGAGTTCCTCATTGGGCCGCTCGAGCGAGGGAATGACATTGGCGGCTGTGGGTTTTTCCGGCAAGGGCGGAGTGATTTTTTTCGCAACGGTCTTGCTCGGCGACCAGATGACCGCTTGCGGCACAGGAACGATCTGCGGCAGCGTGACGGGGTTGAGCAGGTCAGCCTGGATAAGGGTTTGCGGGCCCGGCTGGGCCTTCATCGCGGGGGGCGGGGGCGGCGGCGCCTCTTGTTTCTGGCCCGCGCGCGCCGAATTGTCGGGATGCCGTTTTGGGTAGGGAATACGCGGCGCTGCTTCCGCCTTTTGCTCGTCTGGCGAACGCAGATCGAGCTGTCGCACCGAAAGGTGATCTTCAATCACTCGCGTGACAGGGGGCTTGTAGATAAGACTGAACCAGACCACAGCTGCGGCCAGGACATGGACGAAGATGGAGCCAAGGAAAGTGCCCGGCCCCTGACCTTGCGGGGGCAGAGTTGCAAACAGCGTGAAGTCGCGGGACGGCATCACCAGCACCGGAGCTACACGAACAGCATTCTCCGTGGGGGAATCACTCGGCTTCGCTTCGTGGTCAATTCGACCCTGAAGGGTTTTCCATGCCAGTGTGTCTGAGTCTGCCCTGTTTGTCGCGGGATCAGCCAAAAGCGCCTCCGACTCGGGAATCAGCGATGGACGAGATGCAGCCCGAGCAGCCATGGCTGCACACGACTCGGCAACGCGCCACAGGACCCCCGGGGAATTTCAATACAACTTAAGCATCGCTCATTACAGGGCTAGGACCCATAGTACTTTTGATACCCCTTACTAATATTGGTACTCCTTAGTAATATCGACAATTCCCGCCGGAAGAGATAGGTTGCGAAGTACTACACTGAAACCGCACTGCCCGCCGCGAGAGAAGCGGCGAAGGTCTGGCCTTCAGAATTGCCGGCAAACCGGCGGGCCCAAAACGTGGGCATAAAGAGAAAGGCGGGGTTGGCAATCCGCCATCTCCAACGGGGTAAGGATGAATCGAAGACTGCTAACGATCCTGCTCGTCGCATTCGTCATCGCGGGAGTCTGCGCGTGGCTGGTTTATCGCCTGGTGGGCGTGAAGATGGCGGCTGCAAAGCCGACGGCGACTACGCGAGTGGAGGCAGCGGCAAAGGATATTCCCCTGGGAGCCGTGCTGACGGCCGCCGACCTGACGACCATCACGATGTCAGGTTCAGCGCCCAAAGGCTCGATTCTGAAGCCCGAAGATGCGATTGGCCGCGGCGTGATTTCAGAGATCTATCAGGGAGAACCAATTCTCGAGAGCCGCCTTTCCGGCGTCGGTTCCGGCGGCGGTCTGGCGCCAGCCATCCCCGACGGCATGAGGGCGTGCGCGGTAAAGGTGGATGAAGTGGTGGGTGTGTCCGGATTCGTGATTCCGGGCATGCGCGTGGACGTTCTGGTTTCAGGCATTCCTCCGAACGCGACGGGAGGCACGAACACGGGAACCATGGAGACGCAGACGCTTCTGCAGAACATCGAAGTGCTTTCGGCCGGCACCGATATTACGAAAGATGCAGAAGGCAAACCACAGCAGGTGCAGGTGGTGAATCTGCTGGTGACTCCGGAGCAGGCTGAGACGCTGAGCCTGGCCAGCAACTCGCTGAAGATCCAACTGGTACTGCGCAATCCGCTGGACACGCAGATTGCCAAGGTGCCGCCGACGGCGATGACCAACATCTTTACGGGCACGGCACCGGCTCCGGCAGTGGCGCCGCGGCATGCATCGGGCGGCGAGCACAAGCCGGCGCCGAAGACATATTCAATCACCGTCAGCAACGGCTCAAAGACTTCTGAAGAGAAATTCGCAACACCCGAGGGGCAGCATTGAGATCGACGACTGGCATCACCATCGCATTTTGCGGCGCGTTGATCGCGGCACTCTGCACCGGGCAGCTGGTGCGGGCTCAGGCACAGCCCGCGCAGTCTGCTTCACCGGCCGCGGCAGACAGGTCCGGAGACTCCACGAATGAACTGAACGTGGAGGTAGGCAAAGCCGTGCTGGTGGACTGTGCGCAGCCGATCAAGCAAGTGGCCGTGGGCACGGGCGACGTTGCGGAAGCCACGGCAATCAGCCCCACCGAAATCATGATCACCGGCAAAGGGCTGGGCATGACCAGCCTGATTATCTGGGATATTCACGGCGGACGGCAGTTCTTCAATGTGACGGTGCGGCCCAACGTAGGACTGATCGGCGACAACCTTGACGCCATCCGGCGCGAGCTGAGAAGCGAACTGCCGGGCGAAGCCATCAAAGTGAGCTACAGCAATAACAGCGTCTTTCTGCGCGGCACGGTGAACGATCTGACCAGCTCCGCGCGCGCGGTACAGATTGCGTCGACAGGCGGCAAAGTGGTGAACCTGCTGGACGTGAATGTGCCCAAGTCGGATCCGCAAATTCTGCTCAAGGTGCGCTTTGTCAGCGTGAATCGCAACAAGGCCCTGACGCTGGGCGTCAACCTCTTCGATCTCGGGTTGGGAAATGCGCTGGGCGGAGTGTCGACCGGAGGGTTGACAGTTTCGAACGGCAGCACCACATCGAACTCGGGGGGAGGGGTCCAGGGAACAGCGGGTTCAGCATCGGTCAGCCAGGAAGGAAACATCTTTGCCTTCTTCCCCGGGTTGAACGTGGGGGCCGACATTCATGCTTTGGAAGAGAAGGGCGTGGTGGAGGTGCTGGCGGAACCGAACCTGATGGCAACCGACGGCAAGGAAGCCAGCTTCCTCGCGGGCGGATCGTTCCCGTATCCGGTGGTGTCGGGCACCTCAGGTGGGACGGCAGCGGTCAGCATCGAGTTCAAGGATTATGGCATTCGACTGAACTTTATCCCCACGATTACACCGCGTGGCACGATCCGGCTGCAGGTTGCGCCGGAGGTAAGCGCGCTGGACTATGCCAACGAAGTGGATATCTCGGGCTTCGAAGTGCCGGGCATCACCTCGCAAAAGGTCAATACCGAAGTCGAGCTGAAAGACGGCCAGACCTTTATTATTGGCGGCCTGCTGGACAAGAACATCACGGACACCTTCTCGAAGATTCCGTTCCTGGGCGATATTCCGATTATCGGCAAGCTGTTCCAATCGGAGTCCAAGACCAAGAACGATACCGAGTTGATTGTGCTGGTGACGCCGGAGATTGTCTCTCCGTTGCCGGCGGGAACGACGATACCGAATCTGAAGTTCCCGGACCCGAACTTCATTCCGCCCAATTCGAACATGCCTATGCACCAGCCGGATGAGAAGACGGCGGATAACACGTTGCCGCCTCCTCCTCCAGCGGTTCCGGTGGAGACGCTGATCCAGAGCATGAAGCCGGAGAAGCCGCTGATCATTGAATCGGGGACAGGCGGATTCGGCACTTCGGGAGCGCCAATCAATAATAGCGGCGGCGCAAGTTCCACGAGCACCTCGACGAGTTCAGGCGTTACGCCGTAGCAGGGCCTGACGCGGCCGGACGGCGCAAACAGCTGAGACAACCGGATGAGTCCGTTGCATAGTACGGCCAAGGCGGTGCGCGAGTGGTTTGCTCCGCGCCCCGCCGCGCCGGAAGGACCCCAGAAAGTTCTCAACGTTACGCGCGGTACGGTGCTGGCCACACAACTCACCAAAGCGCACACAGGAGCCACACGCAAGAAAGGCCTGCTGGGCCGGGAAAGCCTTTTGCCAGGCGAAGGGTTGTGGATCGCTCCCTGCGAATCAGTGCATACCTTCTTTATGCGCTTCCCTATCGACCTTGTTTACCTGGACCGCAAGCTCAAGGTGAGAAAGGTGCGCCACAGCGTGGGCGCATGGCGCGTGTCGGCGTGCTTCGCGGCGCATAGCGTGCTGGAGTTGCCGGCCGGTACGGCTGCGGCGACGCGCACGGTACGCGGCGACACCATGGAGATCGAGCCCGCTGCGGTCGGCAGCGAGTAGCTCCCGCAATCAAACAGAGACAGCAGGAACCCGCGCAGCAGCTTTGCGCGAATTTGCTCGCGCCAAGAGATACCAGATAAGCCATGCCAGTGCGGTAAGAAGATACGTGACAGAGTGCAGTTCGAAGCGATTCGACTGGATTTCAACCAATATGTAGATCAGCGCCAGAGCCGAGAGCAGAAGCTGGGACGAGGTTCGGGATACGCCCCAGAGTACGGCCGGCAGAGCCAGCGACTGATCGAAGATCCAGCCGAAGGGCGCGACCAGCAGCGAGATGAGCACAAGCAAGCTGCCCTGTTCGAGCCAATCCCAGGCATGACGGCGTGGCCAGAAATATGCCAGGGCCCAGATGCAGCCGAGGATCGCCGGCACAAAAGCGAGCCACTCCCAGGCAGGATGAAGCGCATCGCGCAGGAGATCCCCGAGACAGGGGGTGAACTCGTGCGTGACGACGGAAGTGCGCATGTAATAGGCGTACTGGCCCCATGCCTGCGGGTCGATCCAGGTCGTGACGAGAGCGCCGGCGGCAAAGGCCACAGCGGCACCGGCCAGAATGCGCCAGGCGCGCGCGACGAAGATCCAGACCAGCAGGACTACGGCAAACGGAAGGAATAAATGCGGCTTGACGGTGCAGAACCAGAGCGCCGCGCCGGCTGCGAAGGGGCGGGTCTTCCAGAATCGCAGAAAGAGCGTGAATCCGAAGAGCAGGAAGATTGAGGTTTGGCCGAGGATCACGCAGTAGAGGGCCGGAGGAAAGCAGTAACCGAGCCAGTCGAGGTGCTCTCCGGGCGAGCCGAGCAGTTTCCAGAGAATTCGCACTGAGGCGATGAGGAGGCCCAGCATGAGCACCGACCAGGGAAGGGCAGCGGCCATGGGGCTGACGTAGCCCAGGGGAAATGCCAGCGGCAGAGCCCACGGGGCATTGCGCATGTAATAGGATGCGCCGCCCTGGAATCCTGCGCCACTCTCGATATGGCTCACCGCGGCCGCATCGTAAGGATTTCCGTGATGCACCAGTTGCTGGCCGGTAGCCCAGTAGACGATGAAGTCGCGGTTGGCTACGTTGTGGCGATTCACGGGCAGGAGACTGAGATACAGGACGGTGTAGAGGACCGCCATGGCGCACGCGATCGCGATCAAAAGTGCAGTGACGTCGCGCTGAATCTTCAAGGTGGGAGCGCCTTTCCACGGCAATTATAAAGACAGGGGCCAAGGGACCAAGAGAACAAGGGACCAAGAGAGCTGGCTGGCCAGTTAGGGTGTGCTTGCACGCCGGGTTGCGAAGAGATACCAGGCGAGCCATGCCGGGGCGGTCCAGAGATAGAGAGGCGAGAGCACGCGAACGGCGCAGATTTCAATATCCATGATGAGGATGGCCAGCGCCAGAACAGCCAGCAGGTTGCGGGAGCGGGTGGCGTAAGCGCCTTCGAGCAGCGCAGGAATGGCGAGGCACTGATCGTAGAGCCAGCAGTAAGGTGCGGCGACAAGAGAGACCAGCATCAGAAGGCTGCCGTGGGTCTTCCAATCCCAGGTGGCGCGACGGCGCCAGAAGTAGAAGAGGGCCCAGACGCAGCAGAGGGTGGCGGGCAGGTACTGGAGCCAGGTTGCCCCGGGATCGACCCACTGACGGATGGCGCTCGCAAGGCAGGGGATGAACTCATTTTCGACCGCCGGCGAACGCATCAGGGCGGTGTAGTCGAGCCACGCGTGCGGGTCGATCAGAGACGCGACGGCGCTTGAGAGCGCGAGAGCCGCGGCAGCGCCGGCCAGCACCTTCCAGGCGCGCGAGAAGACGATCCAGGCAGCCAGTGCCACGACAAAGGGCAGAAAGAGATGCGGCTTGAGGGCGCAGAGCCACAGAGAGGCTCCAGCGAGAAATGGCTGGGAGCCATACCAACGCAGGAACAGCACCAGCCCCAGCAAAGCAAAGAGCGCGGTCTGGCCCATGGTGAGGCAGATCAGGGCCGGCGTAAATGCCAGCGCGAGCCAATGGAGATGATTCGCAGGAGATCCATACAACTGGCGAACGATGCGGACGGAGAGAAGCAAGCAGCCGAGGAGCAGCAGGGACCAGAGGATCGCCGCCACGCGCAGGTCGAGGAACCCGAGCGGGTAAGCGAGCGGCAACGCCCAGGGCGGGTTGCGCATGATGAGTACAACGCGAACGTCAAGGCCTTCAGAGTGTTCCAGCGCCGAAATAGCGCCGCGGTCGTAGGGATTGGCGTGCTGGACGAGTTGGTGCCCTGTGGCCCAGTAGGAGACGAAGTCGCGCGAGCCGCCTTGATTGCGGGAGCCAGCCGTGTTTCCGAAGACTTGAATTGCGAAGAAGAAGATCGCGAGGGTAAGCGCGAGCCCCACCACCAGCACAATCGAGAAGTCCGCCAGATCACTGCGTTCCGGCGCCGGCGGAGGATCGAGCTTGCCAGTCATGGAGGTTATTCTACGGCACGAATTTAGCGGCCGAGACGCAGGGTTGCGAGCGCCGAATCAAGCGAGAAAAGAGCGGGAGACGTGCCGCGAACTACGAAGGAAGAGCGAAGACATCAGGCGCGGCGGAGCAAAATCACAAGGCAATTGCCGGGAGACATGTATACGGTGCCTGTCTGTGGAGCCAAGGTTGTAAACAGGCGTATACACGAATCGACTTGAATTGGGGGTAAGATTTTTCTAGTTCATTGATTTTAAAGCAAAAGCTGTCGTGTCCGAGATTGGCACGCCAGATGCAATAAGGTGGGTGCCCGGCTGAGGCTGGGGACAACAAATCTGAGAGGATCAAAAATGAACAACCTATTTCTGGCAGTGTATGTGAAGTTGCAGAACCTGATGAACCGCGAAGAAGGTCAGGACCTGGTCGAGTACGCCCTTCTCGTGTGCCTGATCGCTTTGGCCGCCATCACCGGCGTCAACAAGGTTGCCACCGCGGTTACCACCGTATTCACGAACATCAGCTCTTCACTGGCGTAACTCCTGGCAGTACAACGCACCCAGGACCTCAGCTCTTAGCGGAAGGGTACAGACCGGCAAACTGCCGAACTGTGCCCTTCTTGTTAAGTCAAGCGCTCGAAGCCTGAGCAACGATGATGCAAGCGGACAACAAGAGCCTGCGGACTCGTCGAAACCTACTCACCAGTTCTTGTGCTATCGAAAGTCAAGAGACTTCGTGGAAGCAAGCACGCCGGCTCTGGCCGGAATATCACCGAAAGGGAGAAAACGAAATGCGCAACAGATTTCTGAATCTGTACGTAAAATTCCAGAGCCTGAAGAACGGTGAAGAGGGTCAGGATCTGGTGGAGTATGCATTGCTTGTCGCCTTGATCGCACTCGTTTGCGTATCCGGTGTCAACAATGTCGCTACGGCCGTGAACAGCGTGTTCACGAACATCAGCTCGTCACTCGCATAAGCGCACCCGGAAAATAATTTCCGGAAAGTACGACGCAACCCAGCGCCTCAGCCTCTTCGTGGGGAGAGTACGGACCTGCCTGCGGGCAGGGTTTTTACATTCTCCCCGTAAAGAGCGAACCATCCCGGTGAGCAAACATCCATTGGCCACCAGGAAGAAAGAGAACTCCGGGCGACAGTTTTGGAGCTTCTCTTGCCTTGTCAGTGAACGGAACGAGAGATCGTGAAAGCAAGGCACGAGCACGCCTTACCCGGCCGAGGCCGGTCATTCACCGATCAAAGAGGTGCAGAGATGAACAACCTGTTTTTGAAATTCTATCTACGGCTCCATGACCTGCAGAGTGACGAGCAGGGTCAGGATCTGATCGAGTACGCGCTGATGATGGCACTGATTTCGCTGGCTCTCATTTCCGGCATAAACGGCATTGCAAAAGCGGTAAACACCACATTTACGAATATCAGTGGTTCGCTTGCGTAATCGGATGGACCGCGCAATGCTCACGGAATTCCGGGAGCGGTGGGCGGGACTGAACGTCAAAGCGGAGCAATTCGGGCCTCATTTTCTCCCTCCATGGGTCAGGTTTCCTGAAGTCTGAAGAACATCACAAACCAGGGAGACGCGAACATCGGGGGTTTCCCCAGGTGTGAGCTTTGCCCTTTTCCGCGGATCGAAATACCTTGCTGCGGCAAGATAACGGTCTGTACGATCGGGGCCATGCTCTGGTGAAGGAAAGAGAAGTGAAATTCCAGGTGGAGAGGATTGGGATGAGCAACATATTACTCAGAATGTGGGTCGTGCTACAAAACCTGCAAAGCAGCGAAAGCGGCCAGGATCTGGTGGAGTACGCTCTGCTGGTCTGTCTGATTGCACTAGGAGCCATCTCGGGTGTGAATAAAGTTGCCACTGCGGTGACGACCGTCTTCACGCATGTGAGCTCATCGCTTGCATAGTTCGAAGCAGGACTTGTCTTATGGAACGCGCTGCCGGACGTAGCGATTAAATTCGACCCTGGACCGGGCTATAAATTCTCAATAGATCGTGCTTGCAAGAGAGGCTGGATGAAGGCGGATTCCCCGCAAGCATCCAGCCTTTCCTGCATCTGGAGCACGATTCTCATCTGCCCAATGATTGCAAGGTGACGAGAGGGGTTCGGGCGGCGGAATCCGGGTCCGGCGAGCGCGCGTCAATGCCGTAGAATCTCCGTGATCCCCCGCTAGTTTTGAGCAAATCCGCAGGGACGGAACCGGACCGAAATGCTGCTACCCACCGCCCATGAAACGAACCCGACGCTGCTGATTCTTGAATGCGGCATGACCGCGATGGCAGCGGCGTTGTCCTTCGCGTTTCCGCGCATGGGCAGCACATGGTTTGCTCGCATGGAGCGGTTGTTTGCGCGGCTGGCGCAGAGGCAGGGGCTTGTCGTTGCGATTGTGGGGCTAAGCGTGATCGTGCTGCGCCTGGCGATTCTGCCGCTTTTCCGGGTGCCACTGCCATTCGTTCCGGACGACTTCAGTTTCCTGCTGGCATGCGATACGTTTGCGCACGGGCGGTTGGCGAACCCGACTCCTGGGATGTGGACGCACTTCGAAAGCATCCACATCACCATGCTTCCGACCTATCAGTCGATGTATTTTCCCGGGCAGGGGCTACTGCTCGCAGCCGGTAGGGTGCTCCTGGGAAACCCCTGGATCGCGTTGCTGATTGTGAGCGCGTTGATGTGCGCGGCGCTCTGCTGGATGTTGCAGGCTTGGCTGCCGCCGAGCTGGGCGCTGCTTGGCGGCGCCATTGCCGTCCTGCGCCTGGGCGTGTTCAGTTACTGGACGAATACATATCATGCGGGCGGATCGCTCGGCGCGCTGGGCGGTGCGTTGATTCTGGGTGCGCTGCCGCGGCTGACGCGTACCGCACGCATGCGCTACGCAGTCCTGATCGGCATCGGCATTGCGATTCTGGTCCTGACGCGTCCTTACGAAGGCATTTTGATGTGCCTGCCCGTCGGCTTTGTGCTGGTGCGATGGATGGTGAAGGGCAAGAACCGGCCGAGCGCCGTCGCGATGGCGCGGCTGGCCACAGTGCCGCTTCTCTTTGGCATCGCCGCTGTAGCGTGGATGGGTTACTACGATTACCGCGCCTTCGGCAACCCGCTCACGCCGCCGTATACGGTGAACCGCAACACCTACGCGATTGCTCCATATTATGTGTGGCAAAAAGCCCGGCCCGAGCCGCACTACCGCTACAAGGAAATGCAGGTTTTCTATCACAAAGGCGAGCTGGATTATTACAAGGGAATCCATTCCCTATCGGGCTTTGTGCCGCAGTCGCTGGGCAAAATCGGATTCGTGTTTCTGTTTTTCTCGGGGTTCGCGCTGCTGCCTCCGCTTTTGATGGTGCGGCACGTTTTTCGCGACCACCGCATCCGATTTTTGTTGATATGCGTGCTCGCGCTGGCGGCCGGCATGGCGATTGAGATCTATCTCCTGCCGCACTACGTTGCGCCATTCACCGGAGCGTTCTACGCCATCGGATTGCAGATGATGCGCCACCTGCGGCAATGGAAACCGGAGGGTAAGCCCGTGGGACTTATGCTGGCACGGTTCACGGTGCTGATCGTGGTGGCGATGGCGGGGCTGCGCATCTTCGCCGATCCGCTGCATATCGCGCAGAGCGAGTATCCGCCCAGCAACTGGAATTTCAACTGGTTCGGTCCGGGACATTATGGAACGGAGCGGGCGCAGATGGAAGCCTGGCTGGACCATCAGCCGGGTCAGCAACTGGTAATCGTTCGCTATTGGGGGAATCACGATCCATTCGATGAGTGGGTGTACAACGCGGCGGATATCGATCACTCCCAGGTCATCTGGGCGCGAGACGGAGATCCTGCCGGCAATGGGGAACTGATCCACTACTACGGAGAGCGCAAGGTGTGGCTGGCGGAGCCGGATGCGAATCCGGCAAGGATTCAGCCGTACCCGATGAACGCGGGGGGCAGCGCAGGAAAGTGAATGCGGTGGGGCCGCAGCCGAGACGGGCAGCCGGGCAAACGTGAAGCGCCGCGGAAGAGCAGCCGCACCACGCCAGTGAAGCAACGATGGCATTCGTGGGAATCGAATTCGGCCTGATGGCGATCGCGATGGCATGCGCGTTCGCCTGGCCAGGCCTGGGCGCCGGAGGTTTCGCGCGCGTGGAGAAGTTTTTCGCGCGGCTGGCGCGCCGCAAGGGATGGGCTGCGGCGGCAGTTGGCGTGAGCGCGATCGTGCTGCGGCTGGCACTGCTGCCGCTGTTCCCGATTCCACTGCCGTTTGTGCCCGACGACTTTAGTTTTCTTCTCGCATGCGACACCTTTGTTCATGGACGGCTCAGCAATCCCACGCCAGCCATGTGGGGGCACTTTGAGAGCATCCACATCACCATGCGGCCAACCTATCAATCGATGTACTTTCCCGGACAGGGGCTGCTGCTGGCAGCGGGACAGGCACTCTTGATGCATCCGTGGTTTGGACTGCTGTTGGCTGCGGGTATTTTTTGCGGCGTGCTCACGTGGATGTTGCAGGCATGGCTGCCGCCGAACTGGGCGCTGTTGGGAGGGATCATCGCGGTGATCCGTCTCGGGCTCTTCAGCGACTGGATCAACACCTACCATACGGCGGGAACGCTTGCCGCGCTGGGTGGAGCGCTGGTGCTGGGCGCGTTGCCGCGGTTGATGAAGACGGCCCGCTTCAAGTACGGAATGCTGCTGAGCATCGGAATTGTGCTGGTTGCATACACGCGCCCCTACGAAGGTACGCTGCTGTGCCTGCCAGTTGCGGTGATGCTGGGCCATTGGATGCTGAAGGGAAAAAATCGGCCGCGCGCCATGGTGCTGGCGAGACGCGCCGCACTGCCCGTTGCATTGCTGGTGTGCGCGGGCGCATGGATGGGCTACTACGACCAGAAGGCATTTGGCAAAGCCACTATGCTGCCTTACACGGTCGATCGCGCAACCTACGCCGTGGCTCCGTACTACTTCTGGCAGCACCCGCGCCCAGCCCCGGTGTACCGGTCAGAAGATATGCGCGTCTTTTATGAAAAAGAGGAGATGGATTTCTACTACAAAATCCACTCGGTGAAGGGATTTTTGCCGTTCACCCTGGCCAAAGTGGCAATGGCGCTCCTGTTTTACGCCGGGCCGGCGCTACTGCCTCCGCTCATGATGATGCGGCGTCTTTTTCTGGACCGGAGAATGCGCTTTCTGGTTCTGTGCACGCTGGTGCTTGCGGCCGGGATGATCGTCGAAATCTACCTGATGCCTTACTACGTAGCTCCATTCACAGCGGCTTTCTATGCTCTTGGATTGCAGGCCATGCGGCACATGAGGGTATGGAAACCTGAAGGAAAGCCGATGGGCATCGCGGCAGTGCGGTTTCTGGTGTTCCTGTGTGTAGCGCTCGGCGGCGTGCGGATTTTCGCGATGCCGCTGCATGTGGCTCCGCCGGAGTGGCCGCCGAGCAATTGGAACTTGTCGTGGATCGGGCCGGAGCACTTTGGAGTAGAGCGGGCGCAGGTGGAAGCCCAATTGAGCAAACTGCCCGGCGGGCAATTGGCGATTGTGCGCTACGGCGCAGGTCACCACCCCATCGATGAGTGGGTGTACAACCGGGCCAACATCGATGACGCAAAAGTGATTTGGGCAAGAGATATAGGAACTGCCGGAAATCTGGAACTGATCCAGTACTATCGGGACAGAAGCGTGTGGTTGATTGAGCCAGACGCGAACCCGGCACGAGTATCGCAGTATCCGTTCGAGGAGCCAAAGCAATGATCAACGGGAAGCGGGTCGCAGTGGTCATGCCGGCGTACAACGCTGAAAAAACGCTGGAACAAACCGTGGGGGAATTGTCCGACGTGGTGGACATCAAGATCCTAGTGGACGACTCCAGCAAAGACAAAACCGCGGAGCTTTCACGCAAGTTGGGCGTGCAAACGTTCATCCATGACGCCAATTACGGCTACGGACGCAATCAGCAGACCTGCTATCGCGAGGCGCTGGCGGCGGGCGCTGACGTTGTGGTGATGGTGCACCCCGATTACCAATACACGCCACTGCTTGTTCCTGCGATGGCGGGCATGGTGGCCAGCGGTGTCTATGACATGGTTCTGGCGTCGAGAATCCTGGGCGGCGGCGCTCGCAAAGGCGGCATGCCGCTCTATAAATATGTGGCGAATCGTCTATTGACGGCGTTTCAGAATCTCTTTCTGGGCGTGAAACTATCGGAGTACCACACCGGGTTTCGGGCTTTTTCACGCGAGTTGCTGCAAGCGCTGCCGCTGCTCGAAAACTCCGACGACTTCGTCTTCGACAACCAGATGATTGCGCAGGCGGTGATGTTCGGCTTCAAGATCGGCGAGATTTCGTGTCCCACTAAATATTTTGAAGAAGCATCCTCGATCAATTTCAAGCGCAGCGTGCAGTACGGATTGGGAGTGCTGGCGACGACGGCGAGTTTTGTCGGGCACAAGACGGGAATTCGCCGCGTGCCGCGCTTCGAGGCTACAGGAAGAAAAATCACTGAAAAGTATTACGGACGAATCGCATGAGCGTCGCGAGTGGAGCAAGTTCCAGAACGGCGAAGCCGATGCAGACCGTTCTAGTGGCCCTTGAGAGCGGCCTTCCTTTCTGGCTGCAGGTGTTGGTGTTTCTGCTGGTCTTGATCATCCTCACCACCCGCCAGCCGGACGCAATTGTTCACGCGCAGTTCGTCGCCGAAGACGGCAAGGTCTGGTATCCGGATGCGTATAACCTCGGCTGGTGGCACGCGCTGTTTCTGCCCTTTTCCGGTATCTTCCAAACGGTGCCGCGCATCGGCGCCTCTTTCGCGCAGCTTGTGCCCTTGAGAGTTGCGCCGCTGGTGCTCACTGTTTTTCAGTTCATGTTGCTCGCTCTGCCGGTGAATTTTCTGCTCAGTCGCATCTCTTCGGCCTGGGGCAGCCTCGGTTTTCGCGCCTTCCTGGGTGTGGCTTATCTGGCCATGCCGGATTGCACGGAGATCGCCTACGGCAGCAACTGTGCCCAATGGCCAATGGCCCTGGGCGCGATTCTTCTGGTGGTGGCCGCGGTGCCCCGGGGTACCGTGGCGCGAGTTCTCGAATTCATCTACCTGCTTCTTGCCGGACTCACGGGCCCGATCTGCATCGCAATCCTCCCGGTGGCCGCGATTCTGGCCTGGAAACGCCGCGAGCGCTGGCGGTATGTGCAGTGCGCCATACTGGCTGCGTGCGGCGTAGTTCACATGTGTGCGTTGTTCTTCCTCGATCCCGGCGGCCGTCAGATCACTAAGCTCGGCGCCAGCCCCATGTTGCTCATGCGCATCCTCGGCGGAGATATCTTCCTCGGCGCGCTGGTGGGACGCAACGGATTGGGGGCGATGACAAGCACTGGCGGAATTGTGTTTCTTCTCTGCCTTGCCGTTACGTGCTTCGCCATCATCATTGCCTGCGCTGTGAAATCTGAAGCGCCGATGAAGTACTTTCTGTTGTTCACCGTCCTGCTGCTGACCATCTCGCTGACCCGCCCGACAGTATTCCCTCCCAAGGGAATGACGGTATGGCAGATGATGATGGAGGTGAGCGATATTCGCTACTGGGTGATTCCATCACTCGCGTTTCTGTGGGCGATGCTCTGGACCGTCCGCAACGGAGCCCAAATCACGAAGGCGATTTCGATCCTGCTTTTGTGTGTGGCGTCGATCGGCGCTGTCTTCACCTGGGTGCACCCGGCGATGACCGACCTTCATTTTGCCGATTACGTCCGCAGCTTTGATGCCGCGCCGCCGGGCACGGTGATGGTGTTTCCATTGAATCCCAATCCCGACAACTGGAAGATGCGTCTCGTGAAGCATGCGTCCCACTGAACACGCGGCGCACAACGCCAGGCGACGGAAAGCTTCGTTTAAACGCAACGATGCCGCCCGAGGGCGGCATCGCGTGAGACAAACCTGACAGCAGCGTCCTAGATGCCGACGCCGAATTCTCCCGGCTGCTGCTCGCCGGCGTTCGAGTAGAAATCGTAAGGCGTGCGCTTCTTGAAGCGGTAGCGGCTGCGCAACTCAGCGCCGACGAAAATGCCGAGCGCGGCAACTGCCATTCCCACAGAGAACCAAGTAATCACCCGCAGAGCGGTCGATCCCGGCTTTTCCTCGACGGGAGTCTCTTCAGCGGGTGTGAGAGTGTCGACTTCCATGGACATCGAGAATAGCCTCCTGACACACCATAATACCGCAGATTATGCCTCGTTGGCAGGCGGGGGCAATGCGGAAAAAGTGGGGGTTACTCACTCAAAAGTGTTAATTCGGGCCAGCCATACGTCCTTTTCGGCTTTGGGAAGAAAGCTCGCCTGAATGGAATTAGCGGCCAGCCGGCGCAGTTCTTCGCGCGTAAATCCTTGCTGGGTGTGGGCCAGGAGGAACTCATTGGCTAGATCGGAGCCGAAGAAGGCGGGATCATCGGAGTTGAGCGTGACCATGAGGCCGCGATCGAAGTATGTACGCAGGGGGTGATCGGCGAAGGAGGGACAGACGCCGGTGCGGACGTTGGAGGTGGGATTCAATTCAAGTACGGCGCTCCGCGCCTTTAATTCCTGAAGTAGATTCTCGTCCTGGATAGCGGAAACGGCGTGGCCGATGCGCTCCGAACCGATGGCAAGCGCCTCCCAGATGGCCTCGGGGCCGGTGGTTTCGCCGGCGTGGTTGGTCAGGCGCAGGCCGGCTCGTGCCGCTTCAGCGTAGAGTGCGTGAAATGGCGCGGAGCCGGTGCGGCGCTCGTCGCCGCCCAGGCCGATGCCGACAATGGATGGGTAGTGCGGCCGCAGCTCGACGGCCTTGCGGAAGACGCGCTCCGCTTCTTCCACGGTGAAGTGGCGCACGGCGTCGAAGATCCAGTAAAGCGAGAGGTTCAGCTCGCGTGCGGCGCGCTCGCGGGCGCGTTCCAGGCCTTCGAAGATGGGCTCAAAGGCGCGCGGATCGAAGTTGCGCCACATATAAATGACGCCGACGGAGATGTAGACCTCGGCGTGGACCACGCCCTGGGCATACAGGCGCTGCATCATGCGCCATGCGGCCAGTTCGTAATCTTCGGGGTCTTTCAGGCGTCGCGTAACGGCCTTGAAGCATTCAATGAACTCGGTAAAGTCCGTGAAACGATAGAGAGATTTCGCTTCGCGGAGGGTCAGGGGCTTCGCATCATGGTGCGCGCTAAGCTCCACCAGCGTTGCAGGCAGAATC
>Ga0181517_10002992_pt1 | contig 16522 bp, 6 predicted proteins | sample PEATcosm2014_Bin_31_FD_119748 | JGI IMG/M metagenome (GOLD analysis project Ga0181517, IMG submission 119748) | Peatland microbial communities from MTU Mesocosm Facility, Houghton, MI, USA - PEATcosm2014_Bin01_30_metaG | ecosystem: Environmental > Terrestrial > Soil > Wetlands > Peat | place... | reverse complement strand
GGGCCTTGCCGAATTTCGTGAACTTCATGCGATTCCTTCATCCTGGTCGGGCGTGGGCCGCCAAGTTTTCGTGTTCCACAGCAGAGCTGGGTTGGGACGGGTCCCTGCTGCATTGTAAAAGGCCAGGGCTGGTTGTGCCTAGTTTCCAGGGAAGACCAGGCAGGATAGGGCCGTTTTCTACCGGTTTTCGGATTTGCAGCGCCGCGGTCCTGTCCGTGAAGGCTTTTCAGTCCTCATCGGGCGGGGACGTTGCTTGGACGCCGCGCCGCCCCTAAATGTCAACATGCTTTTGCCGCAAAGGGCCGGTTCCAGACTGTTTTGCTGCCTCAGATCGTTCCGTGAGCAGCGAAAGGAGTAGCGCCGGCCTCCCGGCCGGCTGTAGCGTGGACCTCCCGGTCCACGCAGTTTTCATCGGTATCGGAGATGAAATCTGCCGCCGTGAGAGATTTTCACGGCGGCAGATCGTTGCTGAGAAGAATTTACCAGACCCGGCAGGACCTGACCGGGCTATGCCGGGTGCCCCACCCTCGCCGCGTCTTTGTCTTTGCGGCTAGGGTGGGAGGCATTCAGTTCGAGGAATCTACCAGACGCGGCAGGACTTCACCGGGTAAAGCGGAGCCCCCTTCTTGCACCCGAAGGCCTTGCCGAACTCGTCGAAGTTCTGCACCGTTCCATTGACGCGCCAGCGCCCCGGCGAGTGCGGATCGGTCAGCGCCGACTGCCGGGCCACCGCGTCGGTCCGGTTTTCGCACCACACCTGGCCGAAGCCGAGAAAATACCGCTGCGCTTCGGTGTAGCCGTCGATCTTGTCGTTGGCGCTCTTGCCTTGGGCCGCGAGAGTGTCCAGCAGGGCCATGTAGGCGATGCGCAGGCCGCCGTTGTCGGCGGTGTTCTCACCCAGCGTCAGCTTGCCGTTCAGCTTCTGGGCGGGAACGTCATCATGGGCAGGAGCGGCGTCAAAGCTTCCGTATTCGGCCACTTCGCAGTCGGTGCGCTCGGTGAAGGCCTTGCGGTCCTCCGCTGTCTGCCACTCCCGCAGGTTGCCCTTGCCGTCGTACTTGGAGCCTTCGTCGTCGAATCCGTGCGTCATCTCGTGGCCGATCACCACCCCGATGCTGCCAAAGTTCACCGCCGGATCGATCGAGAAATCGAAGAACGGAGGCTGCAGAATGCCGGCCGGGAAGTTGATGTCGTTCATCGCCGGATCGTAGTAGGCATTCACCGTCGGCGGCGTCATGCCCCACTCCTTCTCGTCGACCGGCTTGCCCAGATGGTCCACTTCCCAGGCCCGCTCGAAGATTTCACTGCGACCCAGGTTGGCGATCAGGTTGTCGCGATCGATCTTGAGGGTCGTATAGTCGCGCCATTTCTCCGGGTAGCCGATCTTGTTGCGGAACATGCCCAGCTTCTCTTCCGCCGCCTTCTTGGTGGTATCGCTCATCCACGGCAGGGTCTGGATGTCGTCGCCCAGCGACTTGTAGAGCGCCGCCACCAGCTTGTCCATGCTGGCCTTGGCCGCTGGCGGGAAGTTCTCCTTCACCCAGTCCTGGCCCACCGCCTCGCCCAGCGCGTTGTCGGTCATCTGCGTGCACTGCTTCCAGCGCGGGGTCGGCTCCTTCTGCCCGGCCAGCGTCTTGCCGAAGAATGCGAAATTCTCGTCATAGAACGCCTTGGGCAGGTTCGATGCCCGGCCGTGAATCGTATGCCACCTGAAATACGACTTCCAGGCTTCCACCGGCTCCTTCGCAATCTGTTCGTTCAGAGCCTTGAAGTAATTCGGCGTTGCCACATTCAGGGTCTCGAACGGGCGGATTCCGACGGCCTTGAAGTAGAGCGAGTAGTCAAAATTGGGCGTCAGCTTCTGGAAGTCGGCCACCGTATAGATGTGGTAGCGGTTCTCAGGCTCGCGCAGATCGGTACGGCTCGTCGATGCCTGCGCCAGCGCGGTTTCGATCTCCACCACAGCCGCGGCTTCCTTCGCCGCCTGCTCCGGCGTGTCCCCGGCCAGCCCGAACATCTTCGTCAGGTGCTCCGCATACTGCTTGCGGATCTCCTGGAAGCGCTTGCTGTCCACAATATAGTAGTCGCGATCGGGCAGCGACAGTCCGGCCTGACCGATCCCCGCGATCTGCTTCGACGAGTCCTTCGCGTCCTGTTCCACGCCGAAGCCGAACACCGCGATGGGACTGCCCTCGGCTGCCAGTTCCGCCACCAGATTGGCAATCGCATGTGTGTCTTTCAGGGCGGCAATGCGCTTCAGCGCCGGTTCCAGCGGCTGCAAGCCCTGCTTCTCTACCAGGCCGGTGTTCATGCAGGCGGCAAAGTAGTTGCCATACTGCTTTTGCAGAGCGCTCTTTGGGCTCGCCGCAGCGGCATCCAGTTCCTTCCATAGCAGGTAGTTGTTGCGCTCGCGCAGCAGCGAGAACGAACGCGCCCAGCGCGCCTGGTCGCCCGGTACCGGGTTGTTCTTGTTCCAGTTTCCGCAGGCGTACTGGTAAAAGTCCGAGCAGGGGTCGGCGGTGGCGTCGATCGCCTTGAGGTCGAAGCTCTTGATGGCAGCGGGCGGCGCGGGCTTGCTGGCGTCCGTGGATGCCGCGGGAACTTGTGCGCAAACAGCTCCGGCGGCCAGCAGCAGGACGGGAGCAAATCGGAAGAAGTTCATATCATTTCCTCGATAAGTGGTAGAGATATCGGCGCGTCCGTCGGCATTGGTGCCGCCAGGGGATGTAGGCCAGGATCAAGCTGATAGGAGCCGGATCTTCTCCGGCGATGCTGCAAGAAAGGCTATCACGCTGAGTCGATGGGGACGAAGAAGGGCGCGGCTCATCGGTTCAAATCCCGAAACAGCGGCTATGCCTCGCCATTCTGCCGGGATGAATGGCCGAACACCCGCACCCAGGCTTCAAATTCATCCACGGGCAGCGGACGGCTGAACAGATAGCCCTGATACGTGTGACAGCCGATGTGCGCCAGATAGTCGCGCTGCTGCGCGGTCTCAACGCCTTCCGCAACCACCGACAGCAGCATCGCCTCGCCCAGAACCAGGATGGTCTGGGCGATCGCGCCGCTGTCGGCGTTTTGCAGCATGTCGTGGGTAAATGTTCGCCCGATCTTGAACTGGTCCAGCGGAAGCCGCTTCAGGTGGGCCAGCGAAGAATAGCCGGTGCCGAAGTCGTCCACGCTGAAGCGCACTCCATAGTTCTTCAGTGCATTCGTCTTGCGCAGCACGTCTTCCACGTTGTCCACCAGCATGGCCTCGGTGAACTCCAGTGCCAGGTTCCTTGGATCTGCGCCGGTGTGCTCCAGCGCTTCCAGTACTGTGTCGATAAAGTTGGGCATGCGCAACTGCAGGGCGCTCACGTTCACTGCCACAACAATGCCGCCCATCTCCTTGTCCGCGCTCCAGGCGGCAATCTGGCGGCATGCCGATTCCAGCACCCATGCGCCGAGGGGCAGAATCAGGCGCGACGCTTCGGCCAGCAAAATGAACTCGCTCGGCGTCAGGATCCCCAGCCGTGGGTGCTTCCAGCGCAGCAATGCTTCGGCGCCCACAATCCGTCCGCCTTCGATCTGCGGCTGGTAGTAAAGCTGGAACTGTTCCAGCTTGATGCCTTGCCGCAATTCATCCTCCAGAATGGAGCGGGCATTCACCGCCGCTTGCAGGGCCGGAGCAAAGAAGCGCATGGTGTTCCGCCCCGCCGACTTTGCCTGATACATCGCAATGTCCGCCTGCTGCATGATTTCGCTGATGTTCTGCTGGGTGTCGCCAAACACGGTGATTCCGATGCTGCAGGTGCTGGTGGAATCGTGCCCGGCTACCCGGTAGGGGCGGGCCACGCTCGACAGCACCTTTTCGGCAATGGTCTGCGCGGCGCTGGCTGCGGCTTCTGCGCTCTCATTCAGATCTTCCAGAAGCACCACAAACTCATCGCCACCCAGTCGGCTCACCGTATCCACCTCGCGCACGCACGCGCTCAGCCGGTTCGCCACTTCCCGCAACAGCAGATCGCCCGTCTGGTGCCCCATGGTGTCGTTCAGCTTCTTGAAATCGTCCAGATCCACAAACAGCAGGGCGCGCTTGCGGTGGGTGCGGTTGCTGAATGCCATGCTCTTGCCCAGCCGCTCCATCAACAGCCGCCGGTTCGCCAGGCCGGTGAGCGGATCGAAGAACACCAGGCTGCGAATCTCCTCTTCGGCCCTCTTGGCAGCCGAAATATCGCGGATCACCGCCAGGATGCAGGTATGCCCATCCATCTCGGTGGTCGACGCCGAGATCAGGCCCCACGAAATCTCCCCGCACTTTTTCCGGAACTTCATCTCAAAATCACGACAGGAAGACTTTTCTTCAACCTCCCGCAGAAGTGCTTCCCGTGCCTCGGGATCGACCCATAGCTTCAGATCGGCCGGGGTTCGCCCCACCACTTCCTCGCGGCTGAAGCCCGTAATCTCCAGAAACGACTGATTGACCTCAATGTACTTTCGGTCGTTCATCCGGTTGATCGCAATCGCGTCCAGGCTGGTTTGGAATGCGGTGCGGTAGCGCGCCTCGCTGGACCGCAGTGCGTCTTCGGTCCGTTTTCGCTCCGTAATGTCTTCCGAGAAGATCACGATTCCTCCCACCTCGCCATCTCCTCGATGCCAGGGCTGAACCTCCCAATTCAGCCATTGCACGCTCCCGTCTTTCCTCACAAAGCGCTCTGCCTCGCATCGCACCGTCTCGCCCGCAAGACCGCGCTGGTGGACCGCCTTCCATTCGTCGGTAATCTCCGGAAACACTTCGTAATGGGATCGCCCGATGATATCTTCGGACCCCAGCCGGTAGTCGTTCATCCAGCGCTCGCTCACCGCCAGGTAGCGCATCTCCCGGTCCAACATGGCCAGCGATGTAAGTGCGTGATTTACAAATAGGTGCAGAAGATCGCAGCCTTCGAGCGCGAGCTTTGCCCGCGACAGCGCGGTGCTTGCCCGGTGTTGGCGGCGGTGCCGCTCCGCCAGCGTGCTGATCAGGATGCCCATGCACAAAAACAGCACCATCGCCGCGCCGTCTCTGGGCGAAGGCAGTTGAAAGCTCCCCTCGTGTCCGCTTCCCCAAAGCAGCATCACCAACGCGCCGAACAGCGTTCCGCCCATCCCGGGCCAAAAGCCCAGATAGATCGCAACCAATGAAATGGCGGGATAGAGCAGGATGAATACCGACAGCACAGCACCGAATTGGCCCCACTGGCCGCGCAGCAAAAACGACGCGGCCAGCATGCTCAGCGCCGTCAACGTGACGGCAGGGAACGAACCTGCGCGTACTAGCTTCGCTGTATCTGGCACAAATATGCCCTTGAAAACTTGTTGTCGTTCTTCAGGACTCAACAGCGGCTGAAATGAGTAGGGAATCCCGCTGCGGCGATCTTCAGGAGGAACTATTCAATCGATTATTAGAGCCATCCAGTTGCAAAGTCAACGAATGAATTGTTTCCTGTGCGGGATTCACTCAAAAAACAGGATCGTATTCAGTCGAGCATGTTCAGTTGAGCCAGGCGGTTTGCTGGGGTTACCTGTGCGTCAATCCCCAGATACCGGAACCGAATTGCTGAACCGCTCGATCATCCCTTCGAACTCGGCCACCGGAACCGGCCTGCTGTAAAGGTATCCCTGGTAGGCGTGGCAACCCAGGCTGGCCAGGAAGTCGCGTTGTTCTTCCGTCTCCACACCTTCCGCAATCACCGAAAGCGACATTGCCTTACCCAGAGAAATAATCGTCTTCGCAATCGCGCCGCTCCCGGCGTCCACCAGGATGTCTCGCACGAACGAGCGGTCGATCTTCAACTGGTCCAGCGGCAGCCGCTTCAGATAGGTGAGCGATGAGTAGCCGGTCCCGAAATCGTCCACCGAGAAGCGCAGCCCGTGCCCTTTCAGCTCCGTCATCTTCCCGATCAGGTCGTCCATGTTTTCCACCAGCATGGTTTCCGTCAGTTCGAGCTTGATGCGGTCGGGATGGGCGCCGTTTCGTTCCAGCGCCGACAGAACGGTGCCGACAAAATCATCCTCCCGGAATTGCAGGGCGCTGATATTCACGGCAATCTCGATTTCGGCTGTCTCCGCCCTGGCCGCCCATTGCGCTGCCTGCTTGCAGGCTGCGTCCAGAACCCACTCGCCAATGGGCAGAATCAGATGCGTCTCCTCGGCCAGCAGGATGAACTCCGACGGCCCGATGATGCCCAGCCGCGGATGCTTCCAGCGCAGCAACGCCTCCGCCCCCACCACGCAGCCGGCTTCGATCTGCGGCTGATAGTAAAGCAGAAACTGGTTGTACTTGATCGCCTGGCGCAGATCTTCTTCCATCGCCGCGCGGGTATTCACGGCAACCTGAAGCGCCGGAGCAAAGAAGCGGACGGTGTTCCTCCCCGCGCCCTTGGCGTGATACAGCGCGATATCCGCCTGCTGAAGAATCTCGTTGGCGCTTAAATGTCCCTCTGCCACGATGGTGGTCCCGATGCTGCAAGCGCCGCGGCATGAGTGGCCGTCGAGTTCATACGATTGATTGACCTGATTCAGAATCTTCTCGGCCACTTCCCGGGCCTGTTTGGCGCTGGTCTCCTGCACCGGGCTCAGGTCCTCCAGCCACACTGCAAATTCATCGCCGCCAGAGCGGCAAATGGTGTCGGCCTCGCGGACGCATGACTGCAAACGTCGCGCAACCTCTTTCAACATCAGGTCGCCGATCGCGTGGCCGAGGGTGTCGTTGAGGTCCTTGAACCGGTCCAGATCCACAAACAGCAGCGCGCTGTGGCGATGATTCCCCTGCAGCGTCGTCAGGCTCTTACCCATTCTTTCCAGCAGCAGACGCCGGTTCGGCAGTCCGGTCAGCGGATCGAAAAACGCCAGTGTGTGAATCTCCTTCGCGGCCAGCCTTGCCGCTGATATGTCGCGCAGCACCGTCAGACCGCATAACTCGCCATCCAGTTGAATCGCGGACGACGAAAGTTTCGCCCAGAAGATCTCCCCATTTTTTCTGCGATATTGAACCTGAACGTTGCGGCATACGCCCGTCCGGCGCAGCGTGTCGATCACCTTTTCCCGATCCGACCAGTTCGGCCAGCATTTCAGTTCGCGGGTGGTGCGTCCGATCACCTCGTCCCGCTCGTAGCCGACCACGTTTTCGAATTCATGATTCACGTCGATGTACATGCCATCCCGCAATCGCGTGATTACAATGGCGTCCTGGCTGGTCTGGAAGGCGATGCGGTAACGGTTCTCACTGGCGCGCAGCGCCGTCTCCGCACGCTTTGCGTCCGTGTTGTCGCGTAACACCGACAACATGCAGGCTTCGCCGTTCACCTCGATGGTGGAGATTGAAACGATGGCCCAGAAAATCGTTCCGTCCGTGCGTCGCAGCCGGACTTCCAGATTCCGGCACACCCCGTCGCGCCGCAGCAGGTCCACCATCTTGTCGCGATCGGAAGCGTCTGCCCAGATGTGCAGATCCAGCGATGTTCGCCCAATGACCTCTTCCGGTTCGTAACCGAGAATGGAAGAAAACGTGTGGCTCACGTCCAGATAGAGCCCATCGTGCAGACGGGTAAGGATGATGGCGTCGACACTGGTCTGGAAGGCGGTGCGGTAGCAGCTCTCGCTGGCGCGCAGTGCGTCCGCCGCCTGCTTCTTGTCGGTAATGTCCTCGTAGAAGATGAGAATCCCGCCTATTTGGCCATCGCGCATCTGCCAGGGCTGCACCTTCCATAGCAGCCATTGCACGCTTCCATCCTGCCGCTCGAAGCGATCCTCGTCGCATTGGATGGTCTCGCCCGCCAGACCCCGCCGGTGAATCTCTCTCCAGCGTTCGGGGATCTCCGGGAAGATTTCATAGTGCGAGCGCCCCATGATTTCTTCGGCCTTCAGGTGGTACTCGTCGGTCCAGCGCTGACTCACAGCCAGGTAACGCATTTCGTTGTCGCACATGGCCATCGGCGTCAGTGCATGGCGAACAAAGAGGTGCAGCAGTTCCTCGTTTTCCCGCTGCGCCTTTTCTTTTTCCAGCGCCAGCACTTTTTGCTGGTAGCGCCGCGCGCGGTCCGCAATCACGCTGATCGTTGCGCAGATGGCAACGAATATCCCCAGGGCGACGGCATCCGATCGGTTCGCGATCTTGAAAGAATGGGCGGGGGGGAGAATGAAGTAACTCGTCAGAATTGTCGCGGTTGCGGTGGCCAGCAGCCCCTGCCGAAGACCCAGGAACAACGCCACCAGCATCACCGCCGGATAGAACGTAAGGAAGGGAGGGAGGGCCACATGGTACTGAAACTCAAGCCCCTGGCGCAGCAGAAAGGCAGACAGAACAACCGAAGCGACAATAAGAATGCGAAGCGCACTACCACCGTATCCGCGTTTTTGGGCCCAGGGCAAAAAGTACCCTCCGATTCGAATTGCACCTGTTGTCAACTATCGAGCGCGGATGCGGCGAACTTTAACGTGTCGTTCTTTGGCTACCTTCGATGCTAGGGGGTGGATTTTACAGAGTCAACGATAGATGTTGCCCGGCCTATTCTTCCGGGAGAAGCGAAGCTGCCGAATCCCAAATTGAAAAATAGCTGGACAGTTTTGAGACACACGGGAAATGCAAACCGCGCTCGGCATCGTTCCCAGCGCATTCCCCTGATCCCTGACAACCGGCAACCGGCAACTGAAAACTGACGACTGACAACTGACAACTGTTTCGCCCCCTATCTCCACATCTCCACAGCTTCGTCCGTGAAATGCACCGCTTCTGCGCCTTGTGCCGCCACTGGCCAACGGCTAGCCTTGTAGAAGGGAACGCGCCAAGGCGTTCAAACCGCTGCCCGGATTTTGAGAATCCGCTCATTTTGAGACCGATCTTCCCCACTGAAAACCCGTGCGGGCAAGGGCGCTTCGCGCTTTCCACAGGCATTTCCCTTCATTTGGAGACTGAACGCTGGGAATGTGAACAAAATACTACATGTTGTGGTTTCATGTTGACTTACACCATAGATGGAGGTATTTTTTCATCTGCGGCTCTTTACGAATCGTAATCAGCATAGGCGAGGAATCCGCCAAAAGCCGCTGGGCCCAAACACGCAAGGCTTATTCCAGTCCGGTTCCATTTTCGACGCAAGAGTTCCACCATCCCCCGATATTCCAGGCTGCTTGGCGCCGGATCGGGCAAAGTACCCACCGATTTTTGTTGTTTTGAGGAGATATTTATGAACGAGGCCTACGTCCCAACCGCCAATTCCAACCAGCAGATACCTTATGTGCAAAAAGGGCTGATCTTCACCCGCCGCTTTTCCCGCGAGGACGTTTCGCCCTACGACGAGATGACGTGGGAAAAACGGACCGCTTCGATCACCGATCAGAAGGGCAACTCGATCTTTGAGCAGCGGGATGTGGAAGTGCCGGTTGACTGGTCGATGACTGCGACCAATATTGTGGCCTCCAAGTATCTTCACGGGCAGTTGGATACCCCGGAGCGTGAAACCGGCGTGCGCCAGCTGGTTGGCCGTGTCGTTGAGACCATCCGCGACTGGGGTATGAAGGGCGGTTACTTCGCCTCGCCCGATGATGCGGCCATCTTCCACGACGAACTCGCTCACATGCTGCTCACCCAAAAGGTGGCCTTCAATTCGCCTGTCTGGTTCAACGTAGGCTGCGACCGCCTGGAGCCGCTGGCGCAGGGCCAGAGCTGGCATTGGGATCCGGCCTCGGGCGGCGTGACCTTTGCAGCCACCGGCTACAAGAACCCCCAGTGCTCGGCCTGCTTCATCAATGCCGTCGACGACTCGCTCGACTCCATCCTCACCCTTGCCAAGACCGAGGGCATGCTCTTCAAGTGGGGATCGGGCACCGGCACCAATCTCTCGTCCATCCGCGCCTCCATGGAGACCCTCTCTGGAGGTGGTCAGGCTTCCGGCCCGCTCAGCTTCATGCGCGGCTTTGACGCCTTTGCCGGCGTCATCAAGTCCGGCGGCAAAACCCGCCGCGCCGCCAAGATGGTCATCCTGAATGTCGAGCACCCCGACATCATGGACTTCATCAACTGCAAGGCCAAGGAAGAAGCCAAGGCCTTTGCGCTCATCAAGGCCGGCTACGACGGCTCCGGACCCGACTCCGAAGCTTACTCCTCCATCTTCTTCCAGAACGCCAACAACTCCGTCCGCGTCAGCGACGAGTTCATGCGCGCCTACGAGCGCGATGGCGAATTCACCACCCGCACCGTCAAGAACCACGAGGCCGTCCACACCTACAAGGCCCGCGACATCATGGGCAAGATCGCCGAAGCCACCTGGCTGTGCGGAGATCCCGGCATGCAGTTCGACTCCACCATCAATCGCTGGCACACCTGCAAGAACACCGCCCGCATCAATGCCTCCAATCCCTGCTCGGAGTACATGTTCCTCGACAACTCCGCCTGCAACCTGGCCAGCTTCAACCTGATGAAGTACGCCACCCCGTCCGGCGGTTTCGACATCCCCGCCTACCGGCACTCCATCTCGGTGGTCATCACCGCCATGGAGATCCTGGTCGACAACTCCGGCTATCCCACCGAAGCCATCGCGCGCAACTCCCATGACTACCGCCCGCTCGGTCTCGGCTATGCCAACCTGGGCGCGCTGCTCATGGCCTTTGGCTTGCCCTACGATTCCGCCGCCGGCCGCGACCTCGCCGCTGCGCTCACCGCCATCATGTGCGGCCAAGCCTATTTGCAGTCCGCCATTGTCGCCGCCAACTGCCCGCCCATCCCTTCGGCAACTTCCTTGACAGCCAATGTCGACCGCCAGGGTGGGGCCTGCCCCGGCTTCTACGTCAATCGCGAGCCCTTCCTCGATGTCATCCGCATGCATCGCGCCGAGGTCAACAATATCGGCAAGTCGCGCCTCAGCGCCGAGCCGTTCACCCCGCCTCAGCTCGATGCGCTCATCGACGCCAGCCGCGAGTGCTGGGACATGGCGCTGCTCTACGGCGAGCGCTTCGGATACCGCAACTCCCAGACCACCGTCCTCGCCCCCACCGGCACCATCGGCTTCATGATGGATTGCGACACCACCGGCGTTGAGCCCGATCTCGCCCTCGTCAAGTTCAAGAAGCTGGTCGGCGGCGGCATGATCAAGATCGTCAACAACACCGTCCCCGCCGCGCTCTTCAAGCTCGGCTACGACGATGAGCAGGTGAATGCGATCGTCAGCTACATCGACGCCACCGGCACCATCGAAGGCGCGCCCGGCATCCGGCCCGAGCACCTGGCCGTCTTCGATTGCAGCTTCAAGCCGTCCAAGGGAACCCGTTCCATCCATTACATGGGCCACATCAAGATGATGGCCGCCACCCAGCCGTTCCTCTCCGGCGCCATCTCCAAGACCGTCAACCTGCCCACCGAGGCCACCGTCCGGGATGTCGCCGAAGCCTATGCCGAGAGCTGGAGGCAGGGAATCAAGGCCGTTGCCATCTATCGCGACGGCTCCAAGGGCACCCAGCCTCTCAACGTCAGCGCCGACGCCAAGCGCGAGCCTTCCGCGCTCGACATCGCCGGAGCGCGCATTATCGATCAGCTTGCTGCCGGCAAGCCCGCCGCCTCCGACGACGTCAAGACGCTTGAAGGCAAGGGCGGCGAAAAGATCGAGGTAAACGCGAAGCTCGTGGTCGCGGCTGCCGCGGCATTCCAGAAGGCGCTCGATGAAATCGCCCGCGCCGCCGCCGTGCCGGTCATCAAGGCAACCCCCGCGCCGGCGCCTGCCGCCGAGGTGCACCACGACTCCAAGCAGGACCCCAACGCTCCGCCGCGCGCCATCCGGCATCGCCTGCCCGAGGAGCGGGCGTCGGTCACGCACAAATTCAGCATTGCCGGACACGAGGGCTACATCACCGTCGGCCTCTATCCCACCGGGCAGCCGGGTGAAATCTTCATCAAGATGGCCAAGGAGGGCTCTACTGTCTCTGGCTTGATGGATGCCTTTGCCACTTCGGTTTCGCTGGCCCTGCAGCACGGCGTGCCGTTGAAGGTGCTCTGCGAAAAGTTTGCTCACACCCGCTTCGAACCTTCCGGCTGGACCGGCAACGAGCAGATCGGCTACGCCAAGAGCCTGATGGATTACATCTTCCGCTGGCTCAACCTGCGTTTCTTGTCGGGCACCCAACTCACCCTCTTTGCCGGCCTTGCTCCGCAGGCGCCGCAGCTTCCCGCCTCGCCCACCATCCTTGCCGAGGACGAGAGCGAAGAAGAAGATCCGCTCTCGCAAAGCCATCTGGCCAAGCTGGCGGAGCAGGTTGCCAAGCGGCTCAACCAGGTCAGCCCGGCCTCGTCCGAATCAGGCTATGCCTCTTCGCCCATGGGCGGCGGCATCGCACCTGAGGCGCATGGCTGGCACAATGCGCCCTCGTCGCACGAGTCGCCAGAACTCAGGGACCGCGGCATCTACCACGCTGCCGACGCCATGCGCGATATGTACGACATGGGCGACGCCCCCAGTTGCAGCACCTGCGGAGCCATCATGGTTCGCAACGGCAGTTGCTATCGCTGCATGAGCTGCGGTTCTACCAGCGGATGCAGCTAGGAATTAATTGTTACTTTTACCATGGGGCTGTGTGCGTTACCGCTCAAAATGAAAGTTGATGCCATTTCGATGGGAGTTTTGAACGGCATAATGAAAGTCATTCAAATGAAATGAGATACCGGCCACAGAACGCACGTTTTGTGGCCGTTTTTGTCTGCAATTTGGGGTCAGTAGCATTATGTCAACAATCCTAGCCCGCATCATTCGTGAATCCGCCTGAACGCCGGCGGGTTGATGATCTGGACGTTTGAGAATGTGCATTTTGAGCCGGGAGTCAATTTCTGTTCTCAAGGTGGGGCTGCGCTTGATCTCTCCGCTGTTTCCGGGCACAACTCGTCGCATTTCGGACACGGCTGAATTTCCCCTCAAGGTCATACGTGAACATGACAGAGGTCTTTCCATCGGCAGTGAGTTTACATTCCTGTGACGGACCGAAGCGGTATGTCTGTACTTGCGATAACTTCTCTGTGGTCGGGAAGCCAACAGCTCGAACACCTTGAACGCATCCCGAATCGTCGTGAAGCTCTTCTGCTGTTGCCACGGCACGGTCGAACATCCTGGCGGGTGTCATGGCGAGTGCTCAGTCGCCTCACGGCGCTCACTTCGTATGCAGCGTAATGGTAGATGTGCATATCTGGGCTTGATTTCCAACGCTCAAAGACCCAGTCGATAAATCCCTCGAAGGCGCTGGTTCCGCTAAAGTGGCCAAGTAGTTCGATCAGCCTAATTTCCCCTCTTGACATCAGCTTATATGCATAATATTGTTATGCCTATGAATGGTACACCTAAATCTGGAATGCCTGCTGGCGCGCTTCCAATGCTGATTCTGCGCGTCCTCCAATCCGGTTCGCTGCACGGCTATGCATTGGCGCAGCGCATTCACATACTGTCCAGCGAAGTGTTGGCGGTGGAAGAGGGGTTGCTCTACCCCACGTTGCAAAAAATGCTGGTCAAGGGCTGGGTGACGGCCGAGTGGGGCATCTCCGAGACCAACCGCAAGGTGCGCTTCTACCGCCTCACGCCGGAGGGACGCAAGCACTTGAAGGCTGAGCTGTCGGAATACGATCGCGTGACGCAGGCGATACAGAGCATATTGCGCACCGCGTAACAAGCACAACGAACTAGGAGGCCTCCATGGGTGAAATCTTCCGCCGCATCCGCTATTTCATCAATCGTCGCCGCTTCGATGCGGAACTGGAAAGCGACATGGAATTTCACCGCGAGATGGCGGCGCGCGCGGGGCGCAGCAACTTTGGCAATACGCTTCGTATGCGAGAACAAGCGCGCGAAGCGTGGGGCTGGACCTGGCTGGACCGCCTCGCGCAGGACCTAAGCTATGCAGCGCGTATGCTGGCTCGCTCGCCGGGCTTCACGGTGACCGCGGTACTGGTGCTGGCGATCGGCATTGGTGTAAATGTGGCGGCCTTCAGCCTGTTCAACATGGTGGCTCTGAAGCCTCTGCCGGTACGCGACCCAGGTTCACTGGTGCGGCTGGAGCGGCGGTCGCCGGACCAATATTCGAGCGAGATGCCGTATTTGTCCGCAGTGTTCTATGGGGAACACGCGAAGTCTCTGGAGGCGATGATCGCGGTGCTGGGGATTCCACCCATGCAAGTGAACGACGACCTGCATGGAACAAGCGCTTCATTTGCGACGGCGAACTACTTTTCGGAACTCGGGACACCGGCCGCCGCGGGCAGGCTGTTTGATCCGTCAAGGGAGCGCCAAGCGACAGCTCCGCCGGTGGTGGTTCTGAGCTACAAGCTTTGGCAGCGTCAATTCAACGGCGATCCGGGTGTAGTGGGGCGAATTGTGAAGCTGAACCGGAAGCCTGCAACAGTGATTGGCGTGACGCCTTATGAGTTTGCCAGCCTCGGCGGGCAGACGCCGGATCTGTGGATACCGATGGTGCAGCAGCCCTATTTTGTGACCGGCAGTACTTTGCTTACCGACCCGGGAGCGAGCAGCGTGCGGATGTGGGGACGCCTGGCCTCGGGAGTGACGCCGAAGATGGCGGCGGAAGAATTGAAGGCGTTGACGAACGAGCTGCGTCGGCAGCATCCGAAGGAGATTTGGGACAAGGAGTACATTGACATCCACCCGGGCGGACATTTGCAGGTGATGCAGGAGGGAATGTACCGTGTGGCGGCAATGGTGGCTCTGCTGACAATGCTGATTCTGGCCGTCGCGTGCGCGAACCTGGGCGGGCTGCTGCTGGCGCGGGCGGTGACGCGGGAACACGAGATGGGGATCCGGATGGCGATTGGTGCGACACGGGCTCGGATCTTCAGACAACTCGCCACGGAGAGCGTGGTGTTGGCACTGCTGGGCGCAACGGCGGGGCTGGGGCTGAGCTCGATCGGGCTCCGTGTGGTGCTGACCCAGTTCCAAGTGCAGGGATGGCTGAGCGCAAGCCCCGATTGGCGAGTGCTGGTATTTACATCCGGGATGGCGCTGACGGCGGCGGTTTTTTTTGGGTTTGCGCCGGCGCTGCAGATTGCCCGGCAGCGGCAGCGCAAGACATTAGTCCGCCAGGTGTTGATTGCTGTGCAGGTGGCCGCGAGTTGCTTGCTGCTGATTGTGGCCGGGCTGCTGGTGCGGGCAACCCTGCATGTGCTTTATACAGACCCGGGATTTGCCTACGAGCAGTTGCTGAGCGTGGACCCGCAGTTGGTGCAGCATAACTATTCGCCGGCCGCGGGGCAAGCCTATCTGGATGCAATGCAGGAGCGGATTCGGGCTCTGCCGGGGGTGAAGTCGGTTTCATTGGTGAAGCTGCCTCCGATGGGACATACGATTTCAAACATGGATGAGGAGATCAACGGGCATCAGGTGAAGGTCTATCCGAATTGGGTTATGCCAGGGCTTTTCGAGACGATGGGCATTCCGTTGCGTATGGGACGAACGTTCTATGCGGGCGAGAAGAATGTGGTGATCGTCAGTGAATCGATGGCTCGGCGGGAATGGCCGGGACAGAATCCGATTGGACAGCAACTGCCAAACGGCAGCGCGAAGGACACCGTGGTGGGCGTGGCAGGGGACGCGCATGTGAACGCAGCAAACGATGACGACGCGGTAGAGCTCTATTGGCCGGCGCAGCGGGAGGACATGCCGGGAATGGTGGTTATGGTCCGAACGACTGGAGAACCGGACAGTCTGTCGCCGATGATCAAAGGGATCAGCGAGAGCATGGATGTGAAGCTGTTTCCGGAGATCAGGCAGATGAAGGTGCTATACCACGACAATGTCTTGAAGACGATAGAGAACATCGCCAGGGCGGTAACGCTTATCGGGTTGGTAGCGGTTCTGGTGGCTGCGGTGGGAATCATCGGGCTGGTTTCGTTCTCGGTCTCGCAACGGCTGAAAGAGATCGCAATCCGCATGGCGTTGGGAGCGACGAAAGCGCAGCTACTTCGAGCGGTGCTGCGCCAGTTCGTGTGGCCGGTGTCAATCGGCATGGCGGCGGGGGTTGCGATTGCTGTAATGGCGTCGAGACTACTCCGGGTTGCCCTTTACGGAGTGAGCAATCTCGACCCGGCGAGCTACTCTGTGGCGATTCTGGTCTTGATGGCAATCCTGGGACTTGCGGCGCTTTTGCCGGCACAGCGCGCGCTGCGGTTGGATCTGGCCAGGACTTTGCACTATGAATGACGGCTCTTCCACTGCAGGTCCGAACTATGTAGCACGCTCGCTTCGCAAGATATCAACCTTCTGAACGTCAGCGATTTAGCAACTAGAACAAGCTCCTCGCCAGCCATGGAATTCCAAGTCGCGCCGGGAAGACTCCTGATTTCTTTCGAATAATCGCTCATTGCTCGTGGAGAGCCCTGGCTTCATTCCAATCCGCCATAACCGGCCAATCGGTGCCCATTTTGATTCAGGTGGTGTGGAGTTTTCTTATCTCGGCGATGATCTTGATGAGGCGTTTGGAGAGCCGGAGGAGCCGATTGCGGGCGCTGCCGCTTGTG